>Ga0181594_10000614_pt1 | contig 33005 bp, 24 predicted proteins | sample 071ome_18_FD_145603 | JGI IMG/M metagenome (GOLD analysis project Ga0181594, IMG submission 145603) | Coastal salt marsh microbial communities from the Groves Creek Marsh, Skidaway Island, Georgia - 071413BT metaG (spades assembly) | ecosystem: Environmental > Aquatic > Marine > Intertidal zone... | reverse complement strand
TTCCTCAAATTGATCGATGGGGGTGTAGGGGTAGGCCAAGCGAAGATAGTCGCCGGGTGAGGATCCCTCAGGGTGGGGAGGGCAAAAATTTCGGCCTGGAATGACATGTAAGCCTTCCTCGTAGGCGGCGCGCCAGACTTCAGTGTGATCACAAGTTAACTTGAGCCAAAGGTAAAACCCACCGGTGGGCAGGCGGGTGTAGATCTTATCACCGCATTGGTCCTTCAGAGCGGCAGCGAGTCGCGCCATTCTCTGGCCATAACGGGCACGCATCATTTGCACGTGCGCCGAGTAAGTTCCATCTTCTATGAGGCTGTGAGCAACTCGAACGACTTGCTGATTAAGGCCCATGGCGAATCGCATTTGGCCAATGATTTCCTGCCATTCGGGCGACGCATAAATCCACCCAATACGTAGCCCGGTGGCCAGAGTTTTCGACAACGAACCCACGGTAATGATGTTTCGGTGATCGGCCAAGGTGGCCAGTAATGGGCTAGGCTTCTGGTCCTCGCTGGTCGCTTTGTCAAAGCGCAGCTCCGCGTAGGCCGCATCATCCAAGATTAGGAGGTCGAACGCTTGGCTGATTTGAACAAGCTCAACTCGACGATGGGGCGCAAGGCATGCCCCGGTAGGGTTGTTGAACTCCGTAACCACGTATAAAAATTTCGGCGCACGCCCTTGCTGACTCAGTGCCTTCAATTGGGTTCTTAGGTGATCAATGTTGATGCCTTCTTCATCGGTTTGGACGAACACGATCTCTGCGCCCAGGGCGCGGAAGTTCCGATAACTCCCCATGTAGCATGGATACTCCATCAAAATCACGTCGCCAGGATTAATGAGCGCGCGACCCAGCATATCGATCGCACCTGATGATCCCTGCGTTAACTGAAAATGATCAGCTTCTCGCTCTGTACCAAATTGATCCGCCCAGCGCGCGGCTATAGCCTCACGGAGCGGCTTGAATCCTGGACCAAAGCCATAGGTCCAGGTTCCAGATTCGTTGCTCGAAAAGAGATGCCGGGATGCAGAGTCGAGGCGCGCGAGAGGCAAGTAGTCCGGGTCGGGAATCCCGATGTGGAGCGGAATCACTGGCTTTTTTGGCTGGATGCCGGCGGGTGGATCCCAATCCCCAGGTTGGTTGAGGACGGTGCTCAGGTTTTGGCTGATTCGTTCGATCGCTTTCATGGCTGACTCTAGGGGATAGGTCTCATAGTCTAAAACCCAGCAGCATGGCCTTCTTTACGATGGTCTGAGGCTGCGCAGTAGCCCTCATCAAGCTGGAGAATGAGCTGAGCGCCGCCAAACAAGTGTTCAGGCGTACGACCCAGGATATTGTGGCCAAGATCGGCCAAGGCTTGGACCACCGCGCTTGGCGTGCCCTGCTCGAGGGCAAGATCACCCAATTCCGTCAGATGCCATCTGGGCGCATCAGAGGCCGCTTGAGGGTTTTGCCCAAAACCGAAGATACGAAGCATCATTTGAACGTGGCCTTGAGCCTGCATATGGCCTCCCATGACGCCGAAGGCGAGCGGATGGTCATCATGCGAGGCAAATCCCGGAATGATCGTGTGAAAAGGTCGTTTCCGGCCGCCCACTTGGTTTGGATGACCGCGGGTCAAAACAAAGCCGGAACCTCGATTCTGCATCGCGATGCCAGTTCCCGGCACCACAATCCCGGAACCGAAACCCCGAAAATTGGATTGTATGTACGACACCATAAGGCCATTGGCATCGGCGGCGCAGAGATAAACGGTGTCGGCTGCGGCAGGCATCGGTTCAAGTCTTGGTCCTGCCTTTACTCGAGAGATGCTGGAGGCCAACCGGTTGATGAGCGGATCAGCCAGCATCTCCTCGGCGGACAAGGTCATCGAATCCCCATCGCCCAGATGCCTGCGCACCGTGTCGTAGGCCATACGGATGGCCTCGACTTGCAAATGAATGCTGACAGCACTGTCCAATGGTTGATCGAGAATGTCTAATTTTCGCAGGATCTTGAGCGCAATCAGCGCCATCAGTCCCTGGGAATTGGGCGGAATCTCGTTCAGCTGGGCGCCGGCAAACGAGACGGAGAGAGGCTCGACCCAGTCGGCCCGGTGAGAGTTAAGATCGTCCATCGTCAGTGGATAGTCGTGGGCATTCGCATCTCGCACCATCGCTTCAGCCAGACGCCCATGGTAGAAGCTCGCGCCCTTTGAAGAGGCGATGTCTTGAAGGGATGTCGCGTGGTCCGGCAAGCGTTTGACTTCGCCGGTCTTTGGCGCGCCATTGGATCCAACGAATGTCGATTGAAAGGCGGCATAGTCTGAGAAGTGCTGCGCAGCCGCCGCCCAGAAAGGAGCGGTTTTAGGGCCGACAAGGAATCCGTCTCTTGCGTAGTTGATGGCGGCGTCAAAAAGCTGCTCAAACGGCAAGCGACCAAAGCGCTCAGAAAGTGCAACCCAAGCGGACACAGCCCCTGGGACAGTGACTGAGGGCCAACCCTTGGTGGGCATTTGGTCGAGCCCTTCGTAATACGCGGCATTTAACTTGGCAGGCGATCGTCCCGAGGCATTCAGTCCATGGAGTTGCCGTCCATCATAAACGAGCGCGAAAGCATCACTGCCCAGTCCATTATTGTTCGGTTCTACGACAGTCAGTGTGATCGCGGCTGCCAGGGCTGCATCACAGGCGTTGCCGCCTCTTTTTAGCGCCTCCAGGCCCGCTTGAGTCGCGAGTGGTTGCGATGTGGCTACGACGTTGCGCGCGAATACGGGGGATCGTGCGCTTGGATAGGGCTGAGAGAAATCAAAGATCATCGACGCATCCTATCGCAATGCGTGCGCCCTTGGCTTGCGCTCGAAGAAAAATCGCGATTGCCGGGCCTTGTTGCTGATAACCTGATCAGACGGTGTGTTCCCACAGATTACTCAAGCTCTGCTGCATGAAAAGTTGGAAGTACTTGCCTTTTTGCTGAATCAGCGCTTCATGGGATCCCATTTCAGTGATTTCACCTTGATCCAGAACGCAGATCTGATCTGCATTGCGAATCGTGGACAAGCGGTGCGCGATAATGACACTGATGCGATCTTTAAGCAGCGCTCGTAGACCGACCTCAATGCGCTGCTCAGTGAGCGTGTCAACGGATGACGTGGCCTCATCCATGATCAAAATTTGAGGATCTCGTAGGAGCGCGCGGGCAAATGCAATGAGCTGTTTTTGACCAGAGGACAGGCTCGTGCCGCCGCTTTCAATCAGTGTGTCGTAGCCCGCTTCAAGCTGCGCGATCATGTCAGCCGCACCCGCAGATGTAGCAGCCACATGGATCTCTTGGTCGCTGGCGCTGAGTTTGCCGTAACGGATATTGTCACGCACGGTGCCGGCAAAAATGTGCGAGCTTTGCAAGACCACCCCAAGATTTGATTGCAGAAAGTGAAGACTCCGCTCACGATAGTCGACGCCATCGATGAGAATTCGACCAGAGGTTGGTTCGTAAAATCGAGCAAGCAAATTCACGAGGGTGGTTTTTCCACCGCCGGTCGCTCCAACAATGGCCAGGCTCTGTCCACGGTTCAGGCTGAGATCGATATTTTTTAACACGGGAAGGCCGGTCGCGTAGCGAAATGACACTTGGTCAAAGGTCACTTGCTGAATATCTAAGCGACCGCCATCGGCCGCCATTTGCGCCGTTGGTGCCTGGGCGAGTCGCGCCTGCACGGCCTCAGAATCCTTAATAGATGGGATCTCATTAATCAAGCTGAGTATTCGCTCTGCGGATGCTTGCGCCATTTGCAATTCAGCGAACCAATGGGCCAATTGCTCGATGGGCTCAAAGAAGTGGCGCGTGTAGGTCAAAAAAGCAATCAGAGTACCCGTGGTGATCCATCCCCACAGAGATTCAATCCCGCCCATGACCAATGCCAGACCCGTGGCAAGCGATCCAAGGGTGATCACGATGGGCAAGTAAACGGCTGCCTGTACGGCATTTTGAATGGACGCGCCGTGCATCGTGTCGGTCAACCCTCCGAAGCGCTTCAGGTTATCCGCCTCTTTAACGAAAACCTTGCTCGTGAGAACGCCCATGATGTTCTCGTTGTAGGAGCCCGTGATTCGAGAGTTGGTTTTGCGAACCAAACGCGCGCTTTTTAATATCCGTCTTTGGAAATATCGGCTGATAAGCACCAGTGCCGGAATCGTTGTGAGGATCAACAATGCGAGTCGCCATTCCATGATTAACATCGCGACAATCACGCCAAGCATGATGGTCAGTGACCAAAACAAATCTAAGATGCCCCAAGCCAAGATATTAGAGAGCCGCTCGCAATCAGAGGTCATTCTCGCCATCAACCAACCCACTGGCCGAAAGTCGTAGTATTCAAAAGGTAGCCGCTGCAGATTTTTAAACCCATCTTGACGAATATCATGGCTAATATGCGCCCGGAGCTTGCCGCCGAACCAGATGAAGCCCAGCACGGCGCCTCCGAGGGCTACGCACAAGGCGAGGTAAAGCCAACCAGCTTGCGTCAATGGATAGTCCTCTCCCGATAAGAACACGCCGTCGACAACGTGCTTGGTGACCAGCGGGAAGGAAATTTCGCAGAGCGCAACGATTATCGCGCAGACAGCCAAGACTGAAAGGTCGCGTGGATACGCAAGCGCATAATCCAGAAGTTGCCGCCAGATGCGAAACTTGACTGATCCTTCGGCGTCGGCGAATTCATCGCCAAAGTTCTCATCATCAAAATAGGCGTCGGTCATCGATCGTCTCCCAGCTCGGAATCGTGCGCGGACGAGTCACCAGCTAATTGCGCCGTGTCCGAGAGGTCGCCATTGATAAGATCTTCGGCGACGACTGGCGAGATAGATTCAATCTCTTCTTGGACGGCGCCCTGAATCTCGCAGAGTGATCGATACAGACCTGATGTTCGCGCAAGCGTCCGATGAGAGCCAACCTGAACAATGCGACCGCTGTCGAAAACGAAGATGCGATCAGCCAGCAAAATGCTCGATAGCCGATGCGAAATGATCAGTGTGGTTCGTTTGTTCTCGGAAGGGCGGCTCGTTCGCAAGGCGTCCAGTATTAGCGCTTCAGTATCCGTATCGACAGCCGACAAGGCATCATCAAGCACCAGAATAGCGGGGTCTTTGAGAAGCGCTCGAGCGATGGCGAGACGCTGTCGCTGGCCACCTGAAAGATTCACACCACGCTCGCCAATGGCGGAGTCGTAGCCTCGCGGCAAGCGCATGATGGTCTCGTGAATTTGCGCGATTTGGGTGCAGGCTTGGAGCTCAGCCTGGGGTGCATTTGGGCGGCCTAAACAAAGATTCTCCCGAATGCTACCGGCATATAGAAAGGATTCTTGTAGTACGACGCTGACTTGCCCACGGACGTATTTTCGCGACAAGGCATCTAAGGGGTGATCATCGAGATAAAGCTGACCCTCGCGGTTGTCAAAGATTCGAAGTAACACTTGGATGAGTGTGGTTTTACCCGAACCTGGCGCACCCACAAGACCGATCGTTTCCCCAGCAGCGATATCAAAGTTGATTCGATCGAGGGTGGGCACCTCTGATGCCCGCGAAGTGGCGTGAAAGAAGGACACGTCGTCGGCACGAATTCGGCCCGCCAGGCGAGTGGTAGGGCTGTGCTCACCTGGGGTCTCAGTAGGTTCGCGGAGAATGTCTGCGACGCGACCGAGAGCGACCACCGCTTTGCCTGAGTCTGTGAGTACGCGGCCCATATGACGAATCGGCCAAATAATCATGCTTTCATAAGTGAGAAAGGCGAATAAGGTGCCCACACTCATGTCTCCTGCGAGTACCCAGTCAGCGCCGATGATCAAGATGAGTCCAATTTGGCCCAGGCAGACGATATCGCTCATGCCGTAGTACCAACCGAGCAGCGTGAGCAATTTTTTGTTTTCTTCGCGAAACGTGCGGTTGGACGCGGAAAACTTGTTGATTTCAAATGATTGACGCGCAAAAGCTCGAACGACTCGAATACCCGTGAGATTCTCTTGGAGAACGGTAGTGAGCGCGGCCTCGGCTTGATCGACATTTAAAAACAGCGCTTTAACCCTGCTAAAGAAAAGCACGGCGCTCACCATGAGGAAGGGAAAGCTCGCGAGAGCAATCCAAGTCATTTGCGCATTGAGCGCGAACAAAATAGGCAACACTACGATTAGCATGAGAATCGCCCGCGCAATTTCGATCGATTGACCGCTGATGAAAACCCGAAACGTTTCAATGTCTGATGTGCACCGTTGGATCAGATCGCCGGTATCGGCAGCATGATGGAACGCCATGGGTAAATGATTGAGGTGATCCATCAAGTCATCACGAAGATGGCGCGCCATCCCTTCCGCTGCTTGTGCAATCGAGCGCCCGCGAAGGTAGATGAAATAGCCTGCTGCGCCAGTGGCGAGCACGATGAGGCATCCAGCTATCGTTAACTGCCCATAAATCAGCTGCGCTTTTGCCAAGCCCATGCTGGATAAGATCCGTTCTAGAAGGGCGAAAAATGGGTCGTTTTCTGAGGTTGCGAGACGGTCAAGCGCCGATTTGGAGATCAGCGGAACTGTAAACAGTAGCAAGAAGCTCGCAATCATCGCGATGATGGCAAGTCCCACTTGATGGCCAAAGCGTCGCCATAAGGGCGGCAAGAGAAATGCGATTTTCTGCCAGTCTGTCATTGCGCCGATCATCCAGAGTCGAGCGCCCTAGCGGCGATAGCCTCTGGATAGCATTCCTTTGGTTAGCGGGTTATATGTTGAGCAGGTGCACACGAGCTGAAAACACGTGTGACTCAAAATGCCTGAATTGGACCGATTATGCGGGCATTCCCACTCTAATTGAAGCGCATTAGGCCCTTGCTATCATCGATAGAGGGCTCTGGCCATTGAAGGCTGCCGGCGTTGCGCCCAGAAGCGCCAATGCTGAAGCGCCAATGCTGAAGCGCCAATGCTGAAGCACGTGTGAGCCTTGACAGACTGGGCCCGGAGCCAATGCGCGACGCATACCTCCATCCGACGGGCCGCTGGCCACGGAGAGGTAACTTCGGTATAACCCCACATTCCTACTAAGAAGGTCATGTGCATGAAATTTTATAATTCCGTTGGTCCAAATCCCCGCGTGGTTCGGGTGTTTATGGCTGAGCTAGGCGTCAGTTGTGACGTGGAAGAAATTGACATTATGAAAGGGGTCAACCGTCAATCGGACTATCTAGCCGTGAACCCCGGCGGGCAGTTGCCTGCCTTGATGTTAGACGATGGGCGAGTCGTTTCGGAAATTACGGCAATCTGTGAATACTTCGCAGATCAAGCTGGAGGATCAGCGCTGATTGGCGAGACCCCAGAAGATCGGGCTGAGACCAGGATGTGGGTACGCCGAATCGACCTCAATATTGTTGAACCCCTGGCAAACGGGTTTAGAGCCTCAGAAGGCTACCCTATGTTCAAGGATCGGATGCGCACCTTTCCGCAGGCCGCGGATGATTTAAAGGCGCTTGCCCAGGAAAAACTCACTTGGTTGGATGAACAGATTGCGGGAAGACAATTCGTTTGTGGTGATCGATTCTCGCTGGCGGATATTTTACTGGTGGTCTTTTTGGAATTCGGCGCGCAAGTCGGACAACCCATCAACGATGCGAACACGAATGTGAAGGCCATCGTCCAGCGCGTGCAATCTCGAGAGAGTATGAGCGCGTAAGACGTTCAGTATTTAGGGTGAAGAAGGAAGCGTATGTTTCAAGGAATGAATTTTGAGCCGGCAACGCTGCCCGGCGAATTTGACGGGCTACGTCAGGAAGTCAGATCGTTTTTAGCCGAAGAGACGGACTGGGCGCCAAACTCAGATTTCAATACCGGTGCGAGCCCCGACTTCAGTCGGCGTCTCGCGGAAAAGGGCTGGATCGGCATGACTTGGCCGAAGGTCTATGGTGGCGGGGAGCGTTCCTTTCTTGAGCGTTATATCGTCACTGAAGAGTTGCTTGCGGCGGGCGCGCCGGTAGGGTGTCACTGGATCGCTGACCGTCAGAGTGGACCGTTATTGCTCAAGTTTGGCACCGAAGCACAAAAAGCTGAGTTCTTACCGAAAATTGTAGCAGGGGACATCTTTTTCTCCATCGGTATGTCTGAGCCGGATTCTGGCTCAGATCTCGCCTCTATCCGAACCCACGCGGATCGTGTGGACGGTGGTTGGCGCCTGAATGGAAGTAAGATTTGGACCAGCGGCGCACACCACAATCACTACATGGTGACGTTAGTCCGGACTGAGCCTCCCGGGGAAAACCGGCATGCGGGAATGAGCCAGTTTATTGTTCCCATTCGAGCAGATGGCGTGACGGTGCGAGGCATTGAGAACCTCGCAGGTGAGAGCGACTTCAACCAGATTTTCTTCGACGACGTGTTTATCCCTGATGAATTGGTGGTGGGTGAGCCAGGCAATGGATGGGCACAAGTCATGAGCGAACTGGCTTACGAGCGAAGTGGTCCAGAACGATTTCTGAGCGCATTTAGGGTCTTGCTCGAATATGGTCGGAGCATCAAGGGAAACGCCACGCCTGAACAAACCGCGCTTTATGGGCGATTGATCGCCCATCTGATGGTGTTGCGACGGATGTCGGTTTCCGTGGCGAATCTCTTGCAGCAGGGTGTGATGCCAAACACGGAGGCAGCACTAATCAAAGAACTAGGTAACGCCTACGAGCGCCTGGTGCCCGAAGCGATCAGACTGTATCCGCCCAAGCATCCCTCTCCTGACTACGCTCGGGTTTTGAATGAATGCATTTTGCATGCGCCCTCGTTTACGTTGCGAGGTGGCACACGCGAAATCTTGCGAGGCATGATCGCCCGCGGCTTAGGGTTGAGGTAACCCATGGCCAGTGAATCGCAACAACTGATTGTTGAGTCCTCAAGTCGGCTCTTAGCCGATCACGTCTCACCTGCGCTGATTGAATCGGTCGAGGCGGGACATTTTGCAGAGGGGCTCTGGTCTCGGCTGGTGGAGCAGGGGCTTTTGCTGCTTGGCCTCGATGAATCGGCAGGGGGGTACGGGGGGACCTTTGGCGACCAACTGGCATTGCTACGCCAGATGGGACGGTATGCGGTGCCAGCGCCTGTCGCCGAAACATTGCTTGCCAATCATTTGCGGGCCCTGCTCGGCGCAGAGGGTCTGACACTGCCCAGTGCGGTGGTGGATTCGAGTCGCCTAACGGGGCGTGATGGCTCTTTTAGCGGGATGCTAGAAGACATCCCTTGGGGACCCTTTCTGCAGCGTGTGTTGGTTGCTGCAGACACATCGAGCGGCACGGTCTGGATTGAAATGCCTGTGGGCGAGATTGAGAATCGAGTCTCGAGTCTTGCAGGCGAACCGACGGCGACGTTGCGATTTGATCAGGTTGAGCCACTGCGTGTGTTGGGTCCCTTCATAGAACAGCACCAAACTGAGTTGTTGCATCGGGGGGCCGCGATGCATGCCTCGCTCATGGCGGGCGCGCTAGAACAATCCCTTGAGATCGCAGTGGGCTACGTCCTTGAACGTAATCAATTTGGTCAACCGCTGGCGAAATTCCAGGCTATCCAGCATCAACTTGCCGTGATGGCAACGCATGTGGCCGCTTCGACCCGCTCGGTGGATCAACTGCAAATGCGAGATGAGGCGCCCAGTGATCTGGATGTTGCGATTGCGAAGGCTCGGGTGGGCGAGGCGGTTGGGCTTTCAACCGATACGGCTCACCAGGTTATGGGTGCAATGGGTTACACGAGAGAGCATCATTTGAATTACTTAACCCGAAGACTTTGGGTCTGGCGTGACCGATTTGGTCACGAAACGGTGTGGCAGCAACGAATTGGCGAGTATTTTCTTTCTGCCAATCAAGCAGATTTATGGATGCAGATCACTGAGCTCAGCTAGGGTTCGGCGAGCCTATAGCTTCAGTTCGCTGTTGTGATGGGTGGTTTTCCTACCCACTCGCTTACCTAGGCTCGAGTGTAAGCCGCGGTTTGGGTTAGACCCTCGCTTGATATAACAATCCCTTGATCAACTAAGCGGATCATTGCGCTCAGGACGGACTGCCTGGCCGCAGGGTAAAGCCTTGGATCCGTTTCGGTGTACATGATGTCCACCATGTCTGAAATATGGTGGACGCCCCGATCGATACAATCCAGAATTTGGCGCTCTCGATCCAGACGGTGTGCAATAAAGGCTTCAACGAAGGGCTTGGTATCGGTGATACAGGTGCCATGTGTCGGCCAATACACTTGGTCATCTCGAGCCAATAATTTGTCGAGGCTGTCCATGTAAGCCGTCATGTCTCCATCTGGAGGGCCGATGACGCTGGTTGACCATCCCATTACGTGATCACCAGTGAACAGCGCTTTTTCTTCGACCAGGGCATAACACATATGGTTGGAGGTGTGCCCTGGCGTATACACGCAGTCAACGGTCCATCCTTGACCTTCAATGCGATCCCCATCCTTGACGACAACGTCCGGCACAAACGTCATGTCGCCCCCGGCTTCAATCGTGATGCCTTCTGCTGCTTTACCGGCGCCATGCGGGCCAAAGCCATAGGTGGTTGCGCCCCAGGCTGCTTTGAGGGGTGCAGCTGCAGGCGAGTGATCAGCGTGCGTGTGTGTAATGAGAAGATGGGTGACGCGCTCACCAGCAAGCGCTGACTTCAATGCGTCGATGTGCTCATCGATCATCGGGCCAGGATCAATCACGGCGACATCGCCGTGCCCAATGATGTAGGTTCCAGTGCCATGAAAGGTAAAGCCAGAAGGGTTGCGCGCAGTGATTCGGCGAATCAGTGGCGAGAGCGTTTGAATTTTCGTGTACTCAAATTCGTACTGGTAGACATAGGGAATCTTGACGCTCATCAATGAACTTCCAATTAAAAAGCGCAGAATAGCAAAAACCAAGGTTCGGAGCTTGCGCTCTGGGTTGGAGAAGAGTGAAATGACACGCGCCCACTGCGATTGAGGAACCCTATGGATATTATGCGCGCGGCGTCTCAGCTCATCGAGATCGGGATTGCACTAAACGCAGAGCGGGATCTGGAACGTCTGATGGAACGGATTTTGTTCGAGGCGATGGATTTGTGTTCAGCCGATGGAGGGACCTTCTATCGAGTGGATGGTGAACATCTTCGGTTCGAGATTCTCCGTACCCAATCCTTGGGCATCCATCAGGGGGGCAGTTCGGGCCTACCAGTGACGTTGCCGCCAATGCCACTTTTCAACGACAAAGGCCATGCTCGAACCGAAAATATTGTCACCTTTGCGGCGAACTCCAAGAAGACGGTAAAGATTGACGATGTTTACAGTTCGGATCAATTCGATTTTACGGGGACCAAAAAGTTTGATGAGGGCATGGGCCTCAAGGGGTTTCGCTCAAAATCGTTCTTGACCGTGCCGTTACAAAATCACAAAGGCGCTGTTATCGGGGTGCTGCAGTTGCTTAATCACCTAGAGGAGGGCACCGGCCAGGTGGAGGCGTTTCCAGATGAGGTGACGCCGTTGCTTGAGGCGCTGGCTGGGCTCGCGGGCGTCCTGCTGGACAATGCGATCCTCGTGGATGAACTTCAGGAGATCAATCAAGCGTTTATCAAACTGATCGCGTCGGCGCTGGACGCCAAATCGCCTTACACTGGGGGGCATTGTGTTCGAGTGCCCGCCATTGCCGAGATGTTGACAGAGGCGGCTCATGCGGTCAGCGACGGCCCCTTTGCTGGATTTAAGTTGACTGAAGATGATCGGGAGGAGCTTTTTGTTGCGTCCTGGCTCCATGACTGCGGCAAAATCACAACGCCTGAGTACGTCGTCGATAAAGCCACCAAGCTTGAAACCATCAATGACCGCATTCATGAAATTCGAACGCGTTTCGAGGTCTTAAAGCGCGAAGCAGAGATTCGCTGCCTGGAAGCGATCATTGCTGGAGGTGATGAAGTCTCCTTGCGTGAAGCGCTCGTGGCAGAGCTTGCGAGCATTGACGAAGATTATTACTTCGTAGCAGAGACGAATAAAGGGGGCGAGTTTCTTGACGATGAAGCCAAGGCCAGGCTTCACCGAATCGCTGAGCGCACGCTGACCCGCACCTTATCTAACAGAGCGGGGCTGTCCTTCTCTGAAGAAAAGCGTATGGCAAGGACTGAAGCGCCGGTTCTGCCAGTCGAAGAACCTGTGCTCCAAGATCGGCCGGACCATTTGGTGGAATGGGAGTTTAAGCCCTATTCGTTGGACCCCGAGAACCCCTATGGTTTTAAGATGTCTGCGCCCTCGCACCGGTTCAATTTGGGCGAAGTTTATAACCTGAGTATTGGTCGGGGCACGCTCACGGAAGAAGAGCGCTTCATTATTAATGATCACATCGTGCAGACTACAGTGATGCTCGAAACGCTCCCTTGGCCAAGGCATCTTCAAAAGGTGCCAGAAATAGCCTGCGGTCACCATGAGAAGATGGACGGCACTGGGTACCCTCGCAAATTGACAGGGGATGCCATGTCTATCCAGGCGCGGGTGATGGCGATCGCTGATGTCTTCGAGGCCCTCACCGCAGCAGATCGTCCCTATAAGCCTCGGAAAAAGCTCTCGGAGAGCGTCAAGATCATGGGCTTTATGGTGAAGGATCAGCACTTGGACCGCGAGCTTTTTGAGTTATTTCTCGACAGCGGCATTCATCGCCAGTATGCCGAGGCACATTTGATGCCAGATCAAGTCGACGATGTGGATGTGGCCGCGATCAAAGCACTTTATGCCTGATGGATCAGAGCACCGGTCGTAGTGGGACGACCGAACCGGGCGAGGATGAAGAGATTAGGGATTCAGAAGAGAAGTGGGCATACGCTTAGCTGCTGAGGCGGCTGGCTGAGCCCAACGAGCCACTCAGAGTTTTGCGAAACCGCGTTCGAATTCCCACAGAGTCGGTCGGGAAGGATCATCATTTGAGCTTTGCTCTTGGTAACTGAGCCACTCGTGTCGTCGTGACTTTAGCCAATACGTCACCTCTTCGTCGCCCAAATAGTGGCGCAAGCGCGCATCGTTTGAGAGTCGCTCTGCCGCGACCACCATATCATTCGGTAGATCAGTTGCCGATGGCTCGCTACCCCAACCGGTGCTGCTCATCGGCGGAGGTAGCTCCGTATTAGCATCCAGTCCGCTCAGTCCGCTCGCAATGATGAGCGATAACGCGAGGTAGGGATTTAAATCGCTGGACCCCAATCGGTGCTCGATACGGGCCGCCCCAGGTGACGGCGTCAGCACGCGAAGGGCTGCAGACTTGTGATCGATACCCCAACTTTGTCTGAGAGGGGCCGCTGAGAAGTCGCGGAGCCGACGATAACTGTTAATCGAGGGGCAGAGCATGCTGACGCTGGCCGGCAAATGCTGAAAGAGACCGCCAATCCAATGGTTGGCAAGCCGAGAGAGTTGGTAGCGTTGGTTTGAGTCCATCAGTAACGGCGTCATGCTCGCTTCTCTGTCGCCTGAGGAGCCAAGAAGTGAGTGGTGAATATGCATGCCACTGGCATGACCAGCCTTGATCTGCGGCATGAAGCTGGCAGCGAGGCCCTGCCCGGCTGCCGTTTCGAAGATGACCTGCTTTACTCGCATCACAGTATCCGCCGTTTGAACAGGTGGCGCGGGCGGGAGATTAAGTTCAATTTGCCCCGTGCCGTTTTCATCGCTCCAGGCTTCCCAGGCAATGTTCATGCTCTCGAGCGTTTGTGTTACCGCATTCATGAAGGGTGTTGCTCGGTGTGCATCGCGCAACGTATAGATAGACTGGAGCGAGGTTAGCGTTCGTGGCATTAGGTCTGCGTAGTCTGATGCTCGAATCGAGTCGTAACTCTTTTCAAAGAGGAAGAACTCGAGCTCCATGGATGTGAGGAGGTCGAGGTTGCGAGCATTCAACTGATTACACAATTGAATCAGTTGCGTCCTTGGGCAGAGGCTAATTGGCTCGCCATCCATCTGCACGAACTGACCGATAACGTGAGCCAAACCCTGTTGATGAGCATCCAGGGTGAGCGTTGAGAGGTCGGGTTTCAATGCGATGTCGCCCAGCATGGACGTCCTGAAAGGATGCCAGAAGGTCAGATGAGGCGTGCCACCGAGGTCAGCGCCCAATGCTAAGTCAGAAAATGCGTGAGCTTTTGGGAGCGCGGACTCAAACTTTTCACGATGAAGATATTTTCCGATCGGTTGACCATGGATATCGGTGGCCATGGTGCGGATTCTCGAGACGCTGTGATGGTCCAGCCAGGCTTTGAGGCCCTCGGCGCCATTGATTGAGCGGTTTAACATGGCCAGGCAATCCATTGTTTCAAGCCTTCATCTGCGAGATTGGCAATGTTTTCCATACTGCCTTGGCAGTTCAGTTGACCGGTGACCATTTCCCTGAAAAGTTGGGTGTAACCATTGAAAAAAAGTGCTAGGCGATCCTTCTCCCCCTCGATGCTGAGAGCAGAAGGGCCGTAGCCCCAGATTAGGGTTTGGCCGTCACGAGGATCGGTACAGGTCAATTGAAAAGATTGCGCATTAAACGATGTCGCTTGATCGAGGAAGGTCCGAGCCGCGGTTGGCCAGGGGATTAACTGGCTCGTGAAACAGCGCTTGAGCCTCTGCCCTCGGCTGGATAGTCCCGTACGCCACGGCCAAAGGAACTGCGGCGGCGCGTCAGAAAAGGGCGAGAGTTGCACGTGTAAATCGGGCGAATGGCGGCCTGCCGGCTCGATGATTAACGTTTGTTCTCGAAGGGAGAGACTCAAAAGATGTCCGTCATTCATTTTGATAACGACGAGCGGCTCAATTGCTTCGCTCACAGCGGATGGATCAAGTCGGTAGCGGCGCTGAATAAACGCGGCCAATTTGAGTACGGTCAAGTCCGGCTTGGGTGGTAGCTGAATCAGAAGATCGCTCATACCTAGCTGGACTTTGTTAGCTTAATGGTCATCAAATTCAATAAATTCAACGACTTCAAGATCAAATCCAGAGATCGCATTATATCTTGACGGGTTGGCGAGTAATCGCATTTTCCCTACGCCCAGGTCTTTGAGGATCTGGGAGCCAGCGCCGATGACGCGGTAAACACCGGATTCACTCACTGAGCGGGTAGCTGCGGGAATGTCGGGATAAGCCCTGATTTGTTCGAGCTCGGCCTCGTGACCAAGCTGCTCACTCACTAACACGAGCACACCCGAGTTTTCAGATGCAATTTTTTTCAGGGCAGCTTGCGTCGACCACGAGCCCTTGAAGCCTGGCCGCAGGGTGCCGAGCACATCGCGAAGAAAACTGATGGTCTGAACGCGGACCACGCAGGGTGCCTCAGGAGAGAGGCTGCCCTTGCTCATTGCAAAGTGAAGCTGATCGGACGCGCTATCCCTGAAGGTCGTGAGATTGAATTCACCGAACTCGGTGGCCACGGACCGCTGATCGATGCGCTCAATGGTGGTGTCATGCAGCGCGCGATAATGAATCAAGTCCGCAATAGTGCCGATTTTTAGTTGGTGCCTCTTCGCGAACTGTTCAAGTTCAGGACCTTTCGCCATGGAGCCGTCTTCGTTCATCACTTCGACAATGACCGAGGCGGGTTCGTATCCTGACAGCCGAGCAAGGTCGCAACCCGCTTCGGTATGACCCGCTCGCGTGAGGACGCCGCCTCTTTTCGCAATGAGTGGGAAAATATGGCCTGGCATGACCAGGTCCTCAGGGCGCGCATTTTTAGCTACAGCTGTTCGAACGGTGCGTGCTCGATCGGCTGCTGAGATCCCCGTGGTGATGCCATCAGCGGCCTCGATAGATACGGTGAAATTGGTCTCGTGTTGGGAGGAGTTTCGATCCACCATGAGCGGTAGGTTAAGCTGCTTGGCCCTGCGTTCTGTGATCGTCAAACAGATGAGGCCACAGGCTTCGCGGGCGAAGAACGTGATGTGTTGGGGCGTCACCACGTCAGCGGCGATGATTAAGTCGCCTTCGTTTTCACGATCCTCGTCATCGAGAATCAGCACCATTTTTCCGAGACGGAAATCCTCAAGTATTTCTTCGATGGTGTTGAACTGCATAGTTGCCTCCGAGCCATGCAGTATAGCCCATCTGAAGGTGATGGCTGCGCAGCGGAGGTGCGATTCCGCGGGTTGCGGGCCGGCGGGAGCCTCGGCCGCGAGCCCACCATCGGATCAACGCCCAACACCCGAGTAACGTTTTCTTCTCGGTTTGTCGACCAGCTAACGAATGTATTTAGAAACTAGCGTCGCGTATCAAGCACACGTTAAGGCCCCTTGAACCCACGCGGCGGACGATCGCGATGACCTGCTCCACGGCGAGGTATACTTAGCACTTGCGGACAAAAGAGATTCTGGTCGTTGGATAAACGCATCCTCCAAAGTTTGAAACGGCTGCCTGGCGTTCAGGTGATCGATGAGGCGCCCCAGCTTCGTGCTTATGAGAGTGATGGGTTGTCAGCGATTAAAGCACGGCCATCCGTTGTCGTCTTACCCGGTGATCTGCCCAGCCTGCAATCAGTGCTGGCCGTTGCGCGGGCGTTCAGCGTCCCTGTGGTGGCGCGGGGCGCGGGTACCGGGCTCTCAGGCGGCGCAACGCCTCATCCAGACGGCATACTGGTCAGTCTCGCTAAATTTCGGCGCATTCTCAGTATTGATGTCGAGAACCGTCGTGCGCGAGTCCAACCTGGGGTCACCAATTTAGCAATCTCTGAGGCAGTCGCCGAATACAAGCTTTTTTATGCGCCAGATCCTTCCTCACAAATTGCCTGCACTATTGGTGGCAATGTAGCGGAGAACTCTGGCGGTGTGCACTGCGTCAAATATGGATTGACGCTCCATAACGTGACAGGCGTTGAAGTGTTGTTGATGAGCGGTGAAACCCTTCGACTAGGTTATGACGATCCGTTTACCCATCAACCGGACGTGCTGGCACTGCTTCATGGTTCGGAAGGCATGCTCGGTATTGTGACTGAGGTTGAGGTGCAACTCCTGCCGACGCCAGAAGCAGTGGTTGTGATGATGTCAGCCTTTGATTCGGTATCCCGGGCCGCTAACGCAGTGGGTGCAATCTTCGCGCAAGGAATCATTCCTGCGGGGTTAGAAATGATGGATCGCCTCGCAATTCAAGCTGCGGAGGATTTCGTGAACGCGGGTTATCCCCGCCATGCAGAAGCAATGTTACTCATCGAACTCGATGGAACTGCGCGTGAGGTCGATGAGTTGATCGAGCAAATGCGGAGGGTTCTGGCGCAGCAAGGCGCCAGCGGAACGAAGGTTGAGCGCTCGCCGGAGGGCCGGGCGCGCTTATGGCTTGGGCGTAAAGCAGCATTCCCTGCCGTGGGTCGTATCGCCCCCGATTACTACTGTATGGATGGCACGATTCCTCGACGCCATTTAGCCGAGGTTCTAGAACGCATCAGCGTGCGTTCGGAGCATTACGGGCTCCAAGTCGCCAATGTCTTTCACGCAGGCGACGGCAATTTGCATCCCTTGATCCTCTACGATGCCAATGTGCCGGGCCAACTCGACAAAGCAGAAGCCTTTGGCGCAGACATTCTTAATCTCTGTATTGAGTTTGGTGGCACCATCACTGGGGAACATGGCGTGGGGCTCGAGAAGATTAACCAAATGTGTGTTCAATTCGATGAATCCGAGTTGCGTCTATTCCATGGGATCAAAGCTGCCTTTGATCCGTCAAACTTGCTTAATCCTGGCAAAGCGGTGCCAACGCTGAGTCGCTGTGCAGAGTTCGGCGCCATGCATGTGCATGCAGGACAATTACCCCACGCGAATCTCGACCGGTATTAGTAATGACGGATCAACTGGATGCGATCGTCGACCAGGTTCGATCTGTCCCAACAGATCATCCGGGTTGGGCGATAGAAGGACACGGCAGTAAGTCGTTCCTCGGCTATCGAGACCCCAATCTTGAGGCGCTGTCGATGAAGAGTCACTCGGGGGTGATTAACTACTGGCCAGAGGAATTAATCATACGCGCCCGCGCGGGCACCCCGCTCGATGAGCTCGAAGCGACTCTCGCGGCTTCTCGCCAACGACTGGTTTTTGAACCGCCGCGATGCAATTTGATGGGTACGCTGGGTGGCGCCATTGCGTGCGGCCTAGCCGGTCCTCGTGCGCCTTTTTCGGGTCATATTCGTCAGGCGCTCCTGGGCGTGCAAATGCTTCAATCCGACGGCCAAGTGATGCGTTTTGGTGGTGAGGTGGTCAAGAATGTTGCAGGTTATGACGTTTCACGCTTGATGATTGGTGCTCTGGGTATCTTTGGTCCCTTGCTTGATGTTTCGCTCCGTGTCTTACCGGTCCCCGCTTGGGAAGCCTTTTTTGCAAAAGTGGCAGACGAGTCGGCGCTTCATGCACTTCGTGCACGACGCCATGATGTTGGGCTGTCAGGCGCGGGCATCGTCCACGGACAGCTCTGCTTGCGTTACGAAGGCGCTGCCGCGAATGCAAGCGAAACATCAGCAAAGCTAAAGCAGCTGGGCTATGAGTCAGTGGACAGTGCCGCTTTCTCAGCGCTTCGGGATCTAACCTTCTCTACCGATGGCCTTTGGCGTTGGGAAGGTGATCCTGAGACGCCGCTGACCGGTCATGAAGTAGCAGTGGATTGGATAGGCCGGCTTCGGTACTACCATGCGCCCGCGTTCACACCCCCATCTGGCAAGGCTTGGGCTTACGCGCAGACATTGCCCGGGGAGGACCGTCTGCCCGTGACCGAACCCATCAAGAAGGTGCTTCTCGAACGATTGAAACGAACCTTCGACCCCGATTCGCGGTTTAATGCCGGACGAATGTTCAGGGAATTTTGATGCAAACTTCGCTAGACCCAACGCTTGCCCACCCAGAGACACTCACGGAGGTTGATCGCATTCTCAGATCTTGCGTGCACTGCGGCTTTTGTACATCAGGTTGCCCGACTTATCAGTTGCTGGGTGACGAGAACGACAGCCCTCGAGGTCGCATCTATCTGATGAAGCAAGCGTTCGAGGGCGACGCCTCATTCGATGCGATTGCCCCACACCTTGATCGATGCCTGACCTGTCGTAATTGTGAAACGAATTGTCCCTCCGGCGTCGACTACAGTGGGTTGCTCGACATTACGAGGGGTTTGATGTTCGAACAGGCGAACGGTTCGCTTTGGCGCCGGCTTCGCCATGCTGGCGTAAAGTGGTTGCTTCGGCAGCGTTGGCTCATGCGTATTGGATTCGCGATCGGGCGGGTGCTCCGCACCTTGCCTGGTCTTAAAAATGTTGGTTGGTTGCCGTTCCCCCGAATCCACACATTGCGTCGCGTGCCTCAGACTGATCACAGTGGGCGAGAACAGCCACGCGGAGATCACCTATCGTCAAAGCTACATCGGGGCAAAGTGCTTTTGCTCAAAGGCTGCCTGCAGCACTATGCGACGCCAGGCACGACCCAGGCGCTTGAACGGATCCTTGCGCGCTATGGCTTTGAGGCGACTTATTTAGATTCAGAGGCCTGCTGCGGCGCACTGCCTTATCATATGGGCGATCATGATACCGGGTTGCGTGATCTCTCTGAGCTCGATCGGCAACTCCAAGCATCGAGCCGGGAGTGGGTCGCGGTGTTGTCGAGCGCTTCAGGGTGCGCGGCGATGTTAAAACAAATGGATGCGCTGCCCGATCCTCAGCGCGGGAAGTCCACAGATCAACCATCGACAACCCGGAGGGTTATGGATCCCGTCACCTTTCTGGCTCAATTGCCACCCCTGCCGGTCGAGTCAATCAGGGTTGCCGTGCATCAACCCTGCACGCAAAGCCACGCGCTTAATTTGACGGGTCAGGTGGCTGACTATCTTGGTGTCTTGGGCTTTGAAGTGACTGGCAGTAATCAGGGTGAGGGATGCTGTGGATCGGCAGGGACCTATTCGTTACTTGAGCCTCGGCTGGCGAGCGCGTTACGCAACCAGATGCTCGGCCAGCTTGAGCAGGCAGCGCCAGATATCATTGTGACGGCTAACGTTGGCTGCCAAGTGCATTTGGATGCTGCGGGCAAAACCCCCGTCATGCATTGGCTTGAGCTTCTCGATCGACAGCTAATCTGATTCGGCCTGTATGTGCGGGATTGTTGTTTTTATATATCCGCCATCAAGAAGGCGAGCAGGCCTTTCTGGGCATGTAGTCGGTTGGCTGCTTGATCGAAAATGATGCTTCTAGGGTCGCGAACGAGCCCGGGGGTGATCTCGAAGTTATTATGAATGGGCATGTCGTGCATGATGCGCACGTCCAAATCCCCAACTAGGGATTCATTGAGCTGAAAAGGGAGCATCTCTTCCACGAGCGCCTCCTGTTCACTTGCTTGGCCCTCTGCGTTGAAATGCTCCATGTTGATCCAAGTATCTGTGTAGACGAAATCTGCAGTCGCGATCGCTTCATTCGGGTCTTCGATCCAATGCACATGGTCACTGTCTTGGATGCGTTGCTGCAAGCTGCGCGTGACGTCATCTGACTCCGTGACTCGAGGGGTCGCTAGGGTCAATGTGAAACCTAGACGATCCGCCAACGTTGCGAGACTATTCGATACATTATTTTGGACCCCTGTGTAGAGTAGGTGCAGCGCATCGAGCGGCTTATCGCTGTGCTCAGTCATCGTCAAAACATCAGTTAGCCCCTGACAGGGATGGTAGCGGTCGCAGCAGCCATTGATGACCGGGACCTGGCTCACAGCCATCATCCGGTCAATGTCCTCCTGGCTGAGCAGTCTTGCCATGATGCCCTCTACGTTTCGAGACAGGTATTCAATTTCATACTCGAGCTCAGTGAGAACGAAATTTGATGCTCGCCAGTCGATAAAGAGCGCGTGACCGCCAAATTGGGTCATGGCGACCTCAAAGGAAACGCGGGTTCGGGTGCTGGTCTTCTGAAAGAGTAGCGCGAGTGATTGGCCTTGCAATAACTGCGCGTAATTTGAGGGATTGGCTTTGATCGTGCGCGCCAGTTCGAGAACATGGAGCAATTCTTGTTTAGAAAAGTCTGCCAAATCGTTGACGTGTCGCATGACGCGAATCCTTAAATGACCGTGAGCGCGCGAGGAGTGTGTGGACGCTTTAAGGGGTCGGACTTTATTATCATTTGTCGGTGCTGTCCATGAAAACAGGGGTACGAGCGACATGTGCGGAAGACTCAATTTGATCGATGCGCCGATGTATGCGTTTTTTGCGAAATATCTGAATTTGCCGATCCAAATTGAGACGGCATTCAACGTGACGCCAACTGAGTCCGTGTGGACGCTGATTTCAAATCAAGGAGTGTTTGAGGCAATGACCATGCGTTGGTGGCTTGTCCCTAATTGGTCGCAGGGCCCTCAAAATAAGTTCAGTATGTTCAACGCCCGTGCGGAGACTGTTAAAACGAGCAAAGCGTATGCTCAGCCATTCAAAAGGCAACGCTGCGTGATCCCAGTGGCGGGCTATTTCGAATGGCGAGATGTTGGTGGCAAAAGACAGCCCTTTAAGATCTGTCGGGATGACGGTGAAGTTCTCTTGTTTGGTGGGCTTTGGGATCAGTGGCATGGCCCCGAGGGCACGATCATCAGCTGCACCATCATTACAACTGAGGCGCCCGCCTCAATGCAACCGTTTCATCATCGTGCACCTTTGATGCTCAACGATACCGAACTGACCGAGTGGCTTGATCAGCGAAGCGCGGGGGCATCGCTGGACAGGCTCCTTGCGCCGAGCGTGCCTTACGCGCTGTCGATCCAGGATGTGGACGCTAAGGTCAATTATGCGCGCAACAAGTCTGAATCGGCGCAACAAGCGGTAGGTGATGCGAGCCATATTGCGGTGTTAGCTAGGCCGCGCTGACGCGCGATCGTCTCGGCACAACGCTACGACTAGCGTCTTTTTCTTGTATCTGATTTTGGGTCCAGTTTCCGGTGCTCTTGCCGCTGCGGTGGGCCGTGGTGGCACTAGGCCCGAATATCAACCGAAAGCCGCGATCGATTTTTTGGCGGAAAGAACCTTTCACAAAAAATGAACCGGTTGAGCAATCGCGGTGGTCGTTCTTTTGGACCTAACCGCTTTTCGCTTGGCATTGAGGGCAGGGTGGGGTTGTGGTATTCGTGGGTTTTCAAAGCCCAGGATGATCGCATGACGCAGTATGATCGGTTAGATGCGGCACTCGCCGAAGGCATGGCGATCGCATTTCACGCAAGCCAAGCGCCGGACCGTTTAGCCCTAGATTCCGAACTCGGCGCGCGCACCTTCTCCGAGCTCAATGCTCGGGTCAATCAGCTCGCGCGCGCATTGCGCAGCAGTGGGCTTGAACCTGACGATAGTGTTGCAATGCTGATGACTAATCGTCCGGAGTTCGTTGAGATTTACTTCGCTTGTCTTCGGACAGGGTTGCGAGTGACACCCATCAATTGGCATTTGACGGGCGATAACGCGGCCTACATCGTGGGCAATTGTGAAGCGAAGGTATTTATTGCGGACGTTCGCTGCCGTGAGGCCGCAGCGGATGCCTTGGCAGAACATCGAGACCAACTGGCGTTAGCGCTGAGTGTGGGCGGTCCCATTGAGGGATTCGGCGATTACGAAGACAGTCTAGCGCCCATGTCGGATAAGGATCTGTCGCATCCTGTGCTGGGCACGCAGATGCTCTATACCTCAGGAACAACGGGCAGGCCCAAAGGCGTGTATCGGCCCCGCTTGGTAGCGCCCCCCGGTGCACCGAATCGGGCGGACACAGTGACGCGCGCTGGCCTTGCAGCGGCATGGAACCCTGAGTCGGATCGAACGCTGTGCACGGGCCCGGCGTATCATGCGGCGCCCCTCGCCTTCAATGTCGTGGCACCACTCAACAATGGTGTTGGCACGGTGATGATGGATAAGTGGGATGCATTAAGAACACTTGAATTGATCGAATCGCACCAAATTACCCATACCCATATGGTGGCAACCATGTTTCATCGACTGCTGGCGCTGGGCGAGTCGACGCTGTCTCGATATGACGCTTCGTCCCTTCGATTTTTGCTTCATGGAGCTGCGCCCTGTCCAGTTCACGTGAAGCAATCGATGATTAATTGGCTGGGCCCCGTCCTTTTTGAATACTACGCCGCGACAGAAGGCGGCGGTGGGTTCTTTGTGGATTCAAATGAGTGGTTGACCAAACCGGGGTCGGTGGGACGATCCCCAGAAGGCGCGGATAATCGGATCTTAAGTGATGACGGGGAGCCATTGCCTGCTGGGGCAATCGGGACGATTTACTTTAAGGCCCCTGCGCTTCGGTTTAATTATTTCAAAGACGAGGAAAAGACGGCTAAGAGCTATCGCGGGGAGTTTTTTACCCTCGGTGATATGGGCTATTTCGATGAGGACGGCTACCTGTTTCTCACAGGACGAAGCGCTGAAACCATCATTTCAGGCGGGGTGAATATCTACCCGCAAGAAACCGATGACGTCCTGCTCAAACATGAGGCGGTACTCGATGCGTGTACGGTGGGTGTGCCCAATGACGAATGGGGTGAAGAGGTAAAATCAGTGGTTCAGCTGCGAACAGGCTTTCCGGCCACCGCAGAGTTGGCGGCAACGCTGATTAATTTTTGTCGTGAACACTTGCCGGCGTTCAAATGTCCTCGTACGCTCGACTTCGCTGATGATTTGCCTAGACTGCCGTCTGGAAAAATTCAGCGCGGCTTGGTGAGGGCGCCGTTTTGGGCGGGTCGTGACCGCCAGATCTAGGCCAGATCTAGGCCAGATCTAAGCCAGATCCAAGATAGCTGCCTGAGGGTCTGATCCGTGTTCAAGTGAGTGCTTGGCCGCAGGACCATTAATCAGTCAGTTCACTAAACCGCCGCCAAAGTTACCCTGCAGCCTCAACAGAGAGAAGGAATCACTGCCATGGAACGTATCCCTTACTTGCCCAGAACCCTCGCTATCCTGAGTGACGTGATCAGTCGCTTTTCGAGATTGCTATGTCCCGCTCTGGCTTTGATGGCGCTGAGCATGAGCAGTAGCTTCGCAGCGCAAGTGGCCGCAAGTCGAGGCGCCCATGGCATGGTGACCTCAACCTCTCGTTTGGGTAACGAGGCCGCCATTGCCGTGATGAAGGTAGGCGGCAACGCGGTGGACGCTGCTGTAACTTTGGGATTTGCCCTGGCTGTCACCTACCCAGAGGCTGGCAACGTGGGCGGTGGGGGTTTTGCCGTGCTGCGTTTGCCCTCAGGGGAGGTGGTGACCCTGGATCATCGTGAGCGAGCGCCTCGGGCGGCGACTCGCGATATGTTTTTGAATGCGGACGGCCAGGCAGTCGCTGAACGATCGCTCAATAGTCATCTGGCCTCGGGTGTGCCAGGAACAGTGGACGGTTTGTTGGCGCTTCATGGTCGTTACGGCTCCCTGCCACTCAAGCAGCTCTTAGCGCCGGCCATAGAGATGGCACGCCAAGGCGTACTGATCGAGCCCGAACAGGTTGATCGTTTTAATGATCTAGCGACGAGGACCCCCCATTGGCCAGCGACGCAGCAGAAATTTACTCAGGCTGGGCAACTTTTCGTTCAAGGGGATATCTGGAAGCAACCTCATCTAGCCAAGACCCTTCAAACAATTGCTGAGGAGGGGCGCGCTGGATTCTACGAAGGTTGGGTTGCGCAGGCCATTGCAGACGAAATGAAGCAGGGCGGGGGTCTTATTACGCTCGAGGACCTAAAGGATTACCGAAGCGTTTGGCGGGCGCCTATCCATACGGTTTACCGTGGTTTTGATATCTGGAGTATGGGTCCACCCTCATCCGGAGGCGTACTGATTGCTCAAATTTTGCACATGCTGGAGCCCCATGATTTGTCGAGTATGGGATGGGGCAGTGCAAGGCTGACGCATTTGGTGGTCGAAGCCGAGCGGCGAGCTTATGCAGACCGTGCCGAGCACCTGGGTGATCCAGATTTTTGGCCTGTCCCGGTCGACACGTTAGTCAACCCAGAATACGCGCGCGCGCGGATGCGTGACTTTGATCCAGAGCGGGCCTCCCTCAGTCTCGAGATCGGCGCGGGTCAAGGACTAGCGGAAAGCGAGAACACTACGCACTATGGTTTGATTGATAAGAATGGATTGATGGTCGCGATTACAACGACCCTAAATAGCAGTTTCGGTAGTGAGCTGGTCATCCCCGAAACGGGGGTGTTAATGAACAATGAGATGGATGATTTTTCGGCTCAACCGGGCGTGCCCAATCAATTTGGTCTTTTGGGCGCGGAGGCTAATGCTATTGAGCCCGAGAAACGGATGCTCAGTTCGATGACGCCGACCTTAGTCACGCGGAACGATGAGCCCTTCCTAATCACCGGGTCCCCAGGTGGCTCAACCATTATTACCACAGTCCTCCAGGTGCTGATGAACGTTATTGATCATGAGATGCCGCTGGCTGACGCAGTGGGTTTGCCTCGGTTCCATCATCAGTGGTTTCCAGACGCTATTCAGTTTGGGCCCCGGGCGCTGAGTCCAGATACCCAGGATCTGCTACAAGCAAAAGGCCATAAGCTCGCGCCCAGGAGCGAAATTGGGGATGCAAACTCAATTTTGGTTAAAGATGGGATTTACTGGGGCGTCAAAGATCCTCGGGAGTTCGGTTCTGCTCTCGGCTATTAGCGCTACCAGGCGCGAGGCCGCATTGCCCCAAAAGCTTGCTCAAATCTTCCGCGTGACGCTTGACTTGATCGCGCGCTGATTGGATGAGCGCCGTTCGCTCGCGCCGAAACTGTTCCAACTGGGGTGTCTGGCTCGTAAGCAGCGCTGCCTCAAGTGAATCGATGAGCGGTAGGGTGAGTTGGGTCATTTTAGTTAAACGATGGATTTCTTGTTGAAGTGTTCCCGCGAACACATGGGTCACCAAGCCCTCAAGCCTTTTTGCACGGGCGTTGGGCATGCCTTGGTAGCAGAGAGGGCGATCTTGAATGAATTTAGCAAGGGTTCGCTGTGCGACGTCCAAGTGATCTAAAACATCGGCCCAGGCGCCGATGATTTGGCCGCCCAATCCAGAACGAAGGGGTTGCAAGGCTTCGTTGATCTCTATTGAAGTCGGTATTGAAGTCCCCGATTTAAGCCCCCTAGAGAGTTCCAAAAGCGAGGACAATGCCATGGATTCGGTGAGCGCGTCTTCAGATTCAAGCGAGCCGAGCTGTCCCGGCTGCCAAAAAGTCATCAGCTCATCGCTATACAAAATTGAACGTTCGATTTGGAGTGCAAGACGCGCACGTTTGGTCGTTAGGGCACGTTCAATGACCCCCGCAAGTTCTGGTTCGCCCAGCTTGAGCGATTCGATGCAGGCTGGTGCAAGCTCGATAAAACGAAGCTGAAATTCCAGCCGTCCGATCGGGTCGGCCCATCGACCGAGCGAGTTGTTTTGCTCAGAAAGGACCTGGTGAAGTGCACAAGCGTTGAGCGAGAGATAGTCGAGCACGCCCAAAGCTTGTGTGGATGCTTGAACCTCTTGGAGGTCAAGGTGCCGTTGGCGCCGGGCAATACTTGGTCTGATAGCCGGGGTGATGGGCAGAGACTCGATATCGAGTGTCGCTTGGAGGCGGCTGGTGTAAGTCTGAAGCGCATCCTGAATCGAAGGGGGGCTGCATGCCGCGATTGACCAGACGGCGGCGAGGATGAGGGTGCGCTGCGACGCCCAGCGCCCTAATCTGAGTCCAAGAAGAGCTCCACACGGCCTCCGTAACGTTTGGCATTCTGGCGGCTTTGAGTGCTCGAGGCGGCAGTGGCGCAGCACTTCCCTCTGTCTTAAAACCCTCCGAATGGCGAAAAAGTTGAGCACTATCATCCTGCCCCAGAGACTGGAGACGAGGCAGTGACGTCGAAGGGGTGGACGTCAGGGACGCATCGGATGCTTGGTGTACAATGCGCGCGAATCATCACTAAGAGCATCCTGTGGATTTATCAGCATTCAAAGCTTACGACATCAGAGGTCGAATTCCTGATCAGCTGAATGTCGATTTGGCAGAACAGATCGGTTTAGCTTACGCCGCTTGGTTAAAGCCTCGCAATGTGGTGGTTGGCCATGACATCAGGTTAACGAGCCCAGAATTGACTCAAGCTGTTATCCGTGGGCTCCGACGAGCCGGCGTCCATTGTCATTTCATCGGGGAGTGCGGAACCGAAGAGATCTATTTCGCCACCGATCATTTCGAGATGGACGGTGGAATCATGGTGACAGCAAGTCATAATCCCAAGGACTATAACGGGATGAAGTTCGTGCGAGAGCAGAGTCGGCCCGTGAGTGGAGATGATGGGTTAGGCGAGATTCGTGCGTTGATCGCGTCAGGTCAACTCGATGTGCCGGCCAACCAAGCGGAAGGCGAGATCTCTAATCTAGACCACCGACCGGCTTATATTGATCACTTGTTGCAGTATGTTGACGCCTCTGCGCTCAAGCCACTTCGGATTGTGACCAATGCCGGGCATGGAGGCGCGGGCACGGTGATCGATGCACTTGAGCCGTATCTCCCCATTGAATTTATTAAAATTCATCATGAGCCGAATGGTCATTTTCCAGAAGGCGTGCCCAACCCGTTGCTGATTGAGAACCGTGCATCAACAATCGAAGCGATTCGCGCCTCCAAGGCAGACTTTGGTATTGCGTGGGACGGGGATTTTGACCGTTGTTTCTTCTTTGACCAGGACGGACGATTTATCGAGGGTTATTACATGGTGGGCCTACTGGCGGCTTCGTTTCTGGAGCGCGAACCCGGCGCCGCGATTGCTTATGACCCGCGACTGACCTGGAATACAGAAGACATTGTTCGTGAGGCTGGGGGGCGGCCCATCATGAGTAAGACGGGCCATGCATTTTTTAAGGCGGCGTTACGCCTTGAAAACGCAATTTATGGCGGTGAGATGAGCGCCCATCATTACTTCAGAGATTTTGCATCGTGCGACAGTGGCATGATTCCCTGGTTATTGGTTGCAGAGATGATTTCTAAGCGAGGCCAATCACTTGCTGAGCTGGTTGATGCTCGAATGGCTTGCTATCCAGCAAGCGGCGAAATTAATCGAAAGGTAGAAGACGCAAGCGCGACGATCAGTGAGATCCGCGCAGCGTTTGAAAAAGAGGCGGAAGGCGTGGATACCACAGACGGTATCAGTCTCTCGTTCACGGACTGGCGGTTTAATCTTCGTATGTCGAACACAGAACCGGTCATCCGGCTGAATGTGGAAAGCCGAGGTGATGTCAGTCTGATGGAAGAAAAAACTGAAATGCTTTTGGGGATGATTGGTGGCGACCTTGCGTAGCCTCTCTATCAGAGCCCTGAATGACCATCGGATGGTCCACTCGCGGTGAGTTGGCTGGGTGGGCTCTTGGGTGGGACGTTGGGCTTTGCGATAGGCGGCCCTATCGGTGCAATTCTCGGCGCCATTGCTGGCAATTCCCTCTCGGAACGTTCTGGACAGACGTTCGATCAAGCATCCAGGCAAACGATCTTTTTTACCTCGCTCTTTGCCATGCTAGGCAGTCTTGCCAAGGCGGATGGTCGAGTGTCAAAGGCAGAAATCGCATTCGTTGAGACGCTGATGCGTGACCAGTTACGCCTGGATTCTAGCGCACGCAAGGTCGCCATCAAGATTTTCAATGAGGCAAAGCAACGACCTGCGTCCTTCGAAGCCTATGCGCAACAGTTTTCAGAGGTGTTCCGTAGTGAGCCGGAACAGGGTGAAATGTTGCTCAGATTGCTATTGCAAGCAGCGATAGCCGACGGCGAGCTTCATGACGATGAAGTTCGTCTGCTTCGGCGCGCCGCCTCCCGACTCAGGCTTGAGCAGGTTTTTGAACAACTGCTGAGTGGCCTGACCCCAGATGGGGAGGTTAATCGTCTGGAAGCATGTTACGCCTTGCTTGAGAGTGAACCCAGCGACGATCTGGCGGTGATCAAGAAACGATATCGTCAGTTGGCGATGAAATATCACCCAGACCGCATTCAGAGCCAGGGTTTACCTCCGGAATTGATCCAAGCCGCCGAGACGAAATTTAAAGAAATTCAAGATGCCTATGATCGAATCGAACGCGCGCGCCAGTGAGGTAGGAGGATCGCGGACGCGTACCTGTACGCTTGGGGCGTCAGTCATGACTCAGGAGTCGAAGGATTGATCCCTTTTCTAAAACCTAAAGTCCCCGAGATGGAGCTCGCAAGGGACGTGCTGGATCAGGCCTTTGGACACCGTAGCGCGGAACTCAAAGGCGTTTTCGCGCCCTATCGAATTCGACCACTTGGCGCTCATCTGGATCATCAAGGCGGTCCGGTTTTTTCGATGAATACGGCGTTTGGTATTCATGGCGTTTGGCGGCTGAATCAGACGCGCGAGGTTAGGGTGCTCAGCCAAGGCATTGGGCGCGTCGTCATTCCAGTTGATCAGTCGATACAACGCTTGAATGATGGCTTTGATTACTTGCGTGCCACACTATCTCAAGTGTTAGCGCGGGGGGTTAATCTCCCAGGAGTTGACGTTTACCTACAGGGTGAGCTTACCGCTTGTGGACTGTCCAGTTCTGCTGCGGTCACCTTGCTCTACCAGGAAATACTCTTGCAGGAGACGCGGCTGGCGTTGTCAGTTGAAGAGCGTCTTGATTGGGCGGTCGCTTGTGAGAACCACTTTATCGGTGTTCAAAGCGGGATCGGCGATCAGACCTCCATCCTGTATGGGAAGGAAAGTGAAGCCGTTCTATATGATTGTCGTCAACGATGGGCGACAAATATCTGTGAACAGAGCCCTTGGACTTTTCTTGTGTTGAACAGTGGTCAAAGTGCTGCTCTCTCGGGATCGACCAGATTCAACGATCGAGTTGCTGAATCCTATGCCGCCGCAGAGGAACTTGGGCGCTTGTCCAATGATCTCTCCGACCAACCGAAGCTAAGCGATTATTCCGAGCCCAGCTTCAGAAAACACTGCGCTGGCATGACGTCGATCAGTCAGCGTCGTGGAGAGCACTTCTTTACTGAAATCGAGAGAGTACGCCTAGGTGTTGAGGCGTGGAAAGCGGATGATAAGCGGTTGTTTGGTCAGTTGATGAATGCTTCCTGTCAGAGCTCAGTTCTTAATTACGAAACGGGAACTCCCGCACTTATTGAGTTAGTAGGACTGCTCCAATCGCAGCGAGGGGTGCTCGGGGCCCGATTTAGCGGTGCTGGAACCAGGGGGTGTGTGGTGGCTTTAATCGAGCCAGGAGAGGTACGCCCAATCCTAGAAGCGCTTCCCTCACGCTACAGCGAGGAGTTAGCTTCACTCATGTCCCGGCAATGGGCGTTCACCACACAGGCTCATCGAGGCCTGAGTCTGCTATGAAAGTTCTTATTCTTGCAGCTGGGTTTGGAACTCGTGTGCAACATTTAACGGGTGGCAAGCCGAAAGCATTGATGCCTTACAAAGATGGTGTGCTCCTCGATGCGCTGATCGAACAATTCACCGCTTCTGACGAGATCAGCTTAATCACCAATGCGCTTTATCGGAGCCAATTTGAGCAATGGGCTGATGGAAAGGACCGCAAGATCTTGTTGATAGACAATCAGGTGATGTCGGAATCCGAGCGCAAGGGAGCTCTGTTTGATCTGGCTTTGGCTCTCGATCACGTAGGGATTGATGAACCGATGATTGTGGTGGGTTCTGACACCATTTTTGATTTCTCCCTTGCGGCATTCGGTGAAGCACTGGCCAGAGACCACTGTTCGCTGGTGGGCGTGCGCAAGAACCCAGATCTGGAAGATCAAAAGCGTCGAGGCGTTGTTCAGATGGATGCGTTGGGGAGAATCACTGGCTTTAAAGAAAAACCTCTATCGCCCAAGAGCGATACAGCCGCAACCGCACTCTATGGATTTATGCCTGAAGCGCTCAGAAGATTAAAACCTTATCTTGCTGATAACCAAAACATCGATGCCCCCGGCTATTTCATCCAATATTTGATTGATCAGGTCCCAATGGGTGCTTGGTGGCTTCCGGGACCGATCATTGATTTCGGTCATGCGGATGCGCTTTCGAAGTCACTCATGAGTTGAGTGCTTTCCACAGAAGGGCCGTTCGCTGCAGCATCGATCGCCAATACCGAGCGTGTGCCGCTGAAATCGGTTGAGCTAACAACAGCACAGGGGTGCGTGCAACGAGAGGCAGGAAAGATCGAATGTCGGCTATCAATTGATCCACTCCGCGATTGCTGTAGGGCGCTAGCAGATGTTGGCGCTCAGCCAAATAGTGCACTAAGCATTCACGGATGAGCTTCAAGTTCACTTGCTCCGCACTAAAGTAAAACGCAAGGTCAAAGGCTGTCGGCCCCCAACAGTAATCGCCCCAGTCGACGATAGGGCATCCTAGCTGAGGCAAGATGTTGCCGAGCCGAGCGTCACAGTGAATCAGCCCCAGGTGATCTGGCTGAAGGTCACTTTGCTCGACCGCGATTTCGTCACCGAGTGAGACGAACAAATCAGCGGTGTCGGAACCCAGGGTTTGACGCATCAATCGATGTTCGTCAACACCGATTGGACCAAGTTGTCGAACATTGTCCTCAAAGCGAAAGGGAACCAAGGAAGGACTGATCGGGCTCGTGTGCAAAGCTGCGAGGGATGCCATGGCCGCTCGGTGAATAGCCAGCGGATAGTCCAGTTGACCGGTTGGATTGTGAGTCCTGGCCCGATTTACGTCTGATTGGCAGGGCGATGCGACGGGAGGGCCCATCTCTAGGGATGCGCCTTGGTCAACGCTTACTGAGAGATCTTCGAGTAACAGTATGCCGCCCGTGGTCTTTGGATCGTCATCGATGAAAAAAGCCTCGGGCGTTCGAACGAGCACCTTTGGACGGACCGACTTATAAAACTGCCACTCCCTTGAATAGCTTTGAAACTGCAGGTCAAGGGCGCCGTCAACGCTCCGGACTTTAATGAAGATGGTAAAAGGCGCTCGTACGCCTCTTTCATGAACTTTGGCCCGAAATACGCGCGCGACATGCCCGCCGTCGACTGCTTGGAGCTCGAGCAGTTGCCAAATACCCTGCGATCTTTCGAGAAGATGGGCACTGATGTGCGCTTTGGCGTTCGCGTCCACCCAGTCGCCGGTTTAGTCGGACGTGAGGGTTGAAAGCTTGAATTCGATACTGCGCACGGTGTCCCCCTCGCCATTCCTGATTGACGCGAACACGCGCCGAGCAGACCAATCGATTTCGAGCATACCGTAATTGGCATCATAGAAAGGTTGCCCCAATCGGTAGGGTCCGGGCTCAACCGAAAGTTCACTCAAAATCGAGGACAAGGGAAGATTCAGCGAAGAGGCCGTGATTTCCAGCAAGGGTGATTCGCTTCGCTCTTTGTCGTAGTAGATACCGGCCATATGACGATCGCCAGAGAGTATGAGGATACTACCCTTCGCTTGCGAGAGCAGGTTCATCAGCCGTCTCTGTTCAAGCGGAAGAAGCCGCCACGCTTCCCATGCATGGCCTTCCGCCAGAAACTGGACCGAACTCGCAATCAACCTCAAATCTGCGGGTTGCGTTAATACCTCTTCGAGCCAAGCCCATTGCGCATCGCCCAGCATGGATTGATTAGGATCATCTGTGGGTTCATAGCGTCCGTTGCTTGGAGGAATGATGGGCTTTCGGAGCGCCGTTCGAAAGAAACGGGTGTCCAACAGGATCAATTGGACGCTTCTTCCAGGCTCTCCAAATCTAATCTCGCGATAAATGCCGGGTCGACCTGCGCTCGGGTCATCCGAAGGGACAGTCCAAAAGGTTTCGAAAAGTGCCTCAGCTGCCCATTTATGCGGCCAATCACCCCCTGCGTCATTCAGCCCATAGTCATGATCGTCCCAAGTGGCATAGAGCGGGACTTGGGCCTTTAGATGCTGGAACTCGCGTGATTGGGCAAGCAATGCATAGGCTGCCTGGAGGGACTTGAGTTCCGGATCGTCTGATTCATCGTCTGCATAGACGTTGTCTCCAAGGAAGAGAAAGACATCAGGCTCGTCAGCAGCGATAACATCGAAGATGCCATACGACTCTTTTGGCTCAGCGCAACT
>Ga0181594_10000612_pt1 | contig 33100 bp, 40 predicted proteins | sample 071ome_18_FD_145603 | JGI IMG/M metagenome (GOLD analysis project Ga0181594, IMG submission 145603) | Coastal salt marsh microbial communities from the Groves Creek Marsh, Skidaway Island, Georgia - 071413BT metaG (spades assembly) | ecosystem: Environmental > Aquatic > Marine > Intertidal zone... | reverse complement strand
TTGGACGTAAAGGTGACGGAAACTCTCCAGGTTTGGTATTCATGCCTTACTTAATGGCTGAATCTGTTGAAACTATCGCTGAAGGAACTATGGCTCCTAAAATCGCGGTTAAATCTAGATTCGCTTTAGTAGACGCTGGATTCCACCCAGAAACTATGTACTACACATTAGGTTTCGCATTCGGTTCAGGTGTAAGCTTGATCTAATCAACCTAATAAAGTATATCTTTAGAAAGGTCCACTTCGGTGGACCTTTTTTTGTTTATTGCTCCAATATATAATACAACAGAAAAATAATACTTATCATGAAATTATTATCTTTTGAAGGATATAAAATGTTAAATGAATCTTCTAAAGCTTTTGAAGCTGATTTAGATAAAACATTAAACGAAAACATTGGAGCTGCATTAGGTAGCCCTATTAAATTTACCAAGATTAAAAATAATGCAAAGAAATACCAACAGGCTTTGGTTCAGATAGCAATTAATAATCTTGATTATGAAAAGAAAAAGGCTGCAGGTTCCGCTGATAAAAATCAACTTGATGTTCTTAAAGCTGCAAATGCCCAAAAGAATCAGGCGCTAAAAGATAAGGCTTCTGCTATTTCCGATAGAATGGATCAATTAGCATCAACGGACGGTCTAAAAAAGGTTGCCTCTATTGCTAAGAATAAATCAAGAATGGCTGCTGCTGAAACTGCACTTAAGACTGCTGACGGCGAAGAAGCAAAAGCACTTAAGTTAAAGATTAAAGGTCTTAACCAAAAGGTTGCCGCTGATCAACAGGAGCTATCGGATTATGAAAAGAATGCCGATAAGAAAGAAGGACCAGAAGGATCAGAAGAAACCACCCAACAAAACACCGATAACGTAAAGGTTGATGACGGTAAAGAAAAAGTTGATCAGGCTAAAATAGATGCTGCTCAAAAAGAAGTAGATCAAGCTAAGGCTGAATTGGATATTATAATCGGTAATGATAATGCGAAGGAAGAAGATAAAATTGATTTTCAAATCGCATGGGCCAAAGCAGTGATGAAAAGAAATAAACTTGAAGGTAAGGATACTACAAAAGACTCCAAGGCAATAGGTGACTTGATGCAAAGGAAACAAGAATTAGCTGCAAAAAGAAAAGAACCTTCAACTCGCCCAGAGAGTGGTAAAAACTCTAAGGATGATATAATTGCCAGATACCAAAAGTTACTTAAGTCTGCTGAAGATAAAGGTGATGAAAAGAAGAAGGAAGAAATTCAGGCTAAGATTGATGATCTACAAAAAGAATCTGAAGAAAGATTCTTGGATCCTGAATTCTTATCTTTAATGGAATCTGAATTGGCTGCATTTGAAGCCGAAATGGTTTCCGAAGATAAATCAGAATATGTAAACGAGTCAGTTTCTGCTAAATTCAGAAGACTGATGGAAAATAGATCTTAATGTACAAAGTTCGTAAAATAAACTTTGGATGGTATAGAAGGCGGCATGGTATTCTTTTGGAGAATCTGCCGCCTTCAAAGCAACGATTCATGGATGAAAATAATTATCTTAAATGGTTAGAACCAGATCCACAAACATATGAGATCATATTTAAAGTAGAGGATATGAATGACCATGAAAAGAATCCTAACAGAATCTTATGGAATCCTTTTAGGGAATCTTTTACTAATGTAAAGGAATTGGAAGCTGATTCAAATCTGGTAGATTGGAATTGTGCAATCTGTCAGGTTGATATTAAATCCAGAATGGATTCCAAGAACATGGAAAATTTTGTTTGTAAGAAGTGTTCAGAGGCACATAACCGACGAAATAAAAGGGTTGATCAAAGGATAATAGATTCGTCCATTAAATTTACAAAACACTGTAAATCTCTTCTAAAGGGTGAACAGAGGGAGTTCCTCACCTATGTACGCAGATCATCGAAGGGCTAATGCCTTCTCATATGTTATCTTAGGAAAGCATTTAATGTTACTTATTGGTGAAGCGTTAAAAACTTGTATATTTTTTTCTCTTAAAATATCTGCTAATATTTGGAAGCCTGGTAAAAATTGATTTCTATAGATTTTATCAGATGTTATAGGAACTGGATATCCATCGTGAAAATGCCCTTTCTTTCCATCGTTTTTCATATCATATCCTAATAAGATTATTCTTTTAGCCCCTAAATGATATGCCAAATTAATTGCTGCATATCCACTATTATTTCCATGGGAAAGACGATCTCTCGGTTCCTCTAATCCAAATTTTATTCCTTTTCTTAGTACTTTAACATCATTCGTATATCCAGCCCACGGTCTTATAGTATATTTTAAACCTTTGAAATTATTGATGTCATTTTCATACCATCTGTAAAACCTTGAATCCGTCCAATATAAAGCATCTGCCTTTGGGTAAGACATAAATGCTTTATTGATTGCTATTGTTTTTTTGCCAGCTAATCCATTCCAATTAAAGTCATTTAAGGAAGTACCTCCACCAATTATGTAAACCGTTTCACCTTTCCATAAAGGTTCTACCTTTCCATTATATTGCTCCTTAGGCGATGAAGCTCTACGAGTTATTTTCTTTTCACCTCTAACAACATTAGGGATGTTATTAGACTTAACAACTACTTTTGTTATTCTTTTCCCTCCTACTTTTGTCACATACTTATTCGGAGTTTCCTCGACTATAATAGGTGTTTTTCTAACTATCTTTCTAACTCTTCTCATTAAGCTTTAGATTTTTTTATTTATTTTATCTTAAACCTAACGGAGTTTCTTCATATAAAAATAAATTCTACATATGCGGAACATTCAAAATATTTTATTAACTGAAAAGTACAGGCCAAAAAATTTAGATGATCTTATTACACCTAAAAGAGTAGGTGATAAATTGGCAAAGGGTGTTTATCAACATTTGCTTTTACATGGGAGTCCAGGTACTGGAAAAACTTCAGCAGCAAAGGCATTGGTTAAACATTTTAATCATCCTTATCTTTACATTAATGCATCAACAGATACATCAGTTGATATTGTAAGAAATCGTATTACTGATTTTTGTGCTAATCGTTCTATCATGGATGAGCCAGGAAAGATGAAGGTCATTATTCTCGATGAGATTGATGGTGTATCTGACCAATTCTTTAAAGCATTAAGAGCAACGATGGATCAATTTAATGTAAATGCCAGATTCATTGCAACATGTAATTATATCAATAAGGTACCTGATCCAATTCAGTCAAGGTTTGAAATGATTGATTTTGATTTTAGTAAAGAAGAAGAAACTGAAATTATGAAGAGTTACATTATGAGAATTCTTCAAATCTGTAAAGAAGAAGGAATCGGTATTGATAAACATGCAGCGGTTGAATTAGTAAAACGTAAATTTCCTGATTTAAGAAATATGTTAAATCAGCTACAAGGATTTAAATCCCAAGGTAAAGATACTATTACTGTTGAAGATATTAAACAATTTAGTTCTGTATATAAGGATGTATTTGATCTTATCATTGATGAAACGGATCCTGTAAAGAATTATCAGTATCTTTTATCAAATTATTCAAATCGTACTGATGATGTGTTATCTTCTCTTGGTGCCGAATTTATTCAATATATACAACAGGAGAGACAATCATATACACAGTTTATTCCACAAGTAATTGTAACCGTCTCTAAATATCAATCCCAAAGACAACAAGTAATTGATCCTGCAGTATCAATGCTTGCATGTATCTATGAACTGCAATCAATATTAAATGGAGCATGACACCTGAATTTTTAGATCAATTAATTAAACTCTTTCCTAATAATTATGAATTAGGAAATGCAATCAGAGCTTTTTGGCATATGAAGAGAGATAAGCCTAATGCATCTATGATTGAATTGGAAAATGAATTTCTTAGAAGCTTTCAGAATAACATTTAATTTGTTATATTTTACTAAATAAAACATTAATATGAAGAAAACCGGCAGACATACATTTGTCATAGATGGTAATTACTTTCTATTTAGAACGTTATATGTATTACCTAGACGTGGCAAATCAAAAGAAATGCTTGGTACACAAGATGACACTAATGCCTTTATGAAAAAATTGGCAACAGATTTTGCATACCAAGTTCGGTTATTTGAAGGTCTTATTGATAAAATCGTTTGGACCCAAGATTCAAGATCTTGGCGTAAGGATTTTTATCCAGAGGCAGACTATAAAGGTAATCGTAAACAAGACAGTTCTATTAACTGGGAAAATTTCTCAAAAGTAACAGAGGATTTTATTTCTCTAATATCTAAGAGCGGCGTAATTATATCTAAAGTTGACGGCGCCGAAGGTGATGACCTTATGTATGCGTGGAATACAGAATCATTGGCTAACGATAAATCCGTTATAATGTTTACCGGTGACCGTGACCTTGTCCAATTGGTTAATAAGAGTGTAAATAACAATACTCATACTATTCTGTTTTCACCGGCTCATAAAAAGCTATATACATATCAAGGATTTACTGAATGGATGGATTCTCAAGAAGACCAAGAAACTACTGATATCTTTGATTTAATGAAGGTTTCTGTTTCACCAGAAAACCAAGCCAAGAAGCTGTTACAGACTCTTATTAAAAAGAAAAAGGTAAATATTGTAGAAGTTGATCCAGAAGAATTCCGTTTCCGTAAAGTTCTTACTGGTGATGCAGGAGACAACGTACCACCTGCATATTGGCATGTATCTAAAAATCGTAGATACGGTGTTAGTGAAAAAAAGGCAACGGAAATTATTTCTGAATTTAAAGAAAAGCATGGAATACTTTCTCATATGTATCTTTATAATGATGAGTATATTACTGACCTTGCAAATATTCTTATTAGAGTAATGAAGGCAAAACATATGAGCCGAGAACAGATCATTACCAATCTAAAGTCTAACGTTAACCTTATGGTTCTTGCTGCCGAGTCTATCCCTGAAGGTATCCTAGATGAGATGTTCCGTTCTGTTGAATCTAAAATGAATCATAACGCTTTGGAACTTAAAAAAGTTTCAACTATGAAATCACTGTTGGAAAATACATCATACGGTAGCGATGAGAGTATTGCAGTATCATCAAAGATATTTAAAGACGACGACGGTGATGATGATGACTTTTCATTTATTAAGGATAAAAAATCTCAAAAGAAAATTTTCTAATTCAGAAACTATTTCATTAATTTTCATATAAATAATAAAGGATTTGAAACTATTTGATTACATAAAGGTTCTTTTCGGTAAGGATGAACATTGGGATAAGGTAACTAATTACGATAAGTCAAAAAACTCATTTATGACAAATCGGTTTATGAGTATTAAATTTCCTATCCAGGCAAATCTATTTAATACACTTAGAATTGACCCTGTTGGCCAAGCAGAAGCATGGCGTATGGTTTCATCAAAGTTTAATAGAGTTCCTGGTTTTATTTACACTAAGGTAAAGAAACAGCCTAAAGTAAAAGAATGGGTACCTAATCCAAAGGCGGTTGAATTATATATGAAATTTAATGAAATTGGTAAGCGTGAGTTTACTGAAGCACTAAAACATAACCCATCTCAAGTTCAATCTTCGATAGATATATTAGAAAAACAGATGGGCAATGATGCTGATTGATAATACCTTTGAATTAGGAATTCCTACACACATTGAGTTTACTCTTTATAAATTTGACTACATTGATAGTATCATAATTTCAAGAGTACTTAAAGAATGTAAAAATTATAATGAAGATTCTACCTTATATACTGTAAAGGTGGATTCATTTAGAAATGCAGTAAAAGGTAGTAAGAAACTTCATAGAGAAATACAAAAAGTCTTAATCAACGGATTATCACCTAGCCCAGATAATAAACCTAACACTATTCATTTCTTGTGGTCCATTATGGATCGCTTAATTAATTTAGAATGGTTTACATTTAAAATTTCTTATGATAAGAAATACACAAGAATGATTAAAGTTGAGAATAGGGAAATAATGAGCTTTTATTTTAAAATCAACGAAGGTTTATTTGATCTTACTAAGATATTTGATAGAAAAGATTTAGACATTATCAATAAAAAGATTATTGAATTTGGTATAATGCCAAATAAGTATCTTGAAAGATCTCCTTATTTTTATATGAAAGCATCTTTACTTTTTGATCTTCTTGGTCAATTGGAAATAGATGGAACAATTAACACCTTTGATCTTCTTGATCAAATTGATCCAAAGTTAGAGGAAGACGACCCTGTACTAACCGTAAAGACAGACTATACTCCTTATTAAGGAATATATAAATAAAATTGTCTTTATCATGAAAAAAATCATTAATTGGATCACAGGATTATTGAAAGATGAAAAGGGTACACCTTCTTCAAAAAGATTTATTGGCATCACTGCTGGTCTATCACTATGTGTCGCTCTGTTTATTAACCTATTCACTGAATATCCAGTAGAACCAACAATTGTCAACGCAGTTGCGATGATCTGTATTGGTGGTCTAGGATTTGCTTCAGTTGATAAAGTTTGGGGTAATAAAAGAAACGATAAAGATCAGCAAATAAACTCATAATAAATGGCAGTTACTGGAACAACAACAAATGAGAATGGCGATGCTATTCTTATAAGCCTACAAGAGCCTTATAAAAATGTAGTTGAAGTAATATCTTATTCCGACGTAACTGTTGGTGAAGATACTTCAGTGTTTTTTAATAAGTCATTTAGGTGGGGTATTGATGGTGTCACATATTCCGATTGGGTTCCTTTAACAAATGTGAATCTAGAGGCCTTATTATTAGATCCAAATAAACCGTTTTGGGTTCAGTATAAGTATGAACAGGTGGGCGACGGCACACTAGAATTTAAGTCCATATCACTTGAAATAGTTACCGATGGGGGTGTAATTTGTAAAGTTCCTCAGGTAGAATGTTGCGATGGTCAAACTTTATCAGGTGCGCAAAACCTGGTTGTTGATTGTTGTGGTACTTCATGGAATCCTTATGATTTATCTAGGGCTTCACAAATGTATAATCAATTATCTCAGGTTGCATCTAATCTATTTGGATTCTGTGTTGACTATTTTAAGACTGCCGCTGACCAAAGAAGTAAAGATGTTATTCTTAAAGAGTATTCATTATTTGATGTTATTGCAAACGCTGAGGTTAAAATAATGATTCCTGATAATGAATTACCAACAAGAGAGATTCAGTTTAATCCTCTTATGATGGATTTTCCAGTTCAGTTTGAAGTTCATATTGTTAAATCTGCATTCGAGGGAGTGTTTGGTGTTGGGGCAAAACCTCAGATGAGAGACTATTTATACTTTAAACAGTATATGAATAAAATGTATGAAGTAGATGCAGTAGCAGAAGCCGATGACTTTTTATATAGTGGATCATATTGGAGAGTAAGTCTTGTTCCTTATCAACAAAGAACAGCTGTTCTCTACCCTGACAAAAATATTGAGGATGTTAAGGATTCTTTAGTTTCTAATGTAGAGGATAAGTTTAAAGAAGAGAGAGAAGATGAATTTGCCGATGTAAGAAAACCTAATCAGTACAACACTATCGGTACACAATCAAATGATTATGTTAGAAGAATTCTTGATAAGAAGCTAATCATTAAAGAAGAGAATGTTTATAACAATTGGACTATAATATCTAAATATCATTATCAGTTAAAAACATTAAACACACAAGAAGAAGGTGTAGAATACAGATATGATAAAGGGTGGTCTGCAACCGATGATAGGGCTTTTACATTTTGGGTAAGGCCACAATATGATAATCCAATTGGTCAGAACGTTCTTATTACAGGAATAAGTAATAGTAGCGGAAAGGTAAAGCTAAATACCGCAGGCTTACCTGAAAAAATCGCTGAAAAATTATCAATTGGTGATTGGGTCAAAGTTAATGGTACTAAATCGTATAATGGAATTCATAAGATTATTGCAATAGGAAATACTAGCATAGATTTAGATGTTCCTTATGTAGATAACATTACACAAGGTACTCCTAGATTTAATAGAGAGAAGAGCTGTAATTTTATGATATATGAAAATGACCTATTACCGCCAACACAGTATGTTTCAATTACATATACCGTTAATTGGTTCATTATTAAGATCGGCGACACTTACTTTAAATACGACCTATCTTCGCAAGGATTAATTCTTAATAAAGATGATTGGTATGCATTTGTAATAAATCTAAATAGCACTGCTAAACAGTTAAGTTTATTCGGCTATAATACTTTGGAAACCACTGGTTCAATAAATCCTAATGACACACAGATACTAAATAAGTTATTCAGTGAAATTAAAACGTATAACCCAATAGCAGTACCTGATTCAAATAAGTGGAAACTTTTAGGCTGCCCAACAGACATAACAAATATTAGGATCTGGAAAAAGCCTATCGAGGAGGAATTACAAGAACTTATTTTATCTCAGTACGTAGTAAAAGATACTCATTTATCGCTTCTTCTTGATAATGCAGCTCCTCAATTATTACTTAACAGGGAAACCAACCCCCGTTAACCTGGAATATATAATCTAAATTTAGGGATTAATGAAAGAAGAGTCTAAAGATAAGTTTAGAGACAGCCTTGGCGATTTATTAAATGATTTACCTGATGAGGTTCCAGGTTTGGACGAAACTCCTCAGCTACCAAAGGTAAGAGCAGAAAATACGCAATCGGCTCAATTAGTTAAAGCAAAAGGTAAAGCTCAAAGGGTTATGAATAATCTTTTGAAATTTTATCTTAGTGAACAGATAATTGAGGAACACGAGTATATTAAGGCTAAAGCAGATTTAGATGAATATGCATTAAGTATGCTTATTCGGCAAATGCAAAATAGTGAATATGCTATCACTGCTTTAATGGATCAAATTAATGAAGGTGATGTATCCCCTAGAATGTTTGAAGTACTTAGTGATTTACAGAGAACTTTATTAGATATCATAAAAAGTCAAACTATGTACATGGTTGCGATTGAAGAAAATGCAAAAAAGATTTCTAGGGATATTGATGTATATCATGGTAGTTCTGATACAAGCCAATCTAATAAATCAAACGGCGGAATTAAATCTAGAGGTACGAAAGATTTAATGAGAGCCTTACAAGATACTATTAACGAAGAAGATATTCAAGATGTCGATAGCAATGAAGATGAAGAATAGGTATGTTCTTGTAAAAGAACTACCACAAGAAACGGTTACCTCTGGTGGAATAATTATACCTGAGGAAAAATATAACCGAAAAGCTATTGTAATTTCCGCCTCTGATGAGGTAGATGTAAAGAAAGGAGATACAATAATAAAAACATTAGGTAAGGGTACGATGTATACTTTTGGCGATGAAGAATTAGAAATCCTTCACGAAAATCATATTCTTGCCGTCATAGAAGAAAATGCCACAGAGACCACAAGCACCTAGCGCAGGATTTGAATTTAGTGTAGGTAAAGCTGAGCAATCATTTTCATGGACAAGTGAAAAGGTTGAACAACTCATGCTTGCATTAGAAGAAGGATATAAACCTAAGGCAACGCCTTTTTATGAAGGTAATCCTAATCTAAGAAAAGGTAATATTGTTTTTAATTATACTCCTCATGAAATTAGGGAGATAAAGAAATGCGCAACTGACATTGTATATTTTGCAAATACATACTGTACTGTTATGACAGATCATGGTCTGCAGACCATTGAGCTTAGAGCATATCAAGAAGATATGCTAAGACAGTTTCAGGCAGAGAGATTTAATGTATGTTTAGCAAGTAGACAGGTTGGAAAAACAATATGCTCTTCAATTTTTATTGCATGGTATTCATTATTTAACTTTGATAAAAATTCATTAGTACTTTCAAATAAGGGTGCAACTACCAGAGAGATTATTGATAAGGGTAAAACTATCCTTGAACATTTACCTTTCTTTTTGAAGCCAGGTGTTTTAAAATGGGATGTATTTAATTCTAAGTTTGATAATGGTTGTCGTATCATTGGTCAAACTACAACTAAAAAGGCTGCGATTGGTTTTACCATTCATTTACTGTTCATGGATGAGTTTGCTCACATTCCTCAAAATTTCGTAGAAACATTTTATGAAAACGTGTATCCAACGGTATCCGCTTCTTCAAACTCAAAAGTTATTATTACAAGTACACCTAATGGGTTTAATAAGTTTTATGATATTTACTCTGCTGCCGAATCTGGGTTAAGTGAATATACTCCATTCCGGGTAGATTGGTGGGATGTCCCAGGAAGAGATGAAAAATGGATGCGCCAAGAAGTTGCAAACTTAGGAAGTGAAGAAGCGTTTAATAGACAATACGGTAATCAGTTTATTGCAAGTTCATCCCTCTTATTAGGCGCGGATAGCCTAAAAAAATTACAGAATAACCAAAAAGAGTTTGTTCATCGTGAGTTACCTGCGTTTGAAGAAGAGGATGTAGCCTACGATGGTTTACTTTGGGATCCTGATTTTGATTTGGAAGAAGTGGAAGAAGATACCAATTATTTTTTGTTTTCAATTGATATAGCTGAAGGTAATGGTGGAGATTATTCAATTGTAAACATCTTTAAGGTTGAGATGATGGATGAAAAGGATTGGGGTAAAGTTACATCACCTGGAAGTTTTGTTGACTTTTTTAGACTTAGACAAGTAGGAAGGTTTAGAAGTAATGAACACACTATTGAAGAATTTGCAAAAGCAATTTACATTCTTGCATTTGACATGTTCTATTCAGAAAATGTTAAAATGATTATTGAATGGAATATGTTCGGTGGTGAGGTTATTAAGAGATTAGAAACTGTCTTTCCACAGAGAAATGATTTTGATGAGGAAATGGTTGTTAAGTTTAAGCATCGTATCGATGCAAGAACAAAGCAATTTGGTCTTAAGGTTAAAAAAGACAACAAACCTATATTTTGCCAAAACTTTAAGAAGTACATTACACAGAATAGAATAATCATTAAGGATAAGAAAACTGTTTATGAAGCCTCAACATTTGGAAAGATGCCAAATGGATCTTATGCAGGTCAATTAGGTAATGATGATCTTATAATGACATGTATAAATAGCTCAGAATTCTTCTTTACGTTAGACTTTTCTGATTTTGCAGAAGAGATTTATGATGTGATTGATGAATACATTCAAAATAAGATTGATGAAATTCTAGAAAAAGATTCAAAGGGTGGTAACCTTAATTATGATATCTATGATCTGGTATAAAAAGTATCTATGTTGTGGATATATAAAAAAAGCAAATAAAAAAAATAATATAAGATGGCACTAGATCCGAAAATCGCTTCTCTTAAAGCTGCAGGTACTTATCGTTTTGAATTCGATAAGAGTCAAGTTGTAAGTATTCCTGCCAACCAGACGAGATTAATCGTAGGTTTCTCGAAAAAAGGACCTTTCAATACTCCGGTCTTTGTCCCAGATACAGCATTCTTTAAACAAGTGTTTGGTGATATTGATAGAAATTTGGAAAGAAAGGATTCATTTTTCCACAGAAGCTGTTTATCAGCATTAGAAAGAGGTCCTATTTTGGCACTCAATCTTCTGGCTTTAGACTCAGACGATAATGTTGATTACATTAAGTTTGGTACAGCTTCTACACCAGAGGCACAAATTAACGCAGGAGCTTCAGGCGAATATCAAAAGTTTTATAACAGAGATAAATTCTTTTATCCTGATAGCGATGCATTTTTAGATAACGTTGGAGCAAACAGAACAACTTTAAGTTCTACTTCAACTAATGATTTATTAGATTTTGTTAATTTAGGACAAAATCCAATTTCAGTTATTGTTAAGAAAGCTGCAAACGCAAATGTAGCCGCATTTAATGTAACTGTTGAAGAATGGTATGGTGCAGCTAATGTACCGGGCTTCTTAGATAAGGATAGTTTAATTTCAGACTTCATGGTTGATATATTCGTCATTGGTGGAGACTTCGGTGGAGACTTCAGTTCTGCTACACCTTATGAAAGATTTGAAGCTGACCCAACATTCCAAACTTACTTTGATCCAACTAAAGGTATTCAAAGAAAGGTATTTACATCTGATGCTACTGATACTAAATTAACTGAATTCTTCAACGAATCAGAAGTTAACTTAATTGCAACTTATACTGCATGTTTAATTCCTGATTTTGTTGATTTGATTGGAAATAATCTTTTCGTTGAAAAACTCATTAACGCAGATACTGCCACTACAGGTTTATTCTGTACTGTTAATGAAGACCTATTCAGTGGAGACTTCTTAATTGACGGTGTTGCAGGCGGTATTGATTTAATTGGACATAACCTTGAATATACTCAGGCAACTAGTATTCAGGATGATGTTAATTTCTTATCATACGGCGCACCTATTGTATCTGACCTTTCATATGCAAGAAATGCACAGGTAGTAAATACCGCAACTCTTTCATCTGGAAGTATTTCGGTTTCTACTGTAACTGATGGTAATATTCAAATTCAATTGACTGGATCTTCTGGGGAAGATATGTATGATGCATTTGCTTCAATGACGGCAAATGATTCTTCTGCTGTAGGTAGCTATATCTTAGGTGCTGTAAGTGGAGAATATATCCCAGTATTATCTGTTAATATTACAACTAATGTTGTTACCTTAGTATTATCAGGTGTAGGTTCTACTACAACTGGAGACTTCCCAACGGCACCGGGTACAGTATATACTTACATTAACGAATCTGACTTTAACTTTACTGTTCAAGAGTATCCTAATACTAATACAGGTATTGTAGGTTCTTATGGATCTGCAATGTACACTGCATTTTCTAACGGCACTCTTACTGATGGGGATGAAGCTGTATATGAAGTAGGAGGTACACAATATACTTCGTTCTTGGTATTTAATGCTGCTGAATACGGATACATTCATACAGGTGTTCCTACTACAGCCGTTGATAAAATCGCTATTTCAGATCCGGATTACTACTTACCGGTTGCTACTGTTACTGCGTATGAAGAAGATGGATTTGTAAACTTAACCCCAAGAGCTCAGTTTGATTTAGATGGTACAGGTGTATTCTTAGATTCTGATGGTACTGCACTTGCTGCAAATACTTTAGGAGTCCAAACTCTTAAGGGAGCATTAAACCTTACTATTGATATTATAGCTGACGCTGCTAGCGAACCTGCTCTTAAACCTAACCAGGTACTTATTTCATCAACTTCACCAGAAGCTGCTGATTTGGTTGTAGGAAATTACTTATTACATTTTGAAGGTTCTATCGCGGTTCCTCATTCTAGGTTAACTAGAATTAATGAAGTAGTAGGAGGATTAACAATTAATGAATATCCTACTATTCCTGCAGGAACTACCGCATTACTCGTAACTTGTCAATCTGAGATTTCTGTAACTACTGTAAGTGGTGTTAAGAAAGTTGAATTGTATTACCCAATCGATGAATGGGTTGATTACTTAAACATATTTACTTTAGATGGATTCCAATTGGATGCTACTAAACACGTACCTGATGGATCTAATGATAGACAAAACGCAATATTAAGTGGTACATTAAGTGGTACCAATTTATATAAGGCACTTACTGATAGAGAAACGATTAACTTCCGCTACATAGTTGATACATTCGGAAACGGAATTGAAAGTGGATCTAAGGCAATTTACACTCAGTTGTGTAACGATAGAAAAAATGCATTCGCTATAATTAATGCACCTTCTGCTAAGGACTTTAAAAATAGCACTGATCCTTCTTTCTTGGATGCAACTGGAAGCCTTTCATCTAGACTAATTTCTACCGGAGGTGATCTTACTAAGAATCCAACTGTTAGATACTCATTACCTTCACCAACACAAGGTGGTAGCTGGGGAGCATTCTATTATCCTTACATTACTGTAAGAGATCTTGGAAAGAACATTAACGTTCCACCTGCTGCTTATGTTTCTAATAACTTTATTGCAAAATATGAAAATGCTTTACCATGGTCATTAGTTGCAGGAGTTCGCCGAGGCGTTGTTGGAGGAACTGGAGTTGTAGGATTAGAACTTAACTTGGATAAAGAAGATAGAGAATACTTAGAACCATTTGGATTAAATCCAATTGTATTCCAAAGCGGAACTGGTCCAACTATCTTTGCAAACAAAACTGCTCAACAAACTCCAAAATCTGCATTAAGCTCAATTAATGTTAGAGAGGTTGTTATTTACATCCAAGATGGAATTGAGGCAATTCTTAAAAACTACTTGTTCGAGTTCAATACTGCTCAAACGAGATTGGAAATTAAGACACTTGCTGATAACTTCTTATCAACTGTACAAAACGACGATGGAGTATATGACTTTAGAAATATTATGGATGAAACCAATAATACACCTGAAGTTATTGATCAGAATGTTGGTATTCTTGATACTTATATTGAACCAGTAAGAGGTATGGAAGTTCTTGTACAAAGAACTACAATCTTAAGAACTGGGGCAATTAGCACAGGAAACTTCCAATAAGAAAAAGAAAAGAGAATAAATAAAAAAATAAGATAAGTTATGCCATTACCACATTATACGCAATCAAGGGCTAGCAGTCAAAGATATGAACCAATTCAACCTAACTTGTTTGAGGTTACTGTCTTTAGTCCACTAGGCGATGATACAGGTTTGATCTTAGAGCATGTTAAGACTATTGGAGGTTTGAATAACCTTAATCCAAGTGTAGATGCAATCGGACAGAAATACAAATTTGCTGACCGTTCATTTGCAAGTATGCCAGGACAGACTTTCCTAGACTTGACACTGAACTTCACTCTTAACTTGAATGAAGCAAATGAAAACTACATTTACAATACCTTCCGTAATTGGTATAAATTAATCTATGATCCATTGACTGGGGAAATGGGATTAAAGAAAGACTATGTTGGAAGTATGATCATTGTACAATACAACAGAGCAGGTGATATTTTCAGAAAGATTACTTGTAAAGATGTATTCCCAACAGGTCAACCTGATTTTGTGGATGAATTGAACTATGAAACCGCCGATGCAGCTGAATTATCAATGACTTACCGTTGTGATCACTGGGTTGAGGAAAACGTAGGATCTTAATCTAACTTTTTATATAAAAAACTGGCCTTAGGGCCAGTTTTTTTGTCATTACACTAATATATAATATAGAATACATATTACATAATTATGATCATATTTAAAGTTAAAAATGTTAATGACGGCAAAATTTACATTGGGCACTCTGTAAATGATAACCCAAATAACTTAGGAACGGGAAAATATATCAAAAGAGCAGTTAAAGATTTTGGTACAAAAACATTTACTCGAGAGATCCTAGAACAATTTGATAATGAAGAGTCTCTAGGAAAGATAATGGATAGGGTTGAATATTGGATTAAAAAATATAAAGCCGATAATCCTAAATATGGATATAATGAAAGTGTCCAAGAAATGATTCCTCAAAAGAAAAGGCTAACTAAAAAATTACAAGTTCTTTTAACACCAGAGGATGAAGATAATCTAAATTCAATTATTATACAAAAATCAATGGAAAATGGTATTAAACCACTTCCAGTTTCACGCTATGTAAGAAACCTTATAGTTGAACATATCGTGGAAGAAACTTCACCAGAAAAACAATTAACAAAAATTAAGTAAACATGAGTAACCACGAGGAAGACATCAAAAAAGAATTTGAGGCAGCAGAAGGCATCCAAGATGCACATGTTGTTGAATCAAATGAAGTCACAGAGAAAAATGAAGATGGTACCGTTTCATCTTTAGGTAAGGTTGATCCTACAAGAGGCAGAGGTATTACTTCACCGGATGATCCAGAAATCAAAAGAATTCAAGAATTAACCGGATATGTTAAATTAGATTTAACAAGATTACCTTCAGGTGGTCGTTTTTATAGAGATGATTTTGAAATCCACATGAGAGCTGCGCGAGTTGGTGAAATTCGTGATTTCTCTACAATGGAAGAAGAAAACATTAGAGATGTAGATGAGAAGCTCAATTCTTTAATTGTTAATTGTACTAAAATTATGTACGGTTCTACAAGAGGATCTTACAGAGATATCTTAGAAGAAGATCGTATCTTTGTTTTATTATCAATTAGGGAGCTTACATTTAAGCAAGGTGAAAATAAACTTATGATGCCAGTAGGTAAAAAGAAATGTACATCTGCTGCGTGTAAGTCTCAGGAAAGTATGGAACTTAAAACAGATAATCTTCAATTCCAAATTGTAGATGATCTTCTTGAAAAGTATTACGATCCTGTAAATAAATGCTATACTGTTACTACTAAAAATCATGGTGAGATTACATTAGCACCCCCAACAATCGGTGTTATGAGAGCCATTACTGATTGGGTTAGAAGTAGAGAAGAAGAAAATAAACCTTGGGATAAATCAACCCTTAGTATTATTCCTTACATTCAAAGAGAATGGAGAGGATTTAATGATAGAGAAATTTTTTCAACGGCATCTTCTTTACAAGGCTGGGATTCTAGCAAATATTCAATTGTATACAGACTTATTGAAAAACTAAAATTGGGAGTAAGACCTGAGTTTACGGTCCCATGTGAATCTTGTGGCGCGGAGGTCACAGTTCCGCTTTCCTTTCCCGGCGGCATCAAGGCTCTCTTCATTATTTCAGATATCTCTTCTGAACTTCTTTAAGATTAGGGTCTTACTTATGGAGAAATTGCATATCCAGCCAACTGAGCTGGATATGCTCCCTTTCTATGAATACGAGTATACTCTTGAGATATACAATGATATCGTAAAAGAGCGCAACGACGAAGAAAGAAAGGCAAGTTCTTCATATGAAGATAAATATAACCCTAATTCGATGCAGAAGTCGGCACAAAAACAGATGAGTAGTTATAAAATGCCATCTATGCCTAGTATAAGCATGCCGAAGTTCTAAATATATAATGTAATGGCAGCTGTTACACTTAAAGACTTAATGGATCCGCTATCCAAAATTGCAGCGGCAGCAGAAGCGACTAACGAAAAATTAGACGCTTTTGTTGCTATGGCAACAGGTAGTGGTGGAGCTAAGAGTTTAGAGGATGCTATCTATTACGAGCTGCAGGTCCAAACTGAATACCTTAAACAAATTGAACTTAATACTGGAAAAAGCTCTTTTGCATTAGCAGGAAAAGGAGGAAAGAAGGGTGGTAAGCTATCTGGTGTAAAATCACCAGGTGATGTCTTAAGGGCATTAGGGGCTAGTGCTAGCGAAATGGTTACTGGTCTTATTGCATTTAAAGCAGTAAAGAAAAAGAATGTTGAAAAGTTTCTTTATACTGTAAGAGAAACCTTTAAGGTTTTAGAAGATGTTAAGAAACCTAAAAAGGTAGCCAAGGCAGCTGAGGTTCTTGAGATAATGGGCAGTTCTACTTTAGACTTTGCAAAATCGCTAGCGAAGTCAGTAATACCTTTAATGATAGTTGATAAGCTAGGTGGATTAAATGTATTGGCTAGGGTTGTTACAAAAGTAAGCGACATTTTTACGGAGTTAGGTCAAAAGAAAGATGCAAAGAAAGGCGCTAAAACCTTACAGATAATGGGAGATTCTTTGCAAAGTTTTGCAAAAGGTCTAGTCTTTGCTGCTGTTGCTTCTGCTGTTGGTATTTTATTTACACCTATCATTGGGGCTGCTATTGGTATTATGGGATTTATTTTTACCATGGTTGGTAAAAGAGATAAACAAATTAAGAAAGGGGCCAAGGCGGTGGATAGAATGGGTGATGCCATGAAATCATTTGCGATAGGATTAGCATTCTTTGCTCTCACCGCTGCTCTTATAATAATGGCTCCTGTTGTTCTGGTTGGTATGGTTGCTAGCCTTGTCTTAATAGGTGGTGCATTTGCTCTACTTGGTAGCAAGAAGTTTGCCAAACAGATCCGCAAAGGCGCAGCAGCAGTAGCATTAATAGGACTAGGATTGATAGTGTTCTCTGTTGGTCTTGGGATATTCCGTCTTGCTACAGCTGGGATGGGATTAATGGATGTTTTAATTCAATCTGCTGTTATTTTAGGTATAGGTGTGGCTACTGCTCTCGTAGGTAAGTTTGGGATTAGTAATATTTTACAAGGAGCTGCTATGTTAGCGCTAAATGGAATAGGATTAGCAATATTCTCATTAGGTTATGTTCCTTTTGCCAAAGCCACAGAAGGTATGGGTGTTGGTGATATCTTGGTACAATCCGGAATCTTACTAGGTATAGGTTTGGTTAGTACCGCGATTGGAGCTTTAGTAGGTTTAACTGCTGGTGCTGCATTTTTAGGTCCTGCTCTCTTTGCTGCTGCAGGTGGTGCATTACTCTTATTAGCACCAGGTCTTGAGGCAATGAAAGATTTAGATTATTCTGAACAAGATGCCAAAGATCTTGCAACGGTACTAGGTGGTGTTGCAATGGCATTCTCTGGTGTTGATCCTGAGGCTGGGGCCTTCGGTATGTTAAAAGGCTTATTTACTAGAGTTATGCAGAGCGGCGCTGGGTTGGCTGCTGCTGGAATGTATGCAGCTGCAGGCTACGCATTACAGGAACTATCAAAAGGTTTAACTGATTTTAAGGCAGTTGGATTTGATGAGGATGACTCAAAAGAATTGGCGGTTGCATTAGGGGCTGTGAGTGGAGCATTTGCTCAAGCAGGTGGAGAACCTGCTAGTCCTGGTGGATTATTTGGCGCAGTCTTTGGAAATATGTTTAGTCCTAATGCGGTTGAACGTGGTATTGATTCTGTTATGGGTGCAGGTGATGCTCTTAATGAGGTTACAAAAGGGTTAGCTGCATTCCTTGATCTTAAGAAGGCATACGGATTAGATAATAAAGCGTTTGAAGAAGGTGGTTACCTTAATGTTGCTATTACAGATACTTTAGGATTCTTAAGTAAAGCATTTGCTACAATTGGAGGAATGGAAGTCCAGGATGGATGGGGTCCATTTAGTTGGGATGAGAATCTAGTTGAGAAAGGTATTGATGCAGTTAAGGGTTCAGGTAATGCTCTCAAAGATGTTACAATTGGATTAAAATCATTCTTGGACTTACAAAACGAATATGGTCTAACTACGGAATCATTCCAAGAAGGTGGTTACCTTAATGTTGCTATTACAGATACCTTAGGATTTTTAAGTAAAGCATTTGCTACTATCGGTGGCATGGAAGTTCAAGATGGATGGGGTCCATTTAGTTGGGATGAAAACCTTGTAGAGAAAGGTGTTGACGCGGTTAAAGGAGCAGGTACGGAATTAACAAATATTGCAAATGGATTAAAAACATTCCAGGAATTAATAGATGCTGGGGTTGATTGGGATGCATTGGCCGATGCCGTTACTAATACACTAACTTTCGTTGGCGATGCTTTTGCTGTAATTGGAGGTAAGGAAGAGGAAGATGGTTGGTTTATATTTAGTTGGGATGAGAATCTAGTTGAGAAAGGTATTGATGCAGTTGCTGGCGCTGGAGAAGAATTAACTAATATTGCAACCGGATTAAAAACATTCCAGGAAATGATAGATGCTGGGGTTGATTGGGATGATTTAGCAGATGCCGTTACCAAATCCTTAACTTTTGTAGGTGATGCTTTTGCTGTAATTGGTGGTAAGGAAGAGGAAGACGGTTGGTTTATATTTAGTTGGGATGAGAACCTAGTTCAAAAAGGTGTTGAAAATGTTCAAGGTGCTGGAGCAGAATTAACCAGTATTGCAGAAGGCCTTAAGGCATTCTCAGATGAGGATATAGACTTTGTGACAATTGGTGAAACCGTAAGCTTTGTTTTAACAACCGTTGGTGATGCATTTGCTTCGATTGGAGCAGGAAAACCTTCAAGTAATCCATTCTTAAGTTTCTTTGGATTCCAAGAAAACTCTGTACAAAAAGGTATTGAATCGGTCTCTGGAATTAATGAAGCACTAATAGAAGTTACTGATGGTCTTAAGTACTTTATGGACATTTTCCAAGGTGAATTTGAAGATGCTAAATCAGTTGGAGATGCCATCTCATATACCCTTACTGCTGTAGGTAACGCATTCGCTCACATAGGTGGACAACAGGTTACTAAAGAAGTTAAAGGAATGTTTGGCTTTAGTACTTCATGGAGCCAAAATGCTGTTGAGGTAGGTATTGATGCAGTTAAAGGTATTAACGGAGCATTAATTAGTACGGCATTCCAATTAAGAATGTTTATGGATACGATTGGTGATCCTTACGCGGTAGCTGATGCAATCAGTGCACTCTTTACTTCCATTCAAGAGTCATTTATGTTCTATTATGATAATCCTGACTTCCCGGAGAAGGTAGATCATATGAAAGGTTTCTTAACTGAGATATCAGATCGTGCAGCAGATGGTTCATTAACTGTTGCGGCTGATGAAATGCAAAGAATCACAGCAGCCATTAATAAAATTGATCCATATAAAGCTGAGGCTTTTGCCAAATTATTTAGTTCTGCTGGTACATTATCATCTAATAAGAAAGCTCAACAAGAACTGATTGAAGCCATTAAAGAAATTAAGGATCTTCTGAAAGATGAAGGTGATGAAGGTGGTGAAGGTGGCGGGCTTCTAGGTGGACTTAAAAATCTTCTCGTCGGTAAAGGCGGTGGAGGTGGTAATGATGCTAGACTTAATGCTACATTAGGTAAGATTAATTCTACCTTATCACAATTACCTTCTCAAATTCAGGCAATTAAGATTGAAGTTGCTCCTGATTATAATTAATCTTTTATTTTCTTAAAACTAAGTTAACCTGTTACTATATAAAATTAACAGAGAGTTAACGAAAATAGTATATTATGGCTAAAAGTATTGTATGGTTTGATTTGGAAACCACAGGAGTAAACACAGCAACGGATCGTATTATTGAGATTTGTATGATAAAGACCGATCTTGATGGAAATGAAATTAATAGCTTTTACTCCCTCGTAAATCCAGGTACTAATGTTGAGTGGAGACAAGAAGCAATTGATAAACATGGGATCACACCAGACCTATTAGAGGACCAGGATAGGTTTGAGGCCATAGCAAAGGATGTTGTAGACTTTATTGGAGATTCTGACCTTGGTGGATATAATGCACTTTACTTTGATATTCCAATGCTTACCGAAGAACTTATGAGGGCTGGGATTGTTTTTAATCATCGTAACCGAGCTGTTATTGATCCTTTCCTTATTTACTCAAAATATGAAAGAAGAGACTTAAGCACGGCATATACGAAATACACAGGTAAGACTTTAGAAGGCGCACACCGTGCAGAGAATGATATTCGTGCAACAATGGAAATCTTCCAAGCTCAACGTGAACTTTATGATATGCCACAAACGGTTGAAGAAATTGACAAGGTAGTTAACGAGTCTCGCCAAACACAAGTTGACCTAAGCGGTAAGTTTAAGTTTGCTGAAATTAATGGAAAGAAAGAAATTATCTTTAACTTTGGTAAATGGAGTGGAAAACCTTTCCGTGAAGTATACGAAGCAGATTCTCGATATATTCAATGGATGATTGATAAAGGAGAATTCTCAAAGGAAACCAAAATCATCGCTCGTAAGCTTATGGAAAAGATGAAAGCTGAGCCTGAAATGCCATTCTAAAAAATTGTTAATAACTTTTTGAAAAAAGTCTAGGAAAAGTTTTCAATTCCCAAAAATTTGTATTATATTTATAATATACAAATTTAAACGGAATATGAAATACGAAAACGGATACCTTCCTAAAATTGCCTTCCACATGGCACAAGGTAATACTGACCGCGTGGAATACTTTACCCATCGTCAAATCGCTCGCTATGGAGAACTTACTCCATGGGATATGGGATGGATCTCAACCCAAGTTAACTCTATCCTTCGCCAATGGGCACAGGAAGAAAAGGAATTTAACTCTCACCTTAACTACATCTAATCATGGAAAAAGGAACTATAGTAAAGTATGATGGTGGATTCTACCGCATTACTCGCGAAACCAAGAACACTGTTAATCTAGGAGCTATCTTTGGTAACCATGTTTACCATAAAGGAATTCAAAAGTCTGAGGTTACCGAAGCTCATGATGAGTGGTACCAAAGATGGACTCAGTCTGAAACTTATATGTCAATGTAATTATGATACGAGAAAAGAAACAACATAGTGGACCAATTATCGTGGATCTTACTGGTCCTGATGGAAATGCATTTGCTCTGATTAGCCTTGCCCAGAATTTGGCAAAGCAATTGGATTATGAACCACAACAACGCGGAGAACTTACCACTGAAATGATGAGCGGTGATTATGAAAATCTCATTCAGGTTTTTGACCGCCACTTTGGAGAACTTGTAATTTTAGAACGATGAAAATAGATATCTCAAAACTTAAAGAAGTTGAAAAAGCATTTGGCCAATTTGAAGTTGGCCGTATTATGGGAGATGGTAATCATAACTATTTCCGATTTGGTTATTGGAGACCGGTAGATCTTGGAGTACTCCAGGAAATCATGGGACCTTCAATCGTGGTAGTCGAAGATGACGATTATGATGAAGACTGTGGTTGGAAGTATTCATATACACTCTATGAAAAATGGGAGTGGGAACTGCGTAAAGCTAAAAGAGAAAGAGAAATGGCTTATTGGCAACAAAAACTAAAGGAGTCATAAGCAATATAAATATCAAACAGTTCTTTGAAAATATGGGGGTGACCGGCTTTTGACAATTTGTTAGAAGTATTAGGTACAGCACGGGTGATGACCTACATCAAACAAGTAAGTGGCAACACTGAACTTGCGATGGCAGCCTAAGAGTTAGGTACTAACGCACACCATACTATTAAGTATGCTTGTAGATAGATAAGGTGTTAAAGGAAGCAATTGCGGGAAAAAAGGTTTGTAGTACCGCTATCGAAACCACGAGAAACCTTGAGGAGAAATCCAATACCCATTAAGATCGGCTCTAGTGGTAGGTTCGCTGACCAAAGCTAAAAATGTCAGTCCAAAAACTTTAAGGCAAAAAGTTTGCCAGAGTCAAATAACTGGATAAGCTGTAAGAACGCCTGATATGGAAACTTATTGGACGTGGGTTCGAATCCCACCACCTCCACAACTGCCTCCTTAGCTCAGATGGCTTAGAGCAACTGATTTGTACTCAGTAGGTCGTGGGTTCGATTCCTACAGGAGGCTCTAAATTAAATAGTATGGAAAAATTACTTAAAGAAATTAAAGATGATTTTTACTGGGTAAAAAGGGTTATCTCTAGCGAGAAAAATAAATGTATTCATTATGATGGGTTAAAAAACCTAACGGCAAACTTTGCAAATAAGTGGAAGCACATCTCTAAGAAACATCCTGATCTTTATCATTCATATGTAAATTATCTTAGTCTTAAACTTAGGTATGAGTTTAATGACAAGTAAACCTTTTAGGTTTCTACAATATAAAAATAAAGAGTATGGCAGTAAACATAGAGAAGAGATATCAAAAACTTACCGACACGGAACATGTACTTCTAAGACCAGGAATGTACATCGGTTCTGTTAAGCCTCATACTGAGGAAGTTTATCTCTTAGATCGTAGAAGTTGGAAATTGGTTCCTAAGGAGGTTACCTATAATCCAGGCTTCTTAAAACTCTTTGATGAGATCGTTTCTAATTCTGTAGATGAACATAAAAGAAATCCTAAACTTAATCAGATTAAAATAACTGTTGACCTAGATTCTAATAAAATATCAATTTGGGATAATGGTGGTATTCCTGTTAAGATTCATAAGGAGTATAATGAGTGGGTTCCTGAAATGATCTTTAGTAACCTTAAAACGGGAAGTAACTTTGATGATACCGAACAGAGAACTGTTGTAGGTACAAACGGCGTAGGTAGTACACTTACCAACATATTTAGTAAAGAATTTAACATTGATACATGCGATGGAAAGAAAAGGTTTACACAAACCTTCTCTAATAACATGGCAAAGAAAACTAAACCTAAAGTTGTATCTGCAAAAAGAGGATTTACTGAAATTTCATATGTCCCAGATTTTGGAAGGTTTGGTATGAAAAAAATTGATAAGCCATCTTTACAAATGATGGAGAAGAGGCTTTATGATATTGCTGCATGCAATCCTAAATTAAAGATTTGGTTAAATAATGAACCTATCTCCTTTAAATCATTTAAAGAATATTCCGAACTTTATACAACACCAGTTTTCTATGAAGAATCTGAACATTGGCAAATAGGAATTGGTCATAGTGAATCTGGGTTTAAAGCAATTTCGTTTGTTAACTCGGTTGAAACAAAGGACGGCGGCACTCATGTAAATAACATTACGTGGCAAATTACAAATTACTTAAGGGATAAGATAAAGAGAAAGCATAGAGTTGATGTTAAACCTTCGGAACTTAAGAATCACTTATACCTCTTTATTAATTGTACAATCATTAATCCTGCGTTCTCTTCTCAAACAAAGGAAAAACTCATTACTGAACCTAAAGACTTCGGTAGTATACATGAGTTAAGCGAAAGAACTCTTAAGAAGGTACTAGGATCTGAAATCATTCAATCGGTCTTAGATTGGATTGAGAGAAAAAAGGCAGCCGAAGAAAGAGCTAAGCTCCGTAAGTTAAATAAGAATCTTGATAAATCAAAAGTACTTAAACTTATTGATGCTAAGTCAAGAACTAATAGAGAAAAATGCACCCTTGCAATTTTTGAAGGTGATTCTGCATCATCTGCATTTCGTCGTTACCGTGACCCGCAAACACAGGGTGCATTTCCACTTAGAGGTAAATTCATTAATGTAAGTGAAATTCCTGATACTAAGGTTGTACAAAATAAAGAAGTACAATCTCTCATGGCTGCAATAGGACTCAAGATTGGTCATGAACCAAAGGACTTAAGATATGGTAAGATCCTATTTTATACTGATGCTGATGTTGACGGTAATTCAATTTCTGCTCTTCTTATAAACTTCTTTGGTAAGTATTGGCCTGAACTATTTGAAGAAGGCCGCATCTTAAAGGTAGAAACGCCTCTTATGGTTGCAAAGAAAGGAAAACAAACATTAAGTTTTTATTCTGATGAAGAATATAAAGAATGGGAAAATAAACAGAGAAGCCTAAATTCGTGGAACATTGAATATAAGAAAGGTTTGGCTGCGTTGGAGGATGATGAATATCGAGAGATCATTAGAAGTCCCCAGTCATACATTCTTACCAGAGATAATGGTTTTAACTCCACATTAAAAATCTGGTTCTCAGGTGACTCTAGCCCACGGAAGAAAAAGATTTTGGGAGAGTCTGTAGAAATTAAATCGAATAACAAATCATTATTTTAATGAATACGAAAAGAACAGTAACATCATTCTTTGATAAAGAGTATTTGGAATATGCAAAGTATGTAGTAGAAAATCGCGCTATTCCAAGTTGTATTGATGGTCTTAAACCAACACAAAGAAAGGTTGTTCATGTAGCAAATAAAATTTGGAAAGGAGGCAATGAAAAACCTATGAAGCTTTTCCAACTTGCTGGTCGAGTAGCGGCCGAGGCATATTATCATCACGGTAACACTTCATTAGAATCTGCTATGATTGGTATGGGACAGAGATTTAAAAATTCAATGCCACTCCTTGAAGGCGTTGGTCAGTTTGGATCTTTGCGTAGCCCTTCTGCCGGTGCACCTCGTTACATCAGTGCAAAATTACATCCTAACTTCAGATTAGTTTATCAAGATTTTGAACTCCTTGAAAATAAAATTGAAGAAGGCGAAAAAATTGAACCTGAGTTCTTCCTACCTATTGTACCAACCGTTATCTTAAATGGATCTTCTGGTATTGCTGTAGGTTTTGCTACAAACATTCTTAACCGAAACCCTAAAGATGTTGTAGATGCATGTATTGCAGTTCTTACCGAAAAGAGAATGAAAACTCTCGCACCTTGGATTAGTGAATTTACTGGTAAGTTTGAAAGAGATCCTAATAATCCTAAGACTTGGAAGATTAGTGGATCATATGAAGTAGTAAATACAACAACAGTAAAGATTACTGAAATACCGCCAAGCTTTACATATGAGAAATATGAAGCACATTTAAATAATCTGGTAGAGAAAAGAATCATTACTGATTATGAAGATAACTCTTCTGATAAAATTGAATACATTCTCAAATTCCAACGAGCCGTACTTAAGGAGTACATTTCTAAAGGAAGGCTTGATGGTTTACTAAAAATACATTCTCAAGAAACCGAAAACTTAACAACAATAGACGAGAACGGTAATCTTAAAATCTTTAATAAGGTTGAAGATATTGTAAAACACTTTGTATGTATTCGTTTAGGTTACTATGATAAGAGAAAAGCCTATCTTTTAGATAAGCTCAATCGTGAACTACTTATCATTTCAAATAAGGCAAGATTCATTAAGGATATTATTGATGGTAAGCTTAAGATAAATAATGTACCTAAACAAAAGATTGTAGAATATCTTGAAAAGAACAAATATGATCAAGTTGATGGTACATTTAATTATCTTCTTAATATGCCTATCTATTCATTAACCAAAGAAAGGTTTGAAGAATTATTAAAACAGAAGGCAGAAAAAGAAACAGAGATTAAAGTAATTGAAGGTACTGATCCTAAGGATATGTATCTTAAAGATTTAACCGAACTTAAGAAATCATTATGAAACCTATAAAGGTTTCTGCAATATAAAAATAAATTACCTATGAAAGAATTTAAGATTCGAGGTGGAGGTTATACCTACATATTTAAAGGAGAAACCGAAGAGGATGCCTGGATGGCTCTATCACAAATTAAACAGCTTTCTGTTGAAAAACTTAAGGAACAATTTAAATTAGTAAAAGATGATATTAGAACAAAGCTCGACGACTGATTCGTCAATGATTAAACGTGTGGTATTTAATTTTGCCACTAACTCGCTAAAGGTTGAATTTAACGGTGGTGCTCTTTATGAGTACACTAATGTAGATCCACAGCTTTATGAAGATATGTGTAAAGCAGAATCTCAAGGAAAATTCTTTAATGAGAAAATTAAAAACAATTACGAACATACTAAACTAATTACAGATTAATTATGGCAACAGCAACAAATGTATTGTACGAGGCAACGAAGGCACAGTTTGTAGCCCAAAAGAAAAAGGCAATGGCTCAACTTACCGTTTATCTTACTAACCCAGTAGGGATTGGGGAACATCCTGGTTTAATAGATGAAATGGTTAAACTCACCAGAGACATTGCTGATGCACAAGGATGTCTTGACATTTTAGAAGAGAATTTTGAAGTAAAAGAATCTAATGAATCTATCGATAGTGAAATGGACATCTGATAATACCTGGTCAAAAGATTTAATCATTACCTATACTCTAGTTAAATGAATAAAATAATCTTAGTAGGAAAAGCTGCTTCTGGTAAAGATCATATGAGAAAGGTTATGGAAGGTCGTGGGTTTACCTACGGCATTTCCTATACTACAAGACCACCTAGAGAAGGTGAAATTGATGGTCGTGATTATTACTTTATGACAAAGGATGATTTTGAGGATAGAATAAAAAATAACTTTTGGTATGAATGGGTAGAGTTCAATGGTTGGTATTATGGTACAAGCTATAAGCAATTTAAAGAACAGTGTAATCTTTTCATAATGACGCCTAAAGGCATTTCTCATATTAATCCAATTGATCGTAAAGAATGTACTATCATTTATCTTAATATGCCAATTGAAGTAAGAAGGGATAGGTTACATCAACGTAATATGCCAGGCGATACATTAGAGCGTAGACTAGAAGCTGATGAAAAAGATTTTGAAGGCTTTACTAACTACGACATTGAAATAAACAATCATAACTTTTAACATATAAAAATAAAATGAGTAAATTCATCATCATAGAGGGTACAGATAACACAGGCAAAGATACTCAACAAAATCTTATTATTCAAAACCTACATAATTTTGTCTTTCATAAGGTTCATTACTCTTCATTACCGTTTAAAAATGATACTGAAAAACATACCCAGTATTCTACTCAAATGTATACCGATATGTTTAGAATGATGATGGAATTAAAAGATAAAGATGTTAACATAATCTTTAACCGCTCTCATTTAGGTGAAACCGTTTACTCTCCACTTTACCGAGGGTATTCAGGTGATTATGTTTTTGATATTGAAAAACAATTTGCAAATGCATTAAGAGAAAATCTTTATCTTATTACTTTAACTAATGATGCCCATATCATTATGGATAGAGATGATGGTAAATCCTTCTATACTAATGAAGAGGAAGTTAAAGCCGAAATTGACGGTTTTAATCGTGCCCATCGTTTAAGTAAGATTAAGAATAAGTTAAAGATTAATATTGGTACTATGAGTGCCGATGATATTTCAAAAATTATTATTGATTTTCTTAATCATGAAAACACTATCACAGGTGATCCTAAGCAGTTAAACCTTTTTGAAAATGTCTAAATGGAGAGAAGATCGTACGTATGAAATTATGAATCATTTAAGAGATGATTCCCGTCTTAATGATGTATACCAAAAAGAAATAGAAAAATCACAACTAAAGTATCCAAGAACAGAATTCTTTGTCCGCATGGAGAAATGTTATGAAAAAGCACTAAAGAAATATGAGAATATACAAAGGTGAAACCTTCGCCGATGCTTATGCAACGGCACTTAATGATGTACTCCATAACCCTGAATATGTTACCTCCCCAAGAGGTATGAAAATATTTGAAGTTACCAATGCTGCTTTGGTAATTGAAGATCCTAGATATTCTCTTTATGAGAATAAAAGAAGGAGTAGTCAATTTAAATACATTGCAGGTGAATTGGTTTGGTATTTTACAGGTCGTAAGGATACTGAATTTATTACTAAGTTTGCAAAGTTCTGGGAGCAGATTGCAAATAAAGATGGTTCTGTAAACTCTGCTTATGGAAATCTAATCTTTAATGAGTATAATGATCATTATTATAATCAATATCAATGGGCATTAGAATCTCTAATCAAAGATAAGGATTCTCGTCAGGCAATTTTACACTTTAATAAACCTTCTCATCAATGGAATGACAATAAAGATTTTGTTTGTACTCTTAATGGTGTATTTCAGATAAGAGATAATAAACTTAACTTTACTATTGATATGAGATCCAACGATCTTATCTTAGGTACTGCTACTGATGTTGCATTCTTCTGTCTTTTACAAGAACAAATGTATCAACACCTTCGTCCATATTACCCTGAATTAGAAATGGGTACATATACACATATTGCTCATTCTCTTCATATTTATGAAAGACACTTTGATCTAATTGGTGAAATGCTTATGCATCCATTTGAACCTATGTCTTTCCCAGAGATGAGAGAATTCTTTATTGACCCTAAAGGTACTGCTTTAGATGGTATTAAAGAAATTGAAGAAGAAATTATGTCAAATACAGAAATTATAAGATCTAAAGATGATCCTTTACATAATTGGATATCTGATGCGATTTTCATGGATATATAATCAAATATCCATTTCTAATGAAATACGTAAAACTCTTTGAGGAATTTTCAAATGATTCTGCATTAAAGAAAGTCTACCTTGCTACTCGTAGGGATAGTGGTCAAAGATGGTGGTCTTATAAAGGATTTGCTGGAGATAAGTTTTTTATTCAGGTTACTGAGAATAACATTGATAAGATTGACATAAATCCTGATTATCCTATTCTTAACTATCATAGTAGTATTATTAATCAACTCTTAAAGGAAAAGAGAATCAAAGAAGAAAATATCTATAATCACCCTAAGCATATTTCAAAATCTGGATCTAAAGAAGAGTTTCATAAACTTGTAGGTGAAGATGAAAATGTACCCAAGACGGTTTATTCTAAAAATGAAGCTTTAGAAAAACTTAACTTTCCTATTATTGCAAAACCTTCAAATGGGCATAGCGGAATCGGTATTCAGATCATTAAGAAACCTGAACTCATTGAAGATTTAGATGAAAAGATTTTTGATACCTTCTCTGAGTATATAGATAAGGCTGAAGAAATGCGTTTCTTTAATTTTAAAGGGCAGCCTATATTTTGGATGGAGCGAACTCCACTAAATGCCAAAGCAAAAAATGGCGATGGCGATGCCAAAGAAGAAATGGAATTTGGTTATGCAAGAAGAGACGTTAAAAACATACCTACTGAATATAAGAAGGTTTTAGATAAGTTTTGCAAAATCTATGAAGACCTTCCTTATATGTGTTTTGATATGATGAAGTCAAAAGATGGTAAGGTTTATGTAATTGAATCAAACGCTCAACCTGGAGTACCTTTTGATAGTACAGTTGAAGCCTATAAAAAGATTTATGAAGATTTTTACGGAAAGCCAATTGATAAAGAATCAATGAAAAAACTTAATGAGTATTCTAAGACTATGATTGATAAAACTCTTGAAAAAGATGGCGGCAAAAGATTTTCTATAAAAAGTTAACTAAAACCTTTCAGATTCCAATTTTTTATATTATATTTGTACTGACAGTAATTTTACTGTTCTAAAAGAAAGTGTATGGTTCAAAAAGAAAAGCCGGACGATTTTTATATAACATCTGATACTTGGTTTGGTAGACCACAGATTTTAGAAATCGCCCACCGCCTAACCTTCAGTAACATTGATCAAATGAATGCTGAACTTATTAAGAGATGGAATAAAACTGTGTCAAATGATGATATAGTATTTCATTTAGGAAATTTTGCATGGGATCCCCATACAGCAAAAAAGGTGCTTAAGAAACTTAATGGCACAATCTATTTTGTCATAGGTAATGCTGACGAGGCCCTCCTAGATATTATTGATTCTTTCGAAGGTAAAGCTGAAATCCTTGAAGGGCAAATTATTGAACTTCCACAATTTGATTCTGTTATTTCTCATTATCCACTTTTGGAATGGAACGGTAAAGATTCCGGTACTATTCACTTCCATGGTCATACGGTCTATTCGCATCCTACAGATCTTAGAATGTCTAATAGGATAAATGTATGCACCGATTTTTGGAATTATTCACCTGTTAAATTTTCAACTATTAAAGATTTTATAAATGGCAAAAACTAAAACTTACAAAGAACTGGCAATTGAATTTAAAAAGACAAGATCCGAAAAAACTTACAATGAACTCTATCATAAAATGCGCCCAGGATTATGGAACTATGTAAATAACATAGTAAAAGATCCAAACGTTGCTGATGATATTGTTTCAACTACACTTACTACTGTTTATCTTAAGATTGATCAATATGATGAATCTTATCAGATAACTACATGGGCCTATCGTATTGCGTATAATGAATGCATTGGTTGGATCCGTTTTAGGAATAAGAAGGTAAGTATGAATGTATTTACTGATGCAGGTGTAGAACCGCCTAATGACAACTTTGATATATTTAGAGATGATCCATCTCTAAAAACTGATGATGATTTCTGGGAAGAAGAAAATACTTTAGTGGAACAGGTTAGGTTGACGAGAGAAGCTATTAATGCATTACCTCCAATGTATAAAAGATATATGGTTGAAAGATTCTTAAATAATAAATCATATAACGATATTTTAGATATAATGTCAAAGTTTGAAAAAGGTATAAATCTACAGACGGTAAAGAACCGCATCTTTAGAGGGAGAAAAATAGTTAAAAAACAGTTAGAAGGTATGAGTCTTTTCTCCGAGGCTTAAATACATATAAAACAGATAATTATGTACATCATTAAACTTTTTAAAGAAATAAATCTTTGGCGAAAGGTTAGAAAAGTTGCCAAAGAAAATGAAGAGAAACTAAAAGAAAATGGATTCCGAGTAGATTGGGTAGGTAGAATTTATACCGTCATTAATCTACCGGAAGAAGTAGTTACTCAGCCTTATTCTGAAGAAGGTTATGTTCTTATGAAACTTAGAGAATATGATAAGTTCTTTTTAGATATGGGTATTGCTGATGTAGTCGCACCCGAAATGACAAGGCTCGAAGACGCACCGGCTTATCTTTTAGTTCTATCACCGGACAGGGATTATTCAAAACTATGGCCTTTAATTAAATCCGTGTTTAGAACACTAGGTATTTTACTCGCCTTAAGATTAATCTATGTTTTTATCCCCTGGGAAAATATTGTTGAGTTATGGAACAAAACGATGGATCTGATATTTTAAACCAAGTTATTAAAATTGAACAAGAGGTTAGAGACCTCGAAAAGCAGAAGGAAGATCTGCAAGAATCATGTAAACATTCTGAAACCCAGGCAGGTTTTAATGAAAGTAAAGACATGAGACTATTTTGTAAACAATGTAAGAAGGAAGTTGGCTGGCCTACGCAGGCTCAGCAAGATGAATTCTTAGGAATCAATAAAACAAATGGCAACAGCTGAATCACTAGCAACAACCCAAACAATTAACGGAAAGAGGTACTACCTCATTAATGAAAATAAGTACCCATCAGTAACAACTGTGTTAGGTGCAATGACCGATAGCTCAGGATTAGATGCTTGGAGAAAACGTGTAGGCGAAAAAGAAGCCGATCGCATTTCAAAGTTTTCTGCAAATCGTGGAACTGTTATGCATCAAATGATTGAATACTTTTTAGGTTCTGAAAAGCAATCCCAACGAGATAGACTTAAAGAATCACAATCTTTAATCATTGAATTTGCAAAAGAAGAAGGATTTACTGAGGAAGAGGTTGATATGGGTCGTCGTCTATTTTACACATTTTATAATAATGGACTTTTTGATAAGATATCTAAGGTAGTTAGTATCGAAGAGACGCTATACTCCCACCAGATGGGAGGGTACGCAGGTAGAGTGGATAATATTTACGAGAATGAAAAGGCCCATCTAGTCATCTTAGATTTTAAGACAAGTCGTAAGCGTAAAAAGAAAGATTGGATTAAAAATTACTTTCTACAAATATCCGCGTATTTTATAGCATACTGGGAAATGCATGGAGTTAAACCTCATGGTGGTGAAATATGGATTGCTGTTGAAAATGATGAACCGCAAATTTTTGAAGTTACTTGGGAAGACATTCAAGAATATGGGGAGGAGTTTTTAGGGATGGTAAAAGAATATCATAAACTCTACCCATTACCTGAGAATATATAAAAAAAGCATTCTTTAATGGCTATTAAGAAATTTAATGAATTTATCGCAGAAGGGCTTGGTAATGT
>Ga0181594_10000607_pt1 | contig 33257 bp, 23 predicted proteins | sample 071ome_18_FD_145603 | JGI IMG/M metagenome (GOLD analysis project Ga0181594, IMG submission 145603) | Coastal salt marsh microbial communities from the Groves Creek Marsh, Skidaway Island, Georgia - 071413BT metaG (spades assembly) | ecosystem: Environmental > Aquatic > Marine > Intertidal zone... | reverse complement strand
GATCTCTGGAAATGGGCAAGTCGCCCTGGCGCGCGGCCAATGACGGCGCCAGCGAAGTCGCGGGCGCGGTGCTGGCCTCCACCGTCACGACCATGGCGGTCTTCTTCCCGATTCTGCTGATCCAGGAAACGGCGGGGCAGCTCTTCAAGGACATCGCTTACGCGATCATGGCGGCGGTCGCCTTGAGCCTGGTCGTATCCCTGACCGTCATCCCGGCCGCTTCGGCGAGATTGTTGCATCCGGGAGAGGGGCATCCGGAGCACGAGTCCCGCCGCCGGCGCGGCTTGCATCCGTTGGACTTCCTGCATCGGATCCTGAATCTGTTTCCCGGGTTGGTCGCGCGGTTGGTGGCCGTCATCAACCGCAGTTGGGCGCTGCGCATCGGGGTCATCGTCGTGTTCACCCTGGGCACGGTGATCGGCATCCAGTCGCTGACCCCGCCGCTGGACTATCTGCCCAAGGGAAACCGGAACATCGTGTTCGGGATGATCATTCCGCCGCCGGGCTACAACCTCGACCAACTGACCGAAATGGGCGAACGCATCGAGAAGGTGATCAAGCCCGTCTGGGATGCGGCGCCGGATCAGTTCACCGTGGAGGCCGTTGCCCGGGGCGACGCGGCGAAGGAGGACAAGCGCGTCAAGGTTCCCGCCATGCCGGGCGGCGATCCCAGTGTCTTGCCGCCGCCGATCGACAACTACTTCCTCGTGAGTTTCGAGGGTCGGATGTTCCATGGCGCCATCTCCCGTGAGAAAAAGAAGGTGGTGGACCTGATCCCGCTGCTGAATCACGCGACCGGCGGACACAATGCTCCCGACGCGATTTCCTTCGCCTTCCAGATGCCGCTGTTCCGGGTGGGCGGCAATACCGGTTCCGCCATCAAGATTGATCTGAAGGGACGGGATCTGGACCAGGTGATCGCCGCGACCCAGGCCCTGATGTTTGGTTTGATGCAGAAGTTCGGACCCTACAGCGTCAACCCGGACCCCGCCAACTTCTCGCTTCCCTCCACCGAGTTGCGCGTCACGCCCGATGATCGCGCCCTGCTGAAGGTCGGATTGACCCGTCGCGATGTCGGCCTCGCAGCGCAGGCGAACGGCGACGGCATTCTCTTCTTCCGCGACTACGAACAGGACGGCGAGTTGCGGGACTTGAAAGTCATCAGTCAGGACGCCTTCGGGGACCATCCCATCGACGGCATCCTCAACGCGCCGATCGCCACCCGGACCGGCGCCATCGTTGATCTGCGGACGCTGGCGCAGGTCGAACGGGTCCGGGGCCCCAACGAGATTCGGCATGTGGATCGCGCGCGCGCGGTCACGCTGCAGTTTACGCCGCCGCCGGGCATGCCCTTGGAATCGGCGATCGATGACGTCAACGCCATGGTCGAGCAGCTGAAGCAGGGCGGTGTGATCGCTCCCGGCATGGAAGTCGGTCTGGCGGGTTCCGCGGGCAAGTTGAATGAGATCAAGACCGCGCTGCTGGGCGCGGGCGGCCTCGTGGGCACGGCATCCAGCTCGCTGTTCCTCGCCTTTCTTGTGGTCTATCTCGTGTTGGTCGTTCTGTTCCAGAGCTGGAGCTCTCCGGTGGTCATCATGTTGACGGTTCCCCTCGCCACCCTCGGCGGCTTCCTGGGCCTGTTCGCCGTGCACACCTGGAGCGTTCTGGATCACTACATGCCCGTGCAGAATCTCGACATGCTCAGCATTCTCGGCTTTGTGCTGCTGGCCGGCGTCGTCGTCAACAACGCCATTCTGATCATCCACCAGACCTTGAATTTCCTGAATCATCCCGAAATCGCCCACACCCCGCAGGAGGCGATCGTCGAGTCGGTCAAGTCGCGCGTGCGACCGATCCTGATGGGCTCGCTGACCTCGGTCGGCGGCATGATCCCCCTGGTGCTGCTCCCGGGCGCGGGCTCGGAGTTGTATCGTGGACTGGGCGCGGTGGTCGTCGGCGGGTTGTTGGTGTCGACGATCTTCACGCTGGTGCTGGTGCCGGCTGTGTTGAGCGTGGTCTACGCGACGCTGGATCCCAGAAAGCGGTTGACCGGCGACGGCGATGACGCCGGCGAGTTGGAGGATGTTCCGGCCATTTGAGGGCGTTGCGCGATGTTGAACACAGAGGACACAGAGAACCACAGACCCGCGGTCAGGGGGATGTGCCTGCTCGCAGCGTTTCTCCTAACTGGTTGCGCCTCCTACGTCGAACAACGCAGCCCCAAGGAAGGCGAGGGCATGCCATCCGCGCCCGGGAAGTTTTCCCATGCGGATGATTCAGCCAAGCCCGTCCCCGTCGTTGACTCCGAAGCTTGGTGGACGCTCTTCGAGGACCCGACGCTGGATTCGCTGATGCAACGGCTCGAGTTGGCCAATCCGGACCTCGAAGCCGGCTTGGCGCGGGTCGATCAGAGCCTCGCCGCCTTGGGCGTCACCCGCGGCCCCCTCCTGCCGACCATCACGGCCGATGGTTCCGCGGGACGTCGGCGCGATGCGGTGAACAACCTCTTGTTCCCGATTGCCACACCCGAGTACGAACGCTATCGCCTCGGCATGAGCGCGAGTTGGGAGCTGGATTTCTGGGGACGGGTGCGCGGCGCGGTCAGGCGCGACAGCCTTCGCGCCGAGGCGGCGGAACTGGAATACCAGGCCGCGTTGCTCTCGTTGCAGGGCGAGCTGGCTCGACAGTATTTCGCCTGGCGTACCATGTCGGACGAACTGGGAATACTGCGCGAAGCCGCGCGCCTGCGGGAGGAGAACCTGAAGCTGCAGGAATCACGCCTCGAGCTCGGCAGCGGCGTGGAGATTGACGTGGCGCGCGCGCGAGTGGAGCTGAGCAACGCCCGGGCGTCCACGGAGGCCGCGATTCGCAATCTGGGCCGGCTTCGCCACGCGATCGCGACGCTCGTCGGTCAGACGCCCTCGGAGTTCGAGTTGCTGCCGGAGATCGCGGATGGGAGCGCGGCCCACAATCCCGTCGCTGTTCCGGCGGGCGTTCCGTCGGAACTGCTTGCGCGTCGTTTCGACCTGCGGGCGGCCGACCGCTCGCTTTCCGCCGCCGCCGTTCAAATCGGCATTCGCAAGGCCGATTTCCTGCCCCGCATCACGCTCAACGGCAGTGGCGGCGTCGCCAGCCTCAAGACGAGCAATCTCTTCGATGCCGGCAGTGGATTCTTCGATGTCGGGCCGCAGATTGACGTCCCGATCTTCCAGGCCGGCCGACGAAAGTCATCGGTGGCCGAGGCCCAGGCGCAGTGGCGCGAAGCTGCGGCAACCTATCGGGGCGCCCTGCTGACCGCAGTGCGCGAGGTGGACGACGCCCTTTTGGATCTGAAGAGTCTGTCCCGCGAGGCAAACGCCCGCCGCGCCGCCGTTGTCGCCGCGGTCGCCGCCGCCAACGCCGCGAATGCCCGCCATGAAAGTGGACTGGCGGATTACTTCGAGGTCATCGACGCGGAGCGTGATCGTCTGCAGACGCGCCTGGCCGAGAACGCCCTGCGCGGCATGCAACACGCCGCCGGCGTGAACCTCATCCAGGCCCTGGGCGGGAGTTGGTGAGGGGCTTTGCCGGAGCGCGGACACCCCTGTCCGCAAGTGTCAACCACGCACGCACTCAATCGGATGACAATGCCGCAAGGTCTCCCGGCCGCCACGCCAACAGCCTCACGCCCCGTCTCCGCCTTTCGCGCCGCTCAATCATGGCTTCGCTTGTCGGTCGCAGGCCCGGCGCTCCGGCTTCCAAATGGTTTGGCGTTTCTTTTTGACGTGATCGCGTTAAATCGTTCATGACAACGCCAACCCCGTCATCGACCCAGATCCATGAAGTTCATTGACGAATACCGTGACGCCGCCGCGGCCAGGTCCCTCGCTGTGAAGATTCGCGAGACGGTGACGCGGCCGTGGACGCTGATGGAGGTGTGCGGCGGGCAGACGCACTCGATCCTGAAGTTTGGCCTGGACGAGCTGCTCCCGCCGGAAGTCACGTTGATCCATGGTCCGGGCTGCCCGGTCTGTGTGACGCCGATTGACATGATCGACCGGGCCATCGCGATCGCCCGGCGCCCCGAGGTCATCCTCTGTTCGTTCGGCGACATGCTGCGTGTGCCGGGCAGCGACGGCGATCTGTTCCGCGCGAAGTCGGAGGGGGCGGATGTGCGGGTCCTCTATTCGCCGATGGAAGCGCTCGAACTCGCGCGCAGACATCCGGATCGCGAGGTCGTGTTCTTTGCGGTCGGCTTTGAAACCACGGCCCCGGCCAACGCCATGCCGGTTCATCAGGCCAAGCGCGAAGGCTTGACGAATTTTTCCCTGCTGGTCTCCCACGTCCTCGTGCCGCCCGCGATCGAGGCGATCCTTTCCGATCCGGACAACCGCGTGCAGGGATTCCTGGCGGCGGGTCATGTCTGCGCTGTCATGGGCTACGAGCAATACGAGCCCCTCGCCGCGAAACATGGGGTTCCCATCGTGGTCACCGGTTTTGAGCCGATGGACATCCTGCAAGGCGTTCTCATGTGCGTGCGGCAGCTGGAGGAAGGCCGCTCCGCGGTCGAGAACCAATACGCGCGTTCGGTCAACCGCGCGGGAAACGCGCGAGCGCAACAGATGCTCGCCGACGTCTTCACGGTAACCGCGCGCAACTGGCGCGGCATCGGCGAGATCCCGGAAAGCGGATTCCGTCTCGCGTCGGAATACCAGCTGTTCGACGCCATGGAGAAGTTTGCAGTCGGCGATATCCATTCCGATCCGGATACCGAGTGCCGCAGCGGCGAAGTGCTGCAGGGACGCATCAAACCCACGCAATGCGAGGCGTTCGGGACACGCTGCACCCCGGAGCATCCGCTGGGCGCGACGATGGTTTCCGGCGAGGGAGCCTGCGCGGCCTATTACCGTTACCGGCGTGAGGGAACGGAGGAGGCGCGCTGAGCCATGACCGACACGCCCCTCTGGTTCCCCGATCCGCGCGAAGCGAACGACGACGGCCTGGTCGCCATCGGCGGCGACCTGGGCGTGGAGCGGTTGTTGCTCGCCTATCGCAGCGGGATCTTTCCCTGGAGTTGTGATCCGATCACCTGGTGGTCGCCGGACCCGCGGGCCATCTTCGAGTTCGACGAGTTCCGTATCTCCAGGAGCTTTGCGAAGACACTGCGGCGGGAGCCTTTCGATATCACCCTGAACAAGGCTTTTGTCGAGGTGATGGAGGGCTGTGCCACCGCCCGCACGGACGGCAATTGGATCGGACCGGAATTCATCGAGGCGTATACGGCGCTGCACGAGGCCGGCCATGCCCACAGTATCGAATGCTGGAGGGACGATGAACTGGCCGGCGGGGTCTACGGCGTTTCGGTCGGCGGATTGTTCGCGGGTGAGTCGATGTTTCATCGCGTGTCCGAGGCGTCCAAGGTGGCGTTGCATTATCTGGTCGAACATCTGCGGCAACAGGGCTTCGCGCTGTTCGACATTCAAATGGTGACGCCCATCACCTCACAACTGGGCGCGCGACATATTTCCCGGGACGAGTATCTGGAACGGCTGCAAAACGCAGTGGAGTTGGAATGCGCGTTTGGGGACGGGTGAGTGGCGCAAGGGGACTACGCGCGCCCGGACCGCGGGTCTGTGAACCGCAGCGACCTTCGATTGCCCGGGGCTTGCGAACATCTCCATGCGCGCGGTTTTCGCAGGTTGCTGCGGCTCGCAGAGCCGCGAACCCGTGAAAACTACTTCGAATCTTCCGCGCACCCAGGCAGCCGAAGAACACCAACCAAATCCCGAAAGCGGGCGCTGCTCCACGGCCAGCCCCTCGGGTCCAGAACCAGCTTTGCCTTCGCTGGATTGTTCTCAATGTAGCGCACGGTCTTCCTCTCGTGCTCCGCATCACGCATATAGACGTCAAAATAGTCTTCGGCCCAGAAAGCGCCGGACTTGCCCAGAACTCGGTTGGCCAGACGACTGGTGTGCTTCTTCCATGAGCCTACGATTTAGCCTACGATTTCGGACATGGATACGCCGCCGACCTTGAACAGGACGTGAACGTGATTCGGCATGATACACCACGCGCGCAACTGATAGCGAAACTTCAGTGAACCGGGTGGCCGGTCATTGCGATCACCATTGTCGTCAGCCGAATTCTCAGCTTCGGGCAGGGCCGAATGATCCCGAATGTTCCTCTCTACCAACTCGGCAATATCAGTTCGTTTCAGCCAACGATCGCCCTTGCTTTGATCGAGATAGTTCTCCAATTCGATCCGGCGTTTCTCGTTGTCCTCGATCTTCCACAGGTGTTCCCATTCAGATCGAAGGGCGATCGGAAAGGTGTCCGCCAGCCGGAAGGTGACGAATTGAATCAATCCAGGCTCGTCGCGATGAGGCAGGTATCCGCGTTCATGCCAACCGCGATAATTCCCCCCAGCTGCGTCGTGGTCCGTATGGGAAGACCATTGGCGCTTTCCCACAACGAGATTTCGAACACCTGGATTGTACGGCGGACAGGATTGCGGTCGCTCCTTTGATTGACTCACGAGGACATTTGGCCATGCGGGCGAAGGCTGGGCAAGTTCGGAGGTTGCTGCGGGTCACGGAGCCGCGAACCGGCGCCCAACTGGACAACCGTTCTCCATTTGATAAGCTCTGGACGTGGACGACGCCGCAACACCCCAGGTCCTGCCCAAGCCGGACCAGGACACCAGAACCCGAGAGCGAGAGGAGCTCGATCCCGGGTATTTGGTGATCTGCTGGGATGATCCGGTGAACCTGATGGACTACGTCACCCATGTCTTCCAGATCGTGTTTGGTTGGACGAAGGCCAAGGCCGAACGCCACATGATACAAGTGCACAAACAGGGGAAGAGCGTGCTCGTGCGGGAAACCATGGAGATGGCGGAGCACTACGTCCACCAGCTCCACAAGTTCAGCCTGCATGCCACCATGGAACGGGACTGCCAGTGAGATTTCTGGAATCCAAGGACAACTCGCTGGTCTTCCTCATCGAACCCCGGGGTCAAAGCATTCTGGAGAAACTGTGTCGCAAGTACCCGGCGATGGAGGTCTCCTATTTCGAGCTTTGCCGCACGATGGACGAGGACGAGCTGCCCGACGGGCGCGAGGTCGCCGATCAAATGATGACCGAGGAGCAGAACGAGGTTCGGGACCGCATCGGAAGATTGCTTGAGGAAGAGACCCGCTTCGAACCTTCGAAGGGATTGTTCCGCTTGCGACTGAGCGCCGACGAGGTGAATCTGTTGCTGCAAATTCTCAACGATGTCCGCATTGGTTGTTGGGTGCGCGCCGGCTCGCCTTCAGAAGGCGCGGAGGATCTGTTGCGCGCGGATCCGCAACGCGCTCCGCTGCTCGCCACGATGCAACTATGCGGCTTTTTCCAGGGCGCGTTGCTGGATGGCTTGAACCGACAAAAAAACCCTTCGTCCGACGAGGACGAAGGGTTTGAATTGGAGGATTTCCAGCCCTGAACGCTCAGTTGTCCCGGGCGCCCTGGTCAATCCAGGCGATCATGTCCGCGATCTGCGCCTTGGTCATGGCCGGGTACTTGTCGCGCTTGCTTGTCGGCGGCATCTCCAGGTCTTCCACCAGGTCCAGGCAGTAGTGGACGATCGGGGATTTCTTGGCGTTGCCCGGGATGATGGCGGCTTCGTCGCTGCTGCCGCCCTTGATGATATTGGCGACCGTATCCATGAGATACTTGGCCTTCGGGCGGCTGCCGCTGTGACATTTCAAGCAGGACTTCTCAAACACGGGTTTGATGTCCTTCTTGTAGCTGACGCGCTTCTTGGAGCCGGCCGGGACCTTGCTTTCGTCGCCCAGCTCGGCAAACGCCGTGCCGGCGGCAACGCCGAGCGCGATGGTGGCAATGAGAACTTTCAGTTTCATACGATCTTGTTCGTTTCGATTTGGTGTGTCGTGGTTAGAGACGCTCGTTTTCAGTTGGAAATTCACACTTGTTTGCACTTCGTCCAACGGCCGGTCTTGCCGGACTTGAGCACCGCGTCGCAGACATACTGGGTTTCCAGACCGTCGCGGAAGTCGGGACGGATCGCCCGCTTCTTGCGCGAGGAAAGACCCTCGACGAAGTCGGCGACCTGATGGACGAAGGTGTGTTCGTAGCCGATTTGCAGGCCGGGAACCCACCAGTTGCCCATGTAGGGATGGTCGCTGTCGGTGATGTGGACGGAACGCCAACCGCGGGTCTTGGAGTCGTCCGCATGGTCGAAGTACTCCAGGCGATGCAGGTCATGGAGGTCCCAACGGATCGAGGCGTTCTCGCCGTTGATCTCAAAGGTGTAGAGAGCCTTGTGGCCGCGGGCGTAGCGGGTGGATTCAAAGATCGCGAGAGAGCCGTTCTTGAAGCGCGCAAGAAAGGCGCAGGCGTCATCGATGGTCACCTTGTGCTTCTTGCCAGTGGCCGTATGGACGCGTTCCTTGATGAAGGTCTCGGTCATGGCGGAGACTTCGTCCATCGAACCGTTCAGCCAAAGGGCGGTGTCGATGCAGTGGGCCAGAAGATCGCCGGTCACGCCGGAACCGGCCACGGCGGCGTCGAGGCGCCAGAGTCCTTCGCCGCCCTGCGGCAGCTCCTTGGAAATGGTCCAGTCCTGCAGGAACTGCGCGCGGTAGTGGAAGATTCGTCCCAGCTTGCCGCTGTCAATGATCTGCTTGGCCAGCGTCACGGCGGGGACGCGGCGGTAGTTGTACCAGACCATGTTCGGCACGCCGGCCTTCTCCACCGCCTGGACCATCTTTTCGCCCTCTTTGCCATCCATGGAAAGCGGCTTCTCGCACATGATCATCTTGCCGGCCTCGGCCGCGGCGAGCGCCATCTCGTAGTGCGTGTTGTTCGGGCTGCCGATGTCGATCAAGTCGATGTCGTCGCGCTCAACCAACTTGCGCCAATCCGTCTCGTAGGACTCGTAGCCCCATTGATCGGCGAAGGCCTTGATGCGGTCCTCGTTGCGGGCGCAGCAGGCCTTCATCTCGACGTCATACTTGAGATCGAAGAAGTTGTTCACCTTCCGGAAGGCGTTGGAGTGCGTGCGGCCCATGAAGCCGTATCCGATGAGTCCTACTCTGAGTTTTTTCTTGGCCATGTTGGTTTTTGGGTTTGTTGGAATCCTCGGCTTCTGCTTGCCATGCCGACGGTCTTGATTTCTTGGAAAGGCTGGGAATTAAAGGGAATCGCCCCCCGGCAGGCAATTCGTTTTTTGACCGGGGCTACTTGTTGTCGCGTTTGCTCCAGCGCTTCTGCATGGCGGAGACGTCCAGTATCCCCTGCTTGAATTCCAGCGTGATCGAGCCGCAATCGCTGGTGTAGAGGACGCGCGCGGGTTGGCGGGCGAGTCTTTCCCGAAGGGCCACGTCCGCCCGTCCAACGGTTTGGGGACGCGTATCAGCGACGATGATCCAATCGGGTTGGATGGCGGCGAGAAGGCCGTTCTTGAGGGGCGTTCCGGATTCCGGGAGCCCGGCGACAACGACGTCCGCGCGCAGATCGGACGTTCGATCGAACAGGGCGCGTTGGCCAGCGTCTCCAAGATCGGAGAGGAGGAGAATGCGCAGGCCCTCGATCTCCGCGCGCAGGACGAGCGCATTGTCGTCGCCGCGGGAGAAACGGTCGCCGATGTCCGGATGCAGGACTTCCCAGGGGCCGATTGAGTCGCCCCGGGCGAACTTCATGACGCTCTCCTCCGGCAGGTTGCCGACGATTCGCCGGTAGACGCTGGAACGTGACGGAGACGAGCTGATGAGAACACGATGGACCGGGAGTGTTGCGGCAAGCGCCTCGAATCCCCCCATCTGTCGCGAGTCCCCATGGCTCAGCGCGGCCCGGGACAGGGTGTTCAAACCCTGCGCCTGCAGGAAGGGCAGCACGAGGCTGCGGACGCCGGACTCGGAGCCGCAGTCAACGAGCAGGTCCTGGGAGCGACGCGGCAGATCGGCAAACACGGCATTGCCGCCGTTGAGCGCGAGCACCGAGATCCGCGTGGTCGCCGGCCGGACCAGCGTTGCCAGCAGGCCGCAGCTCGCGACCAGAACGCCCGTGACCGCCCAAGACCTCCTTCGGATGTCCGCAATGCAATCGAGGTTCAAGGCGGTCAACAGGGCCGCGTAGTAGACGACGATGGCCCAGGGGTCGGGCGACGCGACATTGAACGAGGCCCCCGGCATCGCTGCCGCCCATTCACTCAGGCTTTCCATCATACCCATGGTGAGCCAGGCGCTGTGGTTGAAGAGTTCGCCGACCGGGGCCAGCCAGTCGCCGCAGATGATACTCCCCAGGCAGGCGGCCAGGGTTGGCGCGGCGAGGGGGACAATGATCAGATTCGCCAGCAGGCTGACGGGCGTGAACAAGTGGAAGTAGCAGGCGATCAGTGGAGCGGAGCCCAGCCACGCGGCCAGGGACGTGCACAGGTTGATGGACAGCCAACGCGCCGGGCCATCCAGCCGCTGCCGCCAGGCGGGGCGCAACTCAGGCGGCAGGAGCGGGTCCGGGCTCAACAACCGCTCCCGCCATTGGTCGAAGCGCGGAAGGAGCAGCGCGATTGCCAGCACCACAAAGAAGGACAATTGAAAGCCGGCGTGAAAGAGTTGTCGAGGCTCCCACGCCAGGATGATGAAGGCGGCGCCCGCGAGAGAATTGAGCAGGTCCACCGGTCGTTCCAGGGACCAGCCAGCGATCACAATGCTCATCATCAGGGTCGCCCGGACCGTGGAGGCATGCTGCCCGGTGACCGCGCAGAAGAAGATCAATGCGGGGATCGCAATCGCGCCGCACCAGGCGCGCGGCAATGACAACGCGCGCAACAGGCTCACCAGGATTCCGGAGATCATCCCCACATGCAGACCGCTCACGGCGAAAAGGTGAATCGTGCCGGAACGCATGAAGGGCTCCGCGACCTCATCGGTCAGCGCGGTCTTCCAACCGAGGGACATCGCCCAAAGCAGACGGACGGTTTCGTCGGCGTCGGGGAGACCGCGGGCCAGACATCGTTGCGCCCAATCGCGGAAGCTGTCCGGCCACGGGCGCGCGGGCGCGAGCCCGGTCCCGCGCCAGCTCCCGGGTCCCTCCGCATCCATGGCGTAGTGGACGCCGCGCCGCGCGAGATACTCGCGATAGTCGAACAGCCCCATTGCCGCGGCCCCGGCCGGCGGTCCGATCACGCCCGAGACCTCGACCTCGCGGCCCCGGAAGTAGGATTCGTCCAACCAGGCGGGCGTATGGATGACGACGAGTCCATGCGCGGTCTCTGCCGCTCCATCGCGGTCGATCCGGAAGACGTCGAGCAACGCCAGCGAGTGTTGGAACTCCTCGCCGAAGCGGTCCGAGATCAACTGCCGCGGGGTCTGTTTCAAGGTCCCCCGGAGACGAACGATCTCGTGTCCCCCGCCGAGGATCAACCGAAGGTCATGCGGCGAAAGCGGCGTCGTGCGGGTCGCCAGGTTCGTCCAGCCAAACACCAAAACCAAGAACCACAGGCCGCGTCGTCGAAACCTCTCCTTGGTCAGGCATCCGATTGCCAGAAGAAACGCCAGCGCAAAGAGGATGGGCAGCGGCGCGGAGACCAGGTCGCCGATCAGGATGCCGGTCATCAGCGCCAGCGCAGGGAAGACGAAGGGTCCTTTCATTCGCGGGTCGGGGAACAATCCTCAACCACGCAGCGACCGGAATCACCTCGAATCGATTATCGGTTCGCGACAAAACGCGCCGGCCCTGGATTCACTCGTGTTTTCAGCCCCCGGCATTCTGTTCTGGAGCCGGGGTCTGCGATCCGGGGTCCGAGATTGCGCTCAGCCGACCACGCCCTTGACCACCTCGCCGTGGACGTCGGTCAGGCGGAAATCGCGACCGGCGTAGCGGTAGGTGAACTGGCGATGGTTGATGCCGAGCAGGTGCAGGATGGTGGCGTGGAGGTCGTGGATGGGCACGGGATTTTCAACGGCCTTGAAGCCGAATTCATCCGTGGCGCCGTAGATGGTTCCGGCTTTGACGCCGCCTCCGGCCATCCACAGGGAGAAACCCCAGTGATTGTGATCGCGACCCAGCGTGGCGCCGCCGCCCTGCGTGCCCAGCTCGACGGTGGGCGTGCGTCCGAACTCACCGGAACAGACGATCAAGGTTTCGTCCAGCAGTCCGCGTTGATCCAGGTCCGTGATCAGGGCGGCCAGCCCCTGATCGCAGGCGTTGGCGACCTTGCGATGCGCGGACTTGATGTTGTTGTGGCTGTCCCAGGGTTGACCGTTGCCATGCCACAACTGGACGAAGCGCACGCCGCGCTCGACCAGGCGCCGGGCCATGAGCAGCTGCCGGTTCTGCTGCCCGGGCCCGTACATGTCCTGGATGTATTGCGGTTCGCTGCCGATGTCGAAGGCGTCGGTCGCCTCGGCCTGCATGCGATAGGCCAGTTCGAAGGATTCGATGCGCGCTTCCAACGCCGGCTCCCCGGGCCGCGCCTCCAGGTGGCGGGCGTTGAGCCGGCGCAACAGGTTGAACTGACGGCGTTGCTCCTCGCCGGAGAGGCGGGCATTGCGGATGTGGGACACCAGCTTGTTGGGGTCTGTTTCGGCGGTGTTGATCAGGGTTCCCTGAAACGCCCCGGGCAGGAACGCGGAGCGCCAGTTGTTGGCGCCGCCGACCGGCAGGCCGCCCGGGCAGAGGGCGACGAAGCCGGGAAGATTCCGATTCGCCGAGCCCATGCCCCAGTTCAGCCAGGAGCCGAGACTCGGCCTTACGGCCCGCTGGTCGCCGGAGTTCATCAGCATCAACGACAACTCATGGCTGGGCAGCTCCGCGCGCATGGACCGGATCACGGCCAAGCGATCGGCGTGCTGCGCGAGTCGGGGAAACAGGTCGCTGATGGGCATGCCGCACTGCCCGTGTTCCTGGAACTCGAAGGGCGAGGGCAAGGCAACGCCGGTCCGGCGTTCGGTCTGCAGATTCTGGTAGGGAAGCTCCTGGCCGCCTCGCTTGGTCAGCTCCGGTTTGGGGTCGAAGGTGTCGACCTGGGACATGCCGCCATTGAGGAACACCTGGATTACGGCTCGCGCCTTGCCGGGCAGGTGGAGGCCCGCGGAAGATTCCCGGGCCAACAAGTGGGTCAGCGCGACCGAGCCGAGACCCAGGCCGCTGCGCTCGAGGAATCCCCGGCGGGACAAACGATCCATCATCTCCAGTCTGCGCGGGTGTTGCGGCTGTCTCATGGGATGCTCCATCAGTCGACAAAATGAAACTCGTTTGAGGCGAGCAGGGCGTGGGCCAACTGGACCCACGCCGCGTCCGCGCCCGAAGCCTTCGTCACGTAGTCCAGGGCCGTCTGCAACTCGCGTTCGGCCGGCGGACGCGAATAGGCCCGACGGTACAGGGCCGTGATGCGAGCCTGATCGGAGCCGGCCTGTTTGACGTCGGGCAACCCGGCCAAGGCCTTGGCGCGATCCTGGATGTAGTCGGAATTGAGGGCATAGAGCGTCTGTTGAGGGACCATTGTCTCGGGACGCTTGACGGTGCACGCGCTGGGATCGGCGCCGTCGAACGTGCTTGCCAGCGGGGAAATGACATCGCGGTTGACGAAGGCGTACACGCTGCGGCGGGGAATGGCCCCGAAGCCCTTTTCCTCGAAGGGGCGGCCTCCGGGCCGCGGGCTCAAGCGCAGCTCGCCGCTGGCGGCCAGCAACGCGTCGCGCATGGCTTCCATCCCAAGCCTGCGGGCGGTCATGCGCCACAGCAACCGGTTCTCCGGATCCTTGGCCCGGGCCGCAGCATTCTCCAGCGAGCCCTGCTGGTAAACCTGCGTCAGCATGATGCGACGATGCAACTGCTTGAGCGACCAGTCGTCCTCGAGCAACCGGTTGGCGAGGTAGTCCAGCAGTCCGGGATGCGTTGGCGGTTCGCCGCGCGAGCCGAAGTCGTCCGGCGTCCGGACGAGGCCGCGACCGAAATGATGCAGCCAGACCCAGTTCACCGCAACCCGCCGGGTCAGGGGATTGGCAGGATCCGCGATGGCTCGGGCGAGTCCAAGACGGCGCCTGCCATCGGGAAATCGCGAGGCTTCCTCGTTGGAGAGAACGGACAGGAACCCGGGTTCCACCCGCGCTCCCCGGTTGACGGGATTGCCGCGCACGAAGACGAAGGCTTCCGGCGCGTCGTCCAGTTCCCGCAAGGACATGGATCGGGGCGGCGCGTTGGCGCCGCGGTTCAGGCTGTCGATGGCGCCCAGGGTTCCGCGGACGCTGTCACGCACGCCGCGATTGAGCATCTTCAGGTGGAAGTCATCCTCCAGCGGAAGCGAGGGCGGGGCGTCCGGGGCGAAGAGATGATGTCGGAGTTGTCGTTCAATGGCGCTGTTGACGACCCGATGCCCGGGGTCCTGATCCGGCGCCGACGTTGCGCCGGGAGCGGCTTCCAGCGATGCTTTCAGCAGCGAGGTCAACCACCGCTTGTGGGCCTCCAGGAAGACGGAGCCATAAACATCCGCGGCCTCGACAAACGACGCGGGCTTCGCCTTGGCCATGGCCTCCAGAACCCGCGGATTCCAACGGGGCGGTTGCGTCGCCAGGCGATGCTCGGCGGCAAATTTCTTGGGATCGCCATTCTGCTTGATCAATTCCTGCACGATGTCCCGGCTGCGTTCCGCGAAGGCGGCTTTGTCCAGTTGCGCCAAGCGATGCCAGAGCCCGAAGACCGGATCGTTCTGGTCGTGTCGTTTCAACCAGGCGCGCCACCGCTCCAACACGACGGGACGCAGGTCCTCCGTGCGATAGGAGAGGAAGGTGGTCGAGGTGTCCTGCTCCGGCGTTCCCTTGGCCAGCTCGCGGAGATAAAGTCCCACCTGGGACCGAAGCCGGCCGCGCAGCACGGCGCCCTGTTCCCGAACGATGTCGTCGCGCTTGCGCTGGCGCGCCTTCAACGCCGCCGCATAGGCCTCGGAAACCTTCGGCGAGCCGACCAACGGCAGTTCCGCCGGCTTCCGGCTGTTGGCCAGCGTCGCGTGCAGCGAGTAGTAGTCCGCGGTCGGGATGGGGTCGAACTTGTGATCGTGGCAGCGCGCGCAAGCGACTGTCAGGCCCAGCAGGCCGCGGGAGATGACGTCAATCTGGTCATCCAGGCGGTCGTGACGATTGCGATACTGTCGGCCGACGGTCAGGAATCCCAGGCCCGCGAGCGCCGGATCGTTCTCCTCCAGGTTCAACTGGTCGGCGGCCAGCTGCTCCAGGATAAACCGATCATGGGGAACGTCCCGGTTGAACGCGTCGATGACGTAGTCGCGGTAGGTGTAGGAGAAGGGAAAGCGAACGAAGCCGATGGCGCTTCCTCCGTGAGTGTCCGCGTAGCGCGCCAAGTCCAGCCAATGCCGGCCCCAGCGCTCGCCATACTCGGGCGATTCGAGCAACCGGTCGACCACTTTGGCAAAGGCATTGGGGGACGGATCGTCGACGAAGGCCTGCACGTCCCCCCATCTCGGCGGCAGGCCGGTAAGATCAAAGGTCGCCCGACGAATAAGCTGCGTCCGGGACAAAGGCTCGGAAAACTCCAATCCGCGCTTTCGCAGGGCCGAGAGGATGAAGCGGTCGATGCCGCTCACCCCGGCATCGCCGACATCCGGCGGTTCCGGGGCGCGAATCGGTTGGAACGCCCAGTGCGCCTCGTAGTCGGCGCCGGAGTCAATCCAGCGCCGCAGGGCGCTGATCTGTGCGGCGTTCAGGGTCTTGCCGGTCTCGGGCGGCGGCATGCGCGATTCCGGATCGTCGGAAGCGATGCGTTGAAGCATTGCTTCCCAGTCCGGCGACTCCGGCTTCTGGTCGAGTCGGAGCCCGGCCTGGCGCTCCCCGGCGTCCGGACCGTGGCATTGGAAACAGTTCTCGGAGAGGATGGGCAGGATCTGGCGGGTGAAATCGATCTCGGCCGCGGTCAGCGCGGCCGGCGCCAGGAAAATCCAAGCCGTCGCGCCCAGCAGCGCCCTCCGGGGCGTCACGCGCGCCACGACCTGTGCCATCGAATTCATGAACGGGATCATATGCGGAGAACGACCGCGTTTCCCATGCCGAATTTGCGTGTTTTTTGGGGTGTGCCTGCGCGAAGAAATTCCTTCCAAAGGCGTCCGACGCCGACTATTTTTTCGGTCGAATTTAACCCCGAAGAGCAACCAAAGAACGACGGATAATCATGAGCAATTCAGCCCCGAAACTTCACAATGCGATGTGGCCCGGACTGGTCGGCAAAGGCGATGACGAAGGCCAGGAGCCGCCCATCAGCCTGGAGCGCATGCTGGACCTCACCGCCGCCGCCGAGGTCAATGGCCAGAAGTTCGACGGCATCGATTACTTCCTCTTTCTCCCCCACACCGACCCGAACGCCAGCGACGACGAGTTGAAGAAGATCGCCGACCTCATTGCCGGCAAGGGGTTCGACATTGGCTCGTTGGTTGCGCCGGTCTGGCCGGGCACGGTGGGCGACTCCGCCATGGGCGACGACGCCGCGCGTGAGAAGTTTCTGGACGCGGTGAAGATGGCCTGCCGCATCGCCAAGGTCTTCAACGAACACGGCGCCCGCAAATACGGCGTGATCCGCATTGACTCCGCGGAGTTCGGTGTGGCCAAGTTCCTGGACGACCCGGACGCCAATTTGAAGCGCATTGCCGGCACGTTCAAGGAGGCCGCCAAGATCGCCGCCGATCATGGCGAACGGCTCGCCGCCGAAGGCGAGGTCTGCTGGGCGGGCCTCCACTCCTGGAAAGCCGCCGCCAATCTCATGGAGGAGGTCGGCATGCCGGAAGCCCTCGGTTTCCAGGCTGACCTCGCTCACACCTACACCTTCATGCTCGGCTACAACGCCCCGGACGACGCCCTGCTCAGCAAGGACCACACGGACGAGGAATTCTGGGCCGCCTACGAGAAGGTCGCCGACAAGCTTCGTCCCTGGACCATCGACTTCCACGTCGCGCAGAACGACGGCGACGTGCATGGCGCCGGCTCGCACGACAAGACCGGCAAGCACTGCCCCGCCGACGACCCGAACGGCAAACTGGACATCGTCAAGTGCGCCGGCTACTGGCTCAAGGACGCCGCCGATCGCGGCATCAAGCACATCTGCTGGGACGGCTGCATGTTCCCGAACGAGACGCTCGAGAAGCCCGAGACCTGGAACAATATCCTCGACGCCATGATCAAGGTCCGCGACGCGCATGGCTGGCAGGCCTGAGCCGAGCGCGAGCAACTCCATTCCCGGTCGTATGGACAGCGCCTTGAAAGAATCGATCCAGGCGATCGCCAACGCTCTCAACGAGCGCTTCCATCATTGCAAGACCATCGGACGGCTGAAGGCCGTCCATGGCCTGCCCACCCTGCGCAAGACCGTGGAGGACGCGGTCAAGCAGCGCGCTCGTGAGCGCTATGAGGGCGTCGACCAAGAGATCGACATTGTCTTCGACAACATCATGTCCCATTCCCGCGGGCTGCAGGATCATGTGCGGGCGGCCTTCGAGGAAGCGGGCGCAAAGGTCGGGGAGAAGCTGACCGGGGATGTCGACGCCCAGCTCGACGAACAACGCAAGACTGTGCAACTCGCAGATACGGCGCTGTTGGACGCGCTCAATGATTTTCGCGCGCGGCGCCGTGAGTCGGGTCAGGGCAACGATCTCACCGAGGAGATTGCCACCGCCCTGCAGAACACCCTCGACACGCCTGACGATCCCCGGTTCGACGACGAGCTTCGCCGCATTTCCGAGGGCATTGCGGCCTTGTCCTGATTCCCGATACCGGAGCGCCGGATCGCTGGCGACAAGACGACGTCAGTCTGCGACCCGCTGCAGCCTCCGGTCTCCCGGGGCGTCGGAGTATGCCAACGCGTCGCGCTTCCCAAGCCGCTGCGGCTCACAGACCCGCGGTCCGAAGAATCCAGCCGCGCCCACCGAAATTTCACCAGGGACGCTGTTTCAGAACCACAGAAACATCTGTGTGTAAAAGTAAGTGACGTCCCGTGGTCCGGCGGCATTGGGGGCGTTCTTGATGAAGCCGCCGCCGAACAATTGGGCGGCGCCTGTCTCCAAACGCAGGTTTCCCGGCAACAAGTCCCAGCGCACACGCACTTCCGTCTGCTGCCCGAGGAAGCGTCCTGCGGCGCCGGACGGATCGCGCACTCCGCTGGTGTTCCAGGAGTCTGTGCCGGAAGCCAGCCAGCGCAGTCGATGCGCCGCCATCAGGGCGAGGCGTTTGTGCGGTCGGGCTGAGAACCGCAGTCCCGGCGAGTTGATATTTCGGCGCGCAAAGGCGCCGTGAATGCCGGTGGGGCCATAGTCGAACCGATTGCCGCCGAACAACGGATCGAAGCGGTTGTTCTGTCCGTCGCCGGCCTTGGCGTCCCCGCTGGCGTAATCGTATTGCAGCGCGAGCCGGGGTTTCCATCCGGCGTCGAAAGTGTAACCGACCGTAAGATGGTTCAGGTGCGCGAAATGCGCGAGGTTTCGCACATCAGCCGCTGCGGAGGAGGCGCGCGACCTTCCAAACTGGACCGCGTTCTCGATCTGCCAGTCCCAATTGCCGGGGGCGGGTTTCCGGTGGATGCGGAACCCGGGCGTGAACAGACGGCGGTTGCGGGAGGCGCGATCCCGTGCGTCCCGCTCATGGAGACCAAACAGGTAGAACTCCCCGGTCGATTGCAGCGGGAGCCCCTTCGTTTCGAGAAACAGACCCCAGAACTGGTAGTCGGGATTCTCGCGGTCCAGTTGAGCGCGATTGTCCAGGAGGCCGGCGCGCGCGGAGGGTCGTCGGTGCAACGGCAGCAACCACAGGGCCTGCAATCGTTGATCGCCCGCGAACTCCCACTCGGCCCGCGCGCCGTTGAAGGCGTTGATCGTGTTGCGAAAGCGATTGCGGGCGAACAGGCGTCGGCTGCCCAGATCGAAGGTTTGCCGCCCCAGGGTGAGCGCTGCGGTTCGGCCGGCATTCAGCGCCTCGCCAAACTGCAGCCGAACGTTGGCTTGGATCGGCTCCGTGGCGTTGACATGGCCGCTGCTGAGCGGCGAACCCGCGTCGTTCAGATAATGGCGCGAGTCCATCAGCTCGCCGCCAAACGCCCAGCGCTCACGTTCCACCGCCGCCTTTAGCGACAAGCGCGACGCCAACGCCTGGTCGCCGCCGGAGCCGCCCGCGCGAAACTGCCCGTCCAGGGTCTCATAGCGCAGCCGATATTCACCGGCGAAGCGAAATCCATCGGGCGTCCCCACCGCGTCCGCCAACCGCCAAGGCTCGCCGAATCCGGATGTCGGCTGTAAGGCAAGGATCAAAACGGCCAGGGCGCCGGCGACCGCGATCGAGGGGCGAGGCAACAGAAAGCGCATACGTCGATGAGCGTTCACCATTCGTTCCAAATGATCAACCGCTCCGGCCGGGAGACACAACGGCCGGAATCGGCTGACCGCAACGCCCAACCGTGAGTGGCGGCCGGCCGCCGAGCCGCGTTCCGCCGACGCGGGGAAAACTCTTTGTCGTGGAGGGGAATTGCCGGTATGAGTTCGCGCTTCACATGGTTCGCGCGCTCAATTTTCTGGCCAACATTTTTCCTGTTTGGGTGGCGGCATTCAGCGGTCTGGCGTTGCTGGATCCGACGCTGTTCGCGTGGTTCAAGCCCTACATCGTTCCTGGTCTGGGCGTGATCATGCTTGGCATGGGCGTCACCTTGAGCCTCGATGACTTTCGCAAGGTCCTGCAGATGCCCCGTCCGATCGCGGTCGGATTCTGCGGGCAGTTCCTGATCATGCCCTTTCTGGGTTGGGGGATCGCGCACGTCATGCGGCTGCCGCCGGAGTTTGCCGTGGGCTTGATCCTGGTCTCCTGCTGTCCGGGCGGCACGGCGTCGAATGTCGTGACCTACATTGCTCGGGCGAACCTGCCGTTGTCGTTGCTGATGACGATGTGTTCGACCCTCGGCGCGATTGCGCTGACCCCGTTGCTGACCAAACTGCTCGCCGGGCAGATCGTCCCGGTGGACGCCTGGGGCCTCTTCAAAAGCACGGTGCAGGTGGTGTTGATTCCCATTGGCGCCGGTCTGGCCCTGCATCATCTCACGCCGAAGCTGGTCAAAGCCGTGTTGCCGGTGGCGCCGCTGGTGTCCGTGATCGTGATCGCGTTGATCTGCGCCTACATCATCGGGGCCAACGCGGAAGCCATCAAGGAACATGGCGGAACCTTGTTCGTCGCGATCACATTGCTGCACGGGTCCGCCTTCCTGCTCGGCTATTTCTTCGCCCGGATCTTTGGCTACGAGGAACTGGTTCGGCGAACCGTTTCAATTGAGGTGGGCATGCAGAATTCCGGGTTGGGCACGGTCTTGGCGCGCAAGCATTTCAGCGATCCCTTCACCGGGATCTGCCTGGCCGCCGTGCCCTGCGCGATCTCAGCGGTGTTCCACTCGGTGATTGGCAGCGTGCTGGCGGCGGTCTGGCGGACGCGGATGCCGGCGGAGGCAAGTGAGACCGACCCGCGGGATGAGGGCGCAACGCATCCGCAGGAGGGGTAATGCGCGGGCACGGTTGAGTCTGGGCGGAGCGCGGCTGTGTCCCTTCTTCGGATTCAGCCGATCCGCGCAAGGCCAGACCAAGGCGCCCGGGTATGACCACGCTGCTGCGGGTCATAGACCCGCGTTCCGGTGAAACGTCCATGCGATCGGTGGCAGCAGTCTCCAACGCCCGCCCGGACCGCGGGTCTGCGACCCGCAGCAACTTCCGGTGTTCCGGGGCGTGGGGTCATGCCAACGCGCCTCGTGCCTCCTTGGTCGCTGCGGGTCAATGACCCGCGTTCCGCATCGCCGGCTTCAATCGTATTTCGCTTCGCGGACCAGTCGCTCATAGACCTGCTTCGCGTGGGCGTAGGCCCGTTGCGCGTCATCCTGTTCGTCGGCGTCGTAGGTTGTCTGCTTCTGCGACCAGAGCTGATCGACGCTTTCCAGGAACCAGCGCGCGCTGCGGCGGGATTGGATGGGCTCATCGCCGACCAACACGAAGATCGGATTGGTGTGGGAGGACGGAAACACGCGCAAGGCGATCCAACTGCTGCGATCAATCTCGACATTGAAGCTGAGTTTCACCTCCTTGCCGTTGGCCGGAATGGTCCGCTTCCCGCGCGGGTAGCCGTTGACGACGAGCTCCACATCGGCGGTCCGCCGACCATCGTCGAAGCGCGCCGCCGCGACGGCGGTGAGCTGGATGTTGCCCGGTTGCGGCAAGCGCAGTTCGCTTCCCTTCTCCCCCAAGGCCGCCGAGCTATTGCCCCCGGTCGCCCGAAAATCCATCAGGTGGCTGAAGCCGTCGCTGACATAGCTGCGCCCCTTGCGGATCTCCTCGCACCATTGATCGTAGTTCAATCGGCCGTCGATCCTGGCGTAAACCCGGCCTTTGCCCACGCGGTCGCCGCTGATGCAGGGAAAGTCCGTTTCCCCGCTGGCGCGCACCCGGAAACCGCAGTTGAGCGTGTGGTACCACATGTTGAATTCCGCCGTGCGCTCCGTGTCCATGGTGGAGATAAAGTCAATCGCCGGGACGGGCTTGCCGTCCGGCCCGGGAACCTGGTGGGTGATATCAACGATGTATTCATTGGCGCCGATGCCGTCGTGGCGCGGGATGAAGTAGTTCGGCAGTTGGCCGGGGCCGTCGGCGCCGGGGACGCGCCGGGTGGTGGGCGCGAGTCCGATGGCGGAATGCGCGGGCCCGGTGATGGCGCCTTGTCGTTTGGCCCACTTCAAGGTGTTCAATCCGAGCGTTGGCCAGTGGTCCTTGGAATCACCGCCCGGGTAGATCTGCTCCTTGAGCCGCAGCAGGCAGAGGTGCCCTGAACGATGCGACCCGAACCCGGATACCTCGACATCGTAACGCAGCAGGTAGGGATAGCTGGATGCGGCGTCCAACTCGCCGGTAAAGAACTGCTTCTGGTAGTCGAAGCCGGGTCCCCAGGTGAGATTGGCGCCAATCTTGAGGTCCTCGCCCTGGATGTGACGCGCCATGTCCTCGGCGAGCACGCCTTCGGTGGGATTGGTGTAGTGGCGGCAGCCGGCCGCATGAATGTGATGATCCCCGGAGTACCAGCCGCGCTTCGAGGGATCGACCCATCGTTTCACGCGATACGCAAACTCCGCGTCAGCGCCGTTGACGGTCAGTTCCTGGATCTCGGGGATGGACTCAGGTCCGCGTGAACAGCGGATCGTGTAATGGCCGTCGGGCAGGCGGAGCTGTTCGCCGTCGGCGCGATAAACCTGGGGGTGAAAAAAGAAGTCCGGCGCGAGCCGCTTGGCCTGCGCCGGATAAATGCGGCCCTTGGCGTCCTCGATCACGAAGGCCGCGGTGCAGGGCTTGCCGTTCTCGTCCTGGACGCGCAATGTGACCGTTCGTGAGTCAACCGCGTTGACGGCGAGATTGACCGCAGCGGTTTTCTCGACGTCGGTCCCGGCCCGCGCGACCTGCACCCAGTCCAATGCGATTTCCGTTGGTTTCATGCCCAGATCCAGCCGTATTCCGCGCAGCTCCCCGGTGACCTCAAACTCAACTTCATACTCCTTCCACTGACCGCCGTTGCGGCTGAGCAGAAAGTTGACGCGCCGTTGCCCGTCGGGGCGCGGCTTGTCCGTGGTCCACCAGAAAACCTGCCCATAGGACCCCGCGCCGGCCTTGGCGCTGAAACGGACCTTCAGACGTCCGCCCGGAGTGCGGACGAGCGCGGCGATGGACGGGTCGTTGCCGGTGGACTTCCCCACAATCGCGCCACCCTCGGCTTTCACGTCCATGTGGCGCTGCACGAACCAACCGTCCATGCCGTTGTCAAAGTCCCATTGCTTGATGACGTTGGACTCAGCGCCGATGCCGTCGACCGAGAAATCGAGGCGCGCCTGCTTGCGCCCGGGCTCGCTGCTGTAGAGCTGGATGATGCGATACTCCAGTGGCAGGCCGCTGAGTCGCGGCTTGAGGGGACGGCTGTTGTAGAGCTGAAGGTCCAGCCAACGCAGACCGACCTGTTCCGCCGGCGACTCCGGCAGGGGGGCCGCGTTGGGGCTGTCGACGCGCAGGGCCGCCGGTTTCCCTGCGCGGTTGATCACCTTGATCAGATGCGTGCGCCATGCCTGCTCCTGGAGTTCGGCTGGATCGGCCGCCTGCCGGGTCTGAAGTTCTCCGGCGGGCCCGATGGTGATGGCGGCGACGCAATGGGGATCGAGGGCGTCCTGAACGAGCCGGGCGACTCGGGCGTCGTCGGTTTCCGCGGCGGCCCGACCGAGGGCCGCGCGCGTTGCCTCGGGCAGCGGCGAGCCCAGATACTGCAATGCCTCCTGGAGACGTTGAACCTGAGATTGAAGGGGTTGGGCCTCAATCGCGTCGACCCGCGGCAACTGGCCGTCAGCGTGTTGAAAGGCAAGAGCAAGACTGGCGAACGTGAGGGGCAGGCAACGAAGCGACCGTCGAACATTGGTGAGTTTCACCCGGGCACCCTAGCAGCTTCCGGCTTCTTCGAACAACCTCACAAGCGGCGGACGCGGTGTGGCATCAACCCATTTCAGGCATTGCGCGGCCCTCGCGCAGAACGTAGGTTTGCCCGCTTCATACATGAAAAATGCTGCATTCATCATCGTTGCTCTGGCCGTCATTCTCGTTGCCGCCAAGGCTTGGCGGGGCGACTCGGACAGGACCGCAAGCGGCGGCGCCGGCGCGCAGGAACGCGAGACGACGGCGACGGTCGAGAAAACCAGCATCAGCTTCTCCATCAGCGTCGCCGGCGAAATCACGCCCGCCGAACGGGTCTCCGTCCGCCCCGAAGTTCCGGGCAAGATCTCCGAGCTCCCGGTCGATATCGGCGACCGCGTGAACCAGGGAGCGCTGCTCTTCTCGCTCGATGACGAGGAACTGCAGATCGAGCTGGCCACGCGGGAAACCGAGATCGCCAGCGCCAAGCTGCAGCTGGAGAAAGCCCGCCAGGACCTGGATGTCGCCAATCTCGAGATTGCAGTCGAGTCCGCGCGCACCCGGTTGGTCCGCTCCAAACTCGAATCGGAGAAAGCGTTCGAGGATTTCCAGCGGAATGAGAAGCTCTTCCAGGACGAGTTGGTTTCCCGGGAGGTCCACCAGACTGCGCGGACCAACTACGAGCTGGCCAAGAACGCCATCGTTTCCTCCGAGCGCGATCTGGAACTGGCCAAGGACCGGCTCGAGAAGACCCGGCTGCAGGCGCAGACGGACTTTGAGTTGGCCAAGAACCTGGTTGAGAAAGCCAACCGCAGTCTGGATCTGACCAAGGACCGCCTGAGCAAGACCCGGATCGTTGCCCCGTTCGACTGCACCGTGTTGACGCGGCCGGTTTCGGTCGGTCAGGCGGTCTCCGGATCGGGCGGTTTCAACAGCGGCACGGAGGTGCTGACCATCGCCAATCTCAACGAGATGATCATCAACGCCCATGTCAACCAGGCTGACATCACCCGGCTCGTGAAGGACATGGAGGTCGACGTGCAGGTGGAGGCGGTGATCGGTCTCAAGGTCAAGGGCAGGGTCGAACGCATCGCGCCGCAGGCCACCATCCGCAACGGCATCAAGGGATTCGAGGCGCGGATTCTGCTGACCGATGTCGACCCCCGCGTGCAGCCTGGCATGACGGCCAAGATCACCATCCCGGTAGCCTCCGCCGATGAGGCTGTCGCCGTGCCGCTGGCGGCCGTGTTCACGGAGCGAGAAGGCCGCCACGTCTTCGTCGTCAAGGGCGACGCCTTCGAACGTCGCCCGGTCGAGATCGGCGTCTCGGACTACAAGGTTGCCGAGGTGCTCACCGGCCTCAGCCCGGGTGAAGTCGTCGCGCTCGAACCGCCGGGCGAGGATGCCGAAATCATCGAACCGGAGAAACCTGACGCGGATTCCTGAGACGCGAGCCCGCTCGCGTGTCGCGCGAAACACGCATCCCGCATCCCGAACGCCTCCCATGCCTCTCCTCGAACTACGCGACATCCGGAAATGCTATCACCTGGGCGGCGAGGAGATCCATGCGTTGGATGGCGTCACCATGGACATTGAGGTGGGGGAGTTCATCTCCATCATCGGACCATCCGGCAGCGGCAAGTCGACCCTGATGCACATCCTCGGCTGCCTGGATTCTCCCACCTCAGGCGCCCTGAAGCTGGATGGGACGATGATCCACAACGCCGGCGCGCGCGAGTTGGCCGCGATTCGCAATCGCAAGATCGGGTTCGTCTTCCAGTTCTTCAACCTGCTCCCGAAACTGACGGTCCTGCAGAACGTGGAGTTGCCGATGATCTACAGCGGCATCAAGGCAAAGGAGCGCCACGAGCGCGCGATGGAATCGCTGAAGCGCGTGGAGTTGGACAACCGCGCCAAACACCGTCCTTCCGAACTTTCGGGCGGCCAGCAGCAGCGCGCCGCGATTGCCCGGGCCTTGGTCAATGACCCGCGGATCATCTTTGCCGACGAACCCACCGGCAATCTCGACTCCCACACGGGCGAGCTGATTCTGGAGATGTTTCATGAGCTCAGCGCCGAGGGTCGCACCATCGCGTTGGTCACCCACGATCCCGGCATCGCCGCCATTACCCCCCGCCGCATTGAGATCCGCGACGGCCGGATCGCCGACAAGGTCGACAAGAAGCTCGCGGGCCTGGAGACGTAGGAGAGGGAGTGTGAATCTCTGGAGCGCGATTGACATCGGTTTGAAGGAGATCCGGGCGAACAAGGCCCGGTCGATTCTGACCATGCTCGGCGTGATTCTCGGCGTGGCGAGCCTGGTGGCGATGTCCGCGATGACCAAGGGGATGGAGAACGGGATGAAGGAGTCATTGGTCGCCGCGGGCGGTCTGGCGACGATTCGCATCGAGCATGAGGACGATCTTCCCTTACATCAACGTCACCTGGTGGACCGCGCCAAGGGCGTCACGCTGCACGATGTCTATGCCCTCCAGGAAAGCGCGCCCCTAGTGTACCAGATCACGCCCCTGATCGAACGCTGGGGATTTCGTTCCGGCGTCAATGTCTCTTACGGGGGCAAGCGCATGCGGCCCTACAAGTTCGCCGGAAGTTGGCCGGATATCATATCGATCGAACAACACATCATCGAGCATGGGCGCATGTTCACGCAATTCGACGATGACGAGGCGCGCAGTGTCTGCGTCATCGGAACCGACATACGCAATGACCTGTTCGGCGACCCGGAGGAATTGGGGAGGACGGTCGTTCCCATTGGCGAGACGATCTTCGTCAACAACCAGCCCCTGACCATCGTCGGCATGTTTCAACACTACGAGAGCGAGGCCTTCCGCAAACGCAAGGAGGAAGCCAAACGCGAGGCGGAGCTCGCCAAGGCCGAAGGTCGCGAACCGAAGGAGACCCGTATGCGCGATGAGTTCATCTTCCGGCTCAAGAACCGGTCCATCTACATCCCGCTCAACACCATGTTGATCAAGTTCAAGAACGATGACGACGCCCCGATCGGCGACGATGCGCACCTGACTACGCTCAAGATGAAGATTCGCGACATCGAGCATCTGGAGCCCGCCATCCAGCAGGCCTACAACGTCCTCATGCATACGCACCAGGGCATCCTGGACTTCGAGTTCCGGACCAAGGAGGACGACGCCGAAGAAGTCGGCGCGGCCATCAAGAACGCCCGTCGCAGTGGCGGCATCATCGCCGCAATCAGCCTGATCGTCGGCGGCATCGGCATCATGAACATCATGCTCGCCAGCATCACTGAGCGCGTCCGCGAGATCGGCATCCGGAAGTCCGTCGGCGCGACCACCCTGGATGTCTTTGTGCAGATCCTCGTTGAGAGCGTCGTGATTTCCTTCATTGGCGGCGCGTTGGGATTGGCGGCCTCGGTCGGGCTGATCGAGACCCTGCGCATCCTGACCCCGACCGCCAACGCCCCCATGCTGACCGCGCCTCCCATGATCCTGGCCTTCGGCTGCAGCGTCGCCGTCGGCGTCATCGCCGGCCTCTTTCCCGCCATCAAGGCCTCCAAGCTGCAGCCCATCGAGGCGCTGAAGTACGGGTGAGCCATGGGATGCGAAAGCGGCGTCGTTTTTCATACTTGGCCGCTTGCGTTCCTGATCTATGTTGTCACCGACATGTCATCCATCGCCCCGCCAACCTCACCTCGTCCCCGCATTCCGGAGTGGCTGCGGCTGAAGCTGCCGACGGAGAACACCTTCGCGCGGACGCGGAACCTCCTGGATGACCTGAAGCTCCACACGGTTTGCGAGAGCGCGAAGTGCCCGAATCACTGGGAGTGCTGGAGCAAAGGGACCGCCACCTTCATGATTGCGGGCGACCGCTGCACGCGGGCCTGCGGGTTCTGTTCAGTCGACACCTCGAAGCCCTTTCCCCTGGAGCAGGACGAGCCGCAACGCGTGGCCGAGGCGACCAAGCGGATGAATCTCCGTCATGTCGTCATTACCGCCGTGGCGCGGGATGACCTCAAGGATGGCGGGGCGGAACACTTTCGACAAACCATCGAGGCGGTGCGGGAGGCTGTCCCGGGCATCGTGGTCGAGGTCCTGGTTCCGGATTTCAATGAAAAGGACGACGCGATCGACTGCGTGCTCGCGGCGCGTCCCGAGATCTTCAATCACAACCTGGAGACCGTCCGGCGCCTGACGCCGGAGGTTCGCTCACGCGCGAAGTATGACCGTTCGCTCGCCGTGCTGAGCAAGGTGAAGGAGCGCTTGGGAAGTGACATCCACACCAAGTCCGGCGTGATGCTGGGTCTGGGTGAGACCGGGGAGGAATTGTTGCAGGCGATGGATGACCTCCGCGCCGCCCAATGCGATATCCTGACCCTGGGCCAGTACCTGCAGCCCACCTTGAAGCATCTCCCGGTGAAGGAGTTCATCCGACCGGAACAATTCGAGGAGTATGGGAAGATCGCCGAGTCGAAGGGCTTTGTCCACGTCGCCAGCGGCCCCATGGTCCGGAGTTCCTACCATGCGGACGAATTCACGCCGGTGTGAGGGTCGATGACGCTCCCCTGATGGCGCGCAGACTTCAGCCCGGCCAATCGCGCCGCGAAGGTCAGAAAAAGTAAAACAGGCTGTAGCGGCTGTAAGGAGGCTCCTGTCGCCGACCGCGCGGATTCGAACTGGCGGCGAGACGCCGCCTCAACCCGCAGCCGGGACGGCCGCGCTACAGGCATATTTCAACCGGCATTCAGTATCCAGCGCGCCGCTGCCGCCGCGTTGTCCACGATCTGAACCCGACCGGCATCCTCCCCCAGCTTGGCTTCCCATTCCGCGCCGTAGCCCGTCCGCACCAGGATGCTCCGCCGGACGCCGGCATTCCAACCGCACTCCACATCCGCGCGCTTGTCCCCGACCATGAAGCTCCGCGACAGGTCGATCCCAAACTCGTCGCGCGCGTCGTAGAGGAACTGCGGCGACGGCTTGCGGCCCCGACTCGGCTCCTCGGGCGCTTCCGGAGCAAAGTAGATCTTGTCGAATCGGACGCCGTCCCGATCGAGCATTTCCACGACCCGATCGTTGACCCGATGCATGTCCTCGAGCGTGTAGTAGCCGCGGCCGATGCCGGATTGATTGGTGACAATGAAGAGTCGATAGCCGGCCTCGGACAAGTCCCGCAACGCCGGACCGACGCCGGTTGTCAGGGAGACCAGCTCCGGATCGGCGAGATACTTCTTCTCGTCGATCAGCGTGCCGTCCCGGTCGAGAAAAACAGCGGGCTTCATTGGCCGGCTCCAAAGCTGGCAAGCAATTCCTCCGGCGTGACCGTGGCGGTGCCGACCTTGCCGACGACAATGCCGGCCGCGTGGTTGGAAAAGATGGCGGCTTCCACCGGCGAGGCTTCGGCCATGATCGCCGTCGTGAACGACGCAATGACGGTGTCGCCGGCGCCGGAAACATCGAAGGTTTCCTGGGCCATGGTGGGAATGTGATAAGGCTTCTGGTCGCGTTGGCAGAGCAGCATGCCATGGTCGCCCAAGGTGATCAGCAGGAGCGCCGGCCGCAGCTCGCTCAACAGGGTGTCGGCCACCCGCATGAGCGGCGCATCCTTGAAGGGCGTCACCTTGCCGTGGGTTTCATCCTCGACGCCGGCCAGTGAAAACGCTTCCTTCCGATTGGGCGTGATCAGCGAAAGGCCGCTCAGGTCCAGCCGGTGAAAAGGCTTGGGATCCATGCTCAACCAGACACCGCGCGAACGACACAACTCCTTCAACTTGTCCAACAGCGACTGCGTCACCACGCCCTTGCAATAATCGCCGACGATCAGCGCGTCATTGTCCGGCAGCCGGCGCTTGATCGCGGCCAGGAGGCGCTTCTCCGTCTTGGGCGCGATGGGATGCGGCGTCTCGCGATCGACGCGCGCCACCTGCTGCGTATGGGCGATGACGCGAATCTTCTTGGTCGTGCTGCGATTCGGGCTCTCGATCAACCCACGGGCGGTCACGTTGTCCCCGGCCAGCAACTCCTTCAATTGGCGGGCGCCGGTGTCTTTGCCGATGACGCCGAGCATCTCGGCGCCAACGCCGAGCGAGGTCAGGTTCCGGGCGACATTGGCGGCGCCGCCCGGCATGAAGCTCTCGCGCTCCACCTGGACGACCGGGACCGGGGCCTCAGGCGAGATGCGCTCCACCCGGCCCCAGATAAATTGGTCAACCATCGCGTCGCCAACCACCAGGGCGCGCCGCTTGCGGGCGGACTTGAGCAGTTGCTGAACGCGATCGCGGGAAAGGGTCTTCATGGTCGAGGGTCGTCGGGAATCAGGCGTCCAGGAAGGCCGTCAAGGGACTGGTAGCGCTGGCGGCGGCCTGCTGTCCCCCCGTACCCGATTCAAAGGCGGCGCGGCCGGCGTCAACTGCCGCGGCAAACGCCCGGGCCATGCGATTGGGATCGCCGGCCACGGCAATTGCCGTATTGACGAGCGCGGCGTCCGCGCCGAGTTCCATGGCCTCCGCGGCATGGCTGGGAGCGCCGATGCCCGCATCGACCACCACCGGCACCGTGGCCTGTTCGATGATGATGCGTATCTGGTCCCGCGTTTGCAGGCCTCGGTTGGATCCAATGGGCGACCCCAAAGGCATCACGGTCGCGACGCCGACTTCCTGGAGGCGCTTGGCCAGAACGGGGTCCGCGTTGATATAGGGCAGGACCGTAAAACCTTCCTTCACCAGTTCCTCAGCCGCCTTGAGCGTCTCTATCGGATCTGGCAACAGGTAGCGCGGGTCCGGATGAATCTCCAGCTTCACCCACTTCGGCAAACCGGCCGCGACCGCCAACTTGGCAAGGCGGACGGCCTCCTCCGCGTTCATCGCCCCGCTGGTGTTGGGCAAAAGGAGATACCGGTCGCGATCAATGAAATCGAGAATGTTGGCAAAGGGATCCTTCGCCCCGCTCAGGTCCGCGCGCCGCAAGGCCACGGTGACCATGCCCGTCCCGCTCGCCTCGATCGCGTCCCGCATCGCTTCGTTGGAGGAAAACTTGCCCGTTCCCAGGATGAGGCGCGACGGAAACTCACGACCGGCAATGACCAATGGTTGACTTGAAATCGACATCGAGCGCCGAAGATAGACGCCGGCCCGGCAGGCGTCTAGCGGAGAACCTGCCCGGACACGCATGCCTTACCGGGCTGAAGGCCCGCTCGCGCAAAGCACAGGTCTTCAGACCCGTGAAACACGGGGTGCACAGAATTGCGGCCTGAAAGGTCGCCCGCGGCTTGATTGCGCCGCGGCCGGCTCCACCGGGCTTTCGTTTTGCCGCCGCACCCCCGCGAGGCATCACGCCTCCCCTGTCTCCAAGTCGCGCCTCAGCTCCTCATCGAATGCCATTTGTTTCAGGACAAGGGAGATCCGATTCAAGGCCGCGACCGTGAAGATGACGGGATAGAGGTCCTCGTAATACCAGAGCTTGGCGAAGTAGAAGCCGATCGGCGATGGCTGCGTCCAGCGGTCCGTCTCGACCCGCTCAACCAGCCAGGCGACGCCGCGTTCCAATGCGCGGGCGACATCCTTCGCCTTGAATTCGACCCAGAAATCATCATTGACCGCAAGGCAGGGCGCCAGGGCCTCGACCGCCAAGGCCGTTTCCTCGACGGATGAGGGGCCGTTCGTCCCGCCGCCCCAACCGCCGTCGGATTGCTGGTTGCTGAGGAGCCATTGGACTCCGGGTGAGATAAACTCGACGGATGAAATGACCTTCCGCGCCTCTTGCCAGATCCTTTGTTGATAATGACGGTTGGATCTCGCCTCTTCACCCGCAAGGTCCCGGAGCAGTTGATTCGAGCGGTAGTTGCCCATATCCATGACCAGCCCCCCTGTCTGCGCCATGACAACCTTGGCTGTTCCGTAGGTCTTGTTCTCTTCATCCGACTCATGCTGGTTGCCGAACCACAGTGGAATCCATGAGCCGTCGCGTTGCCTGGCTTTCCTGAGAAAGCGCAGGCCCTTGCTTCGAACGCGCTGAATCAGCCGCTTCCTGTCGAACCCGGGTGTGCGATGGAACATCCTCGTTGCATCCAGACCCCGGATGGCATGGGCCGTGATATCCGGACTGCTCCGATCGAACGGAAGATTGGTCCACCCCTTGCAGAATGTGGGAATGCCGCCATCGCCATTCTGCAGGCTAGTCAGCCAACGCACGCCAGCCTGCGCATGCAGTCGAACCTTGCGCTGGCTCTCCTCTTCATGCCTGAGCACATACTCCGCCATGGCTTCCTCCAGGACCCTGCCCGTGTTCTTGTACTTCCCGAGTAGGTTGGGGCCGGCTGCGATCATCTCGTCGGACTTCGCCTTGACGATTTCATGATACTTCGAGTCGGGATCTCGGCGTGTTGTGATCGCAATCAAGGCGCCTGCGGTGTCGTCCGCGTCTGGCACGCCGCCGCTGAGATCGGTCCAGGCCCAGCCTCCAGGAGCGGCGTTTGTGTAAGGATGTATGTCCTTGTACTGCTGGTCGTATAACCAGTCGCGGACTGGATCGTCGGATGCCACAGGGGAATCGCTGTCGCCCAGCGCATTGATGGCCAAGGTCGTCACCCAGGTCGCGAGGTTCGTGTCGATGGGCCAGCTGCCGTCCTCGCGGGCATTGCCGACGAGGAACTCGACGCACTTCTGCGTGACGGGATGCCCGACCTGTCCGGCGGCGGCGAGGCTCATTGCGACAAAGCTGGTCAGTGGCGAGGCTTCGAGGAAGCCGCCGCTCCCGGGTTGGATGCTCTTCAGCTTTTCGAGGGTTCGGTCGCGAACCAGATTCCGGAACCAGCGCGTCAGGGGGTTCCAGGTTGGCCGCCGCGCATGGCGGGCGTTGCCGATCGCAATCAATGCGGGCAAGGCATAGCTGACGACGGGCAAGCGCAGCGCGGCGAAAAATTGGTGGGGAAAGGCGGCCAGCTCGAAGGGCAGTTGCTTCACCCATTTCCAGGCCTCCCGCCCGGAGCCCAGGCGCCCGGAGATGACGCACATGGTGAGGATCGGGACGGAGAAGGTCTTGTCCTTTCCGTAGCGGCGGATGATGGCGGGCGCGAGTTTGTCGGGTTCAATGCCGCCGGCGGCCTTGGTCAACCAGTTCTCGGCTCCCTTGACGACATCCGGGTAGCGCGCGTCCGCCTCCGCCATGGCAAACGCGGCCCAGCAGAGCGTTGTGGTGGAGATATTGCTGAAGCTGAGGTCCGTATCGCCCCAACCGCCGTCCTCATTCACGTTGTCGGCCAGCCATTGCAGGCCGGCTTCGACCAACTCCCGCGTCTGCGGATGGGGGCTGTTGGATTGCCTGGCGACGAAGGCCAGCGCGCCCAGCGAAGTCGCGGTCGACAAGGCGCTGCTGGAGAGCCTCCCCTCCCAATGCCCGTTCGGATGACGCGCAGCGAGCAGCGCCTGCGTCGCCTTCGCGCGGGCGGCCTCGAACCTGTCATTGTCGATCTTGAGTGGCATGGGCAGTTGCGCGACCGGCGGCGCGGGGTCGTGATTCCCGGTTGACCTCGGGGCGCATTAACGGGAGAAACGTCCGGCAAGATTCACATGAAACCCGGATTTGACACAAGCGCACAGGGTCGTCTCGAGTGGACGGTGACCCCGGATCGCACGATCACCCTGGGCGGCGACCCGCGGGCCACGGTATTTGCCACCCCCTACATGATCATGCTAATGGAGCGGGCGGGACGCGAGGCCTTGCGTCCCTTTCTCGAGGAGGGCGAGGAGTCGGTGGGCATCGATGTCAACATTCGCCACCTGGCCGGCGCCGGCCTGGGGGCCCAGGTCCACGCGGTGGCGAAGGTTGTGTCCATC
>Ga0181594_10000606_pt1 | contig 33301 bp, 41 predicted proteins | sample 071ome_18_FD_145603 | JGI IMG/M metagenome (GOLD analysis project Ga0181594, IMG submission 145603) | Coastal salt marsh microbial communities from the Groves Creek Marsh, Skidaway Island, Georgia - 071413BT metaG (spades assembly) | ecosystem: Environmental > Aquatic > Marine > Intertidal zone... | reverse complement strand
AAGGTCGCAAAGGACGCCTCCAGGCCTGAAATTAAGCGCGCGGTCGAACAGATTTACGGAGTCAGCGTTGACTCGGTGAGTGTTGCTAACGTCAAAGGGAAAGTGAAGCGTACGATGCGTGGGTTGTCGAAGCGCGCTTCATGGAAAAAAGCCTATGTGAGAGTCGCGGCGGGACAGGAAATCGACTTCACGGCCGAAGCGAAGTAAGAAACCCAGCACAACAGGGTAAGAAACGAGAAAGATCATGCCAGTCGTTAAATCAAAACCAACTTCACCTGGTCGCCGCTTTGTAGTCAAAGTGGTACACCCGGACCTGCACAAGGGCGCGCCTTACAAAGGACTTATCGAGGCCAAGTCGAAGTCAGGCGGAAGGAATAATGCGGGTCGAATCACGACACGTCACGTTGGCGGTGGCCACAAGCAAAAGTATCGAGTCATCGACTTCCGTCGCAACGATAAAGACGGCGTAAAAGCGACCGTCGAGCGGCTGGAATATGATCCAAATCGGACAGCCAACATCGCACTGCTGAAGTATAGCGACGGTGAACGTCGGTATGTGATTGCGCCCAAGAATCTTGCAGCAGGAGACGTGGTTCAAGCAGGAGAAAATTCCCCAATCCGTGTTGGCAATTGCATGCCGCTTAGAAATATCCCCATGGGTAGTGTCATTCACTGCGTCGAGCTGAAGCCAGGCAAGGGTGCACAGATTGCGAGGAGCGCGGGCACCTCAGTACAGCTGGTAGCCAAGGAAGGGCAGTACTGCACGCTAAGGCTTCGGTCCGGTGAAATGCGCCGCGTTCTTTCAGACTGCCGCGCGACGCTCGGTGAAGTGAGCAATTCGGAGCATAACCTGCGTTCACTCGGTAAAGCGGGTGCCAAGCGTTGGCGAGGCGTTCGGCCAACCGTACGCGGTGTTGTGATGAACCCGGTAGATCACCCGCATGGTGGGGGCGAAGGTAAGACCTCAGGTGGCCGTCACCCGGTAAGCCCATGGGGTATGCCTACTAAAGGGTACAAGACAAGAAGAAATAAGCGCACGGACAAAATGATCGTCCGACGTCGTCGTTCGAGCCGATAGGAGAAGTATTGTGCCGAGAAGTTTGAAGAAAGGTCCTTTCATTGACATTCATTTGATGGAGAAGGTGCAAAAGGCAGTCGACTCTAATGATAAGCGTCCTATCAAAACGTGGTCTCGGCGCTCAATGATCGCCCCTGATTTCGTGGGGTTGACGATCCAAGTCCACAATGGGCGTCAGCATGTCCCTGTGTTCGTGACAGAAGATATGGTGGGACACAAATTGGGAGAGTTTGCGTTGACTCGGACGTACCGCGGCCATGCAGCTGACAAGAAGGCGAAGCGAAGATAGTCAGGTATCCCTAGTACGGGGCAATAGGAAGAAACGAAAGCGTCTTGGATGGGCTATGGCCAGGACGCCAACAAGTAGGAAAGACTGATGGAAGTATCTGCAAGGTTAAAAGGCGCACGAATTTCTGCTCAGAAGGCGCGGCTGGTCGCTGATCAAGTGCGTGGCCAAGGCGTGGGTCAGGCCTTAGATACGCTGACATTTAGCACCAAGAAAGCGGCGCACTTGGTGAAGAAAGTGCTCGAGTCGGCGATCGCGAATGCTGAACACAATGATGGAGCTGACGTGGACGAGCTAACGGTGTCTCGCATCTTTGTTGATGAGGGAATGACCATGAAGCGCATTAAGCCTCGTGCAAAAGGACGAGCAGACCGAATTTTCAAGCGCACTTGCCATATTACGGTGGCAGTGTCCGACAACGCATAAGTAAGCAGTAAAGACTAGGAGACCGGAATGGGTCAAAAAGTTCATCCGACGGGTATTCGCCTCGGCATTGTTAAGGACCACACGTCGGTGTGGTATGCAGAAGGCGAAGATTACGCAAATAACCTGCACGTCGACCTAAAAGTGCGAGCCTTCATCCAAAAGAAGTTGGCCCAAGCGTCAGTCAGTCGGATAGACATTCATCGGCCAGCGCAAACTGCGCGCATCACCATCCATACGGCTCGCCCGGGCATTGTCATCGGCAAGAAAGGTGAGGACGTTGAGGTTTTGAGGCAAGAAGTATCGAAAATGATGGGCGTCCCAGTGCACATCAATATCGAAGAAATTAGAAAGCCTGAATTAGACGCATTCCTCGTTGCGCAGAACGTAGCTCAGCAACTTGAGCGTCGCGTTCAGTTCAGACGAGCAATGAAGCGAGTCATGCAAAACGCGATGCGACTGGGTGCTGAAGGCATCAAAGTCCAGGTATCTGGTCGACTAGGTGGTGCTGAAATCGCCCGCTCCGAAAGTTATCGCGAGGGCCGAGTGCCGCTGCATACACTTCGTGCAGATATTGACTACGCCACGGCAGAGGCACTTACAACCTACGGGATTTTGGGTGTCAAGGTTTGGATTTTTAAGGGTGAGATTTTGGGCGAGCGCGAAGCGCCTCAGCAATCTGCCAGCAACGCTTAATCACTGGTAACTAAGTCATGCTACAGCCAAAACGAACAAAATTTAGAAAGCAGCAGAAAGGCCGAAACAGAGGGCTTGCACACCGTGGCAGCACTGTGAGTTTTGGTGAGTTCGCGCTCAAAGCGACCGGTCGTGGGCGAATGACTGCGCGGCAGATTGAAGCGGCTCGACGGGCAATGACTCGCCGAATCAGGAGAGGCGGTCAGATTTGGATACGAGTATTCCCCGATAAGCCTATTACCCAGAAGCCGCTTGAAGTCCGGCAGGGTAAAGGAAAGGGCAACGTCGAATACTGGATCGCGCAGATCAAGCCAGGAAAGGTCTTGTATGAGATTGAAGGCGTTAGCGAAGAGGTCGCGCGGGACGCGTTTCGGTTAGCGGCCGCAAAACTACCCTTTCAAACAGAGTTTGTTAAACGCGCCATCATGTGATGGGAGAGTGAAGTGCAAAACGCAAAAGATTTAAGAGAAAAGTCCGAGGAAGAGTTAGGCACGATGTTGGTTGACTTGTCCAAAGAGCAGTTCGGGTACCGAATGCAGCAGTCGATTGGTCAGTTGACCCAAACGCACCTGCTCAAAAAGGTTCAAAAAGAGATTGCTCAAGTAAAGACAGTTCTGAATGAGAAACGTGCTGGCTAACCAGCAAAGAGAAGGGCACGAAAATGAGTGGTGAAAATAACTTAGCCAGAAACGTCAGCGGAACGGTAGTCAGCAACAAGATGGACAAAAGCATCACTGTGCTGGTCGAGCGTCGCATTAAGCACCCGATTTATGGGAAGTATATCAAGCGTTCGAAGAAGCTTATGGCGCATGACCCTGAGAATCAGTGTCAAGAAGGGGATTTTGTGACCATTGAAGAAACAAGACCCATCTCTAAGCACAAGACCTGGAAGCTTAGTTCAATCGATAAGAAGGCGCTGCAGATTTAAAGCGGTCATGCCGCAGTCGGCGGTGGAGTAGATAGAAAATGATTCAGGCACAAACATATCTAGATATTGCAGATAACAGCGGCGCCCGTCGCGTGATGTGCATCAAGGTGCTCGGTGGTTCCAAGCGGCGCTATGCCGGCGTAGGAGACATTATCAAAGTCACCGTGAAGGAAGCTATTCCGCGAGGACGTGTCCGTAAAGGGCAGGTGCTTGATGCGGTGGTTGTGAGGACAAAGAAGGGCGTTCGGCGAGCCGATGGCTCGTTAATCAAGTTCGATGACAATGCTGCTGTTTTACTCAATGCCAGCAAGCAGCCCATCGGAACCCGGATCTTTGGGCCAGTCACCCGAGAACTGAGAACAGACAATTTTATGCGAATTGTCTCTCTTGCCCCCGAAGTGCTGTAGGAAGGAGACCATGAATAAGCTCAAGCAAAACGATTTGGTTGTGGTCCTTGCAGGTAAAGACAAGGGCAAAACCGGAGAAATAACGCGGATTCTAGATAACGATAGGGTGTTTGTTTCTGGCGTCAATATGGTCAAACGGCACACAAAAGGTAATCCGCAGGCTGGACAGCCTGGGGGGATTATCGAAAAAGAAGCGCCGCTGCATATCTCTAATATAGCGATTTTCAATCGGGACGCCGGGAAGGCAGACCGGGTAGGTATCAAAACGCTTGAAGATGGAAAGCGGGTCCGTGTGTACAAGTCAAATGGCGAACAAATAGATAGTTAATATGGCTGATTTAAAGGAATTATACGAAGAAGACATTCGGCCCAAGCTCAAGGAATCCTTGGGTCTCGCTAATGTCATGGAAGTGCCTCGGATTACGCAAATCACACTGAACATGGGTGTGGGCGAAGCGCTGAGTGACAGGAAACAGTTGGACGCGGCAGTGGCTGATATGGAGCTGATTGCTGGCCAAAAGCCTGTGGTGACGTTGGCTCGCAACTCAATTGCTGGATTTAAGGTGCGTGAAGGCTGGCCAATCGGTTGCAAGGTCACGCTTCGTAGGAGCCGCATGTATGAGTTCCTCGACCGCTTGATTAGCATCGCCATTCCAAGGCAACGCGATTTTAGAGGGGTCAGTCCGAAGGCGTTTGATGGAAGAGGAAACTTCTCCATGGGAGTCACGGAGCAGATCGTCTTCGCGGAAATTGACTATGACAAGACTGACCGAATTCGTGGCCTAGATATCAATATCACCACCACCGCGAAAACGGACGAGCAAGGTCGGGCGTTGTTGAGCGCCTTCAATTTCCCTTTCCGAGAGGCCTAAGCCGCTGCGATTGCAGAGATAAAGCTGAAACCGAACAAGAGTTAGAGGACCAAATGGCAAAAGTATCAATGATTAACCGCGAGCTTAAGCGCGCTAAGACGGTAAAAAAATACGCGGCTAAGCGAGCTGCTCTAAAGGCGCAAATTCGAGATTTGTCATTGTCAGACGAGGAGCGTTGGGACGCACAGATGAAATTACAAAAGCTGCCCCGCAATGCAAGCCCATGTCGGCAAGTGCGTCGGTGTCAGCTAACGGGTCGACCTCACGCAGTCTATCGTCGGTTCGGTCTGGCTCGAACGAAGCTCCGCGAAGCGGCAATGCGCGGCGACGTTCCTGGCCTTGTGAAGTCGAGCTGGTAAGGGAGAACACTATGACAATGCAAGACCCTATAGCGGATATGCTGACTCGCGTTCGAAACGGACAAACTGCAAAGCTTGCTGCCGTTTCAATGCCATCTTCTAAAGTAAAGGTCGAGGTCGCTCGAGTGCTGAAAGAAGAGGGCTATATTGAAGACTTTTCCACTGCAGATAACGATAGCGGTCAAAGCCAGTTACAAATTGGTCTCAAATACCATAACGGACGGCCCGTTATTGAGGAGATCAAGCGCATGAGCCGCCCCGGCCTTCGTGTCTATAAGAGTCGGGATGACATTCCCTCGGTCAGAGGGGGCTTAGGCGTTGTCATTTTATCGACCAACAAGGGTGTTATGACTGACCGAGCAGCGCGTGCGCAAGGCGTTGGCGGTGAAGTCCTCTGCTCTGTGTTTTAGACCGTCCCGTGTTTGGCGACTAATCAAGGATCAAAAGAACTATGTCGAGAATAGCGAACAGTCCAGTAGAAATCCCAAAGGGTGTAGAGGTGACGATCTCTGGTCAAGAAGTGAGTGCGAAGGGCGCCAAAGGCAGCCTCACGCTGACGCTTCATGACGACGTGGCCATTACTCAAGAAGAGTCAGAATTGAAATTGTCGGCAGTCGGTTCGACGAAGCAGGCGGTTGCCATGTCAGGAACCTTTCGGTCTCTGGTGAAGAACCTGGTTATGGGTGTGAGCGAGGGATTTGAGAAGAAGCTTGAGCTTCAGGGCGTTGGATACAGGGCACAAGCGCAAGGCCGGTCTTTGAATTTGTCACTCGGGTTTTCCCATCCAGTTGTATATCAAGTTCCAGAGGGTATCGATGTAGAGACACCGAGTCAGACTCAGATTTTGGTGAAAGGCATGGATAAGCAGCGAGTAGGGCAAGTGTCCGCAGAAATTAGAGCGTTTCGACCCCCCGAACCCTATAAGGGCAAAGGCGTTCGATATGCCGATGAGTATGTGAAGCGCAAAGAAGCGAAGAAGAAGTAAGCGCTAAGCTGGAGAAACAGGATATGAAAAGTAAAAAGACCGCCCGCTTGCGTAGAGCTCAGCGTGGTAGAGCCAAAATGCGGGAATTGCTAGTTCCAAGGTTAAGTGTTTATCGCTCACCACGTCACATCTACGCGCAGGTTATCTCTGAGGACGGTAGCTCAGTAAAAGCTGCCGCATCCACGCTTGAGAAAGATCTTCGGGCTGGATCAACCGGAAACGTAGAAGGTGCGGCCAAAGTGGGCGCGCTTATCGCGGAGCGAGCAAAGGCAGCTGGATTGTCCAGGGTGGCGTTTGATCGTTCGGGCTACAAGTACCACGGGCGGATCAAGGCACTCGCTGATGCTGCCAGAGAGGGTGGATTGGAATTTTAAGAAAGGACGGCCCTGATCAAGGCGCTTGGGTGAGGGCGGTGATGGAAAACCCTTCGACCCCAAATTGAGAGAAGCGTTAGAGCGCAGGGTAAGCAAAGCGCAATCGCAAAAGAGTCGGTCTGCAAAGGCAGGTAAAAGGAATAGTCATGGCGTTCAATGATAGAGACAACAACGAAGAGGGAATCCAGGAAAAACTGGTCCAGGTCAATCGAGTTGCCAAAGTAGTGAAGGGTGGTCGAATTTTTGGCTTCACGGCTCTGACCGTTGTTGGCGATGGCAATGGGCGAGTGGGGTATGGGCGAGGCAAGGCTCGGGAAGTGCCTCAAGCGATCCAAAAAGCGATGGAAGCTGCGCGCCGAAATATGATTGACGTTGAACTCGATGGTTCAACGGTCCAGTACGAAGTCACTGCTCGCCATGGAGCGTCAAAGGTATTTATGAAGCCTGCCTCTGAAGGTACTGGCATTATCGCGGGCAAAACGATGCGTGCGGTCTTGGAAGTTGCGGGCGTTCGTAACGTATTGGCGAAGTGTTATGGGTCGACGAACCCAGTAAACGTAGTTCGCGCAACCTTTGAAGGGCTGAAGAACATGCGGGCACCGTCTGCGATTGCAGAAAAGCGCGGAATGTCCGTGGAACAAATTTCCGGGTAACAAAACATGGCAAATAAAACAGTCAAAGTAACGTTGAAAAAGAGTCTCAACGGTCGTTTGAAGAGCCACAAAGCCTGCGTTGCAGGTCTCGGGCTACGAAAGATTCGTCAGAGCCGAGTGCTCGAGGACACCCCGGCAGTACGCGGAATGATCAATAAGGTCGCGTACATGGTAGACGTCGAAGAGGCGTAGAGAGGAGAAGTGAGCATGCGACTGAATACGATTTCAGGGGCTGAAGGTAGCCGCCGTGCCCGTAAAAGAGTAGGTCGAGGCATAGGCAGCGGGCTCGGTAAGACGGCAGGACGAGGCCACAAAGGTCAAAAATCACGCTCTGGAAGCCGAATTCTTCCCGGGTTTGAAGGCGGGCAGCAGCCATTACAGCGCCGGTTACCGAAGTTTGGGTTCACCTCGAAAGTTGGACGGACAACCGGAGAAGTCACGCTTGCCGAAGTGGCGGCGGCCAACGCCGATGTAGTGACACTCGATGTCCTAAAAGAGGCCGACTTGGTGAGCCGAAAGCTGGCGAGAGTCAAAGTGATCCTATCAGGTTCGATTGACAAAGCAGTTACCGTGCAGGGATTAGGTGTCACCAAAGGTGCACGCGCGGCCATTGAGGCAGCTGGCGGCAAAGTAGAAGACTAAAGATAGGCGTTAATTAGAACGATCCGCCCGCCAATGTTGGGGGCTAGGTCAGAGAAATTATTATGACGAGTGCGCTCGCACAAGCCAGACAAACAGCCAGCGGGGGCGGTCTCTCAGAACTGAGAAGCCGGCTCCTGTTTGTATTGATGGCAATCGTTGTCTATCGCATCGGCAGTCACATTCCAGTTCCGGGCATCGACCCTGAGCGTCTTCAGCTACTCTTTAGCCAGAATCAGGGAGGGATCCTCGATCTCGTGAATATGTTTGGTGGTGGAGCCCTTGAGCGGATGAGTATTTTCGCGCTCGGCATTATGCCCTACATATCGTCCAGTATTATCACTCAGCTACTTGTGGCGACAACGCCCTCTCTCCAGCAGCTGCGTAAAGAGGGTGAGGCAGGGCGCAAAAAGATCTCTCAATACACAAGATATGGCACGCTGGCGCTGGCGCTCGTTCAAGGGATGGCGATGAGCAGTGGGCTGGTGTCCCAAGGACTGTCGTATACCAGCTCGCTCATGTTCCACTTCGTTGCCGTCACGACGTTGGTAACAGGTGCGATGTTCATTATGTGGTTGGGTGAGCAGGTCACGGAGCGCGGCGTAGGTAATGGCATCTCAATCATTATTTTTGCCGGTATCGTTTCTGGATTTCCCAGCGCGATCGGTCAATCTTTTGAGCAGGCGCGGCAAGGAGAAATTCAGATCATCGCACTCCTCGGGATTGCAGCGCTCGCTATCGTGATTGTCGCGGGTGTTGTGTATGTCGAGCGCGGTCAAAGACGAATCACCGTCAACTACGCTAGGCGTCAGCAGGGTCGCAGAATGTACCAACCCCAGAGCTCGCATCTGCCTTTGAAGGTCAACATGGCGGGCGTGATTCCAGCAATTTTCGCCAGTAGTTTGTTGCTATTCCCAGCTTCGCTTGGGCAATGGTTTGGCCAAAACGAGAGTATGGGTTGGCTTCAGGACCTGAGTTTACAAATTGCGCCAGGACAACCCCTCAACATCATTTTGTTTTCCGCAGGCATTATATTTTTCTGTTTCTGGTACACCTCGATCATGTTCAACCCCAAAGAGGTGGCTGATAACTTGAAGCGGTCTGGGGCATTTGTTCCTGGATATCGTCCTGGTGACCAGACCGCTCGATATATTGACAGCATTATCACGCGGTTAACGCTTTTCGGGTCGCTATATATGACCCTTGTTTGCTTGCTCCCTCAGTTCTTAGTCCTGCAGTTCAATATTACGTTCCAATTAGGAGGCACAGCGCTCCTGATTGTAGTTGTCGTCATTATGGATTTTATGGCGCAAGTGCAGACGCACTTGATGTCGCATCAGTACGAATCGTTGATGAAGAAGTCGAATCTGCAGAATTTCGGACGTCGGTAGGCGCACGGTTAGGAGGATGAAGTGAAGGTAAGAGCTTCAGTTAAAAAAATGTGTCGAAATTGCCGAATTATTCGGCGCAACGGATCGGTTCGCGTGATTTGTTCTGAACCAAAACACAAACAACGTCAGGGTTAAACCCGTTTAAAAGGGACAGGAGCGGCGAATGGCTCGTTTAGCAGGAATCAACATTCCAGATGATAAGCACACGGAAATCTCATTGACCTATATCTATGGGATTGGGCGAACAACGGCCAAAAAGTTGTGTGATGCAACTGGAATAAGCCCCAACACCAAAATGGGCGAATTGACCGAAGGCGAATTGGATCAGTTGAGGTCTGAGATTGCCAAGCTGCCAGTAGAAGGTGATTTGCGGCGTGAAGTCCAGTTGAACATCAAGCGGTTACTAGACCTTGGCTGTAACCGAGGTATTCGTCACCGACGCAGCCTGCCGGTACGTGGACAGCGCACGAAAACGAATGCGCGGACCCGCAAAGGACCTAAACGACCAATCCGTAAGTAACAACATAGCAAATCGGTTAAGAGCCGATTGCATTGAAAGATTGCAATAAAAAGGCAGCATAAAACACCTACAGATCGCTATTGATCCAGGTAGGACAGAAGGAAAAGCGAGACAAAATATGGCACCAGCAGATAATTCAGGTCCGGTTGCTCGAAAAAAAGGCAAGCGCCAGATAGCGGACGGACTTGCTCACATTCATGCGTCGTTCAACAACACCATCGTGACGATCACTGATCGGCAGGGGGGAGCCTTAGCATGGGCGACAGCGGGCGGCTCTGGTTTTCGTGGTGCTCGTAAAAGCACACCCTTCGCTGCACAGATTGCAGCGGAACGAGCAGGTAACTCGGCCCTTGAGTATGGGCTTCAAAACCTGGAAGTTTTTGTGAAGGGTCCAGGTCCAGGCAGAGAAGCTGCTGTGAGAGCGCTAAGCGCTGTTGGTTTTCGCATCACAAACATCACAGACGTCACACCCATTCCCCATAACGGATGTCGACCCCCGAAGAAGCGTCGGGTGTAAGAGAGGAGATCGGATATGGCCAGATATCTCGGCCCAAAACTAAAACTAGCGCGACGTGAGGGAACCGACCTCTTTTTGAAGAGTGGAGTCCGTCCCATCGAATCCAAATGTCGGATTGAGACGGCGCCTGGCATGCACGGTCATCGCCGTGCGAGAGCATCCGACTACGGTGTTCAGTTGCGTGAAAAGCAGAAAGTCCGTCGAATTTATGGCGTCCTGGAAAAGCAGTTCAGGAACTATTACAAGAAGGCGGATCGTCAAAAAGGAGCAACGGGTGAAAACTTGTTGCGCATCCTGGAGCGCCGTTTAGACAACGTGGTTTACCGCATGGGATTTGGTTGCACCCGTGCAGAAGCTCGCCAGTTGGTCTCTCACAAATCGATCCTCGTTAACGGGCAGGTGACCAATATCCCGTCGTACCAAGTAGAAGCGGGCGACACCGTGTCGATTCGAGAGAAGTCCCGCAATCAGTTGCGAATTCAAGGGGCGCTCAATCTTGCGTCGCAACGTGCACCTGTTGATTGGGTGGATGTGAACGTCGACCGTATGGAAGGTGTATTTAAGCATTATCCAGAACGAGACGAACTGCCTAAAGAAATCAACGAGAACCTGATTGTCGAACTCTACTCTAAGTAAGTAGATAGCGATTGATCGATTAAGGAAGGAAAAAAATGCCCCATTCTTCACTCGAGTTTTTAACGCCACAACATATTCAGGTTGATCAGATCAGCAACACTCGTGCTCAGGTGGTCCTTGAACCACTAGAGCGAGGGTTTGGCCATACGCTAGGGAATGCCTTGCGACGTATTTTGTTGTCGTCAATGCCAGGTTGCGCGATCACTGAGGTGACCATCGACGGTGTTCTTCATGAGTACAGCGCGATTGAGGGCGTACAGGAGGATGTCATTGAAATCCTTCTAAACCTGAAGGGCGTCGCTGTCAGCCTTAATTCTGCCAATGAGGCAGAGTTGACACTGTCAAAGTCGGGCGCCGGCGCGGTAACCGCGGGGGATTTTGTGCTTGACCATGACGTTGAAATCGCTAATCCCGATCACGTTATTGCTAACTTGAACAGCAGCGGCAGTATCGAAATTCGAGCACATGTTACCCGAGGCCGAGGATACGTCCCTGCCGATGCAAGAATCACGGACGAAGAGGAAGGTCGAGTGATTGGGCAGTTGATGCTGGATGCATCTTACAGCCCCGTGCGGAGGGTGGCTTACAAGGTAGACAGTGCTCGAGTGGAGCAACGTACTGACCTGGACAAGCTGATCATCGAGCTTGAGACCAATGGCACGATTGACCCAGAGGAAGCCATTCGTAGAGCGGCAACGATTCTGCAGCAACAGATCGCGGTGTTCGTCGACTTGGAGAGCAGTGCTGCAGCAGATGACAGCAGCCAGGAAGAGCAGCTTGATCCTATTTTGCTCCGCCCGGTTGATGACCTTGAGTTAACGGTGCGATCGGCAAACTGCCTAAAAGCCGAAAACATCTACTATATCGGTGATCTGATTCGCAGAACTGAAGTTGAGCTTTTGAAAACGCCAAATCTTGGCAAGAAGAGCCTCACAGAAATTAAGGACGTCTTAGCATCACGTGGTTTATCGCTGGGAATGAGGTTGGAGAATTGGCCACCCTCGTCACTTCGAGGCGATGACCGTTTGCTCGGCTAATGTATAACGCCAACTAGTTTTAGTAGGAAAGACCATGCGTCATAGAAAAAGTGGTAGACAGCTCAATCGCAATACATCGCACCGGAAAGCGATGTTCAAGAACATGACGTGTTCCCTAGTGGAGCATGAGTTCATTAAAACGACTTTACCCAAAGCTAAGGAGCTCAGGCGCTACGCAGAGCCTTTGATCACCTTGGCCAAGGAAGATTCGGTGGCGAATCGCCGGTTAGCGTTTGCAAGAACAGGCAGTAAAGCGACAGTGGGTAAGTTGTTCAGCGATCTAGGTCCGCGTTATCAGGAACGTCCAGGGGGCTATCTCCGTATCCTAAAGGCAGGATTCCGAGCCGGCGATGCAGCGCCTATGGCGTACGTTGAGCTTGTCGATAGGCCAGAGGTTTCTGATGAGGATGAATTTGAGGAAGTGGTAGAAGAATCCTAGCAAGCGGGTCGTCTTCAAGTGTTTCCAAAAAAGGGTCGGTATTCCGGCCCTTTTTCGTGGTAGCTTGAGAATGAACCCCCAATGAAAATAGCGTCGTAAGTAGCAAGCGAGCGAATGGGTAACCTTCAAATCAACTGTTTCAAAAAGTGGACACCCACTGGGTGAATGTCCAAACCTGCAACACGTGCAGTAAAGAGATCGAACATGAATCAAGTCGCATTTATTCCCCAAGCTAGAACACTCATGGGTCCTGGCCCATCTGATGTCCATCCAGAGATTCTCACCGCAATGGCTCGTCCCACGATTGGTCATCTTGATCCCCAATTCATTCAGCTGATGGATGATATTAAACACAAACTTCAGTGGGCTTTTCAGACCAAGAATGCCTTGACCTTGCCGATCTCAGCGCCTGGCAGCGCGGGAATGGAAGCGTGTTTTGCAAACCTTGTGAGTCCGGGGGATCAAGTGCTGGTTTGCCAAAACGGCGTGTTTGGTGGCCGCATGGCAGAAAATGTGACGCGCTTTGGCGGTGAGCTAGTGCTCCTTCAATCCGAGTGGGGGCGAGCGATCGATCCTGCCCAGGTCGAGGCTACGCTAAAAGACCATCCGAAGGTAAAGCTGGTCGCCTTTGTCCATGCAGAGACATCCACCGGTGTGGCCTCGGACGCCAAGGCAATCTGCAGTATTGCCGCAAAGGCTGGGTGCCTGACGATTGTAGATTGTGTGACGTCCCTTGCTGGAATCGAGGTTGCACTTGATGACTGGGGAGCTGATGCGGCCTACAGCGGTACGCAAAAGTGTTTATCGTGCGCGCCAGGTCTTTCTCCTTTTTCGATGTCGGATCGCGCCATTGAAGCAATTAAAGCGCGCAATCACCCCGTTGCATCCTGGTTTTTGGATATGAACTTGGTGATGGGCTATTGGGGTGAAAACACCACGCGCGCCTATCATCATACTGCTCCGGTCAACGCACTCTATGGGCTACATCAGAGTTTATCGCTGCTTCAGCAAGAAGGGCTGGAGGCTTCTTGGCGTCGTCATGCGATGCATCATCAAGCTTTGAAGGCAGGGCTTGAGGCACTGGGGCTCAACTTTGTCGTTCCTGAGAGCGAACGGTTACCGCAGTTAAATCTTGTGTCTGTGCCGGATGGCGTCGATGAAGCGTTGGTACGTCAGCGCCTGCTTAGCGAATTTAACCTAGAAATTGGTGCAGGGCTTGGCGTTTTCGCGGGCAAAGTTTGGCGTATCGGGTTGATGGGTTATGCGAGTCGAAGAGAAAATGTGTTGCTATGCGTATCAGCACTAGAGTCGGTGCTCGCTGATATCGGTGCACCGGTGACCCAAGGGGCCGCCCTACCTGCAACGATGGAGGCATTTGCCTAATGATTGGCTGCTAGATGCGCTGCGAGATACTGTCCGGTGAACGACTCAGCGACGGTTGCAACGGATTCTGGTGTGCCCGCGGCAATGATGTTACCGCCGCCTTCGCCTCCCTCTGGACCCAGGTCGATCACCCAATCAGCAGCAGCTATGACGTCGAGATTGTGCTCGATAACAATGAGCGTATTCCCCCGTTCTTTGAGTTGCTCGAGACAGTCGAGTAACTGCTCAATATCGTGAAAGTGTAGACCCGTTGTTGGTTCGTCCAGGATGTAAAGCGTCTGTCCAGTGTCCTGTCTTGCCAGCTCCCGTGCCAATTTCACCCGCTGTGCCTCGCCTCCAGACAGCGTCAACGCACTTTGGCCGAGCCGGATATAGCCGAGCCCAACATCAATGAGCGTACTCAAACGTCGTTTGATGACGGGGATCGCGCCTAGGAACGGGAGCGCTTCTGTGACGGTTAAGTTCAGAACATCGGCAATGGTTTTACCCTTGTATAGAATCTCCAGCGTCTCTCGGTTATAGCGTCGACCTTGGCACTCGTCACATTGAACATAAAAGTCAGGAAGAAAGTGCATTTCGACCTTAATTTGCCCGTCACCCTGGCAAACCTCACAACGCCCACCCTTTACGTTGAAGCTAAATCGTCCTGCCTTGTAACCTCGGCTGCGCGCTTCGGGCGTGCCCGCAAATAGATCACGCACCGCGTTAAAGATCTGCGTATAGGTGGCTGGATTGGATCGGGGTGTGCGGCCAATAGGGCTTTGATCAATGTTGATCACTTTGTCGAATAAATCGAGCCCGGCGAGTGTTTCAAAGTGGGTCTCATTTGGTTTGCTAGCGCGGTTTAATTGGTGTGCGGCTACTGGATACAGCGTCTTATTAATCAGGGTCGACTTGCCTGATCCAGATACGCCGGTCACGACCGTCATGAGCCCGCTAGGCAACTCGAAGCTAACGCGCTTTAAGTTATGCTGGTGAGCGCCATGGAGAACGAGCCATTGATTCTTTGGCGGAGGAGACAGACGCTTTTTCTCCCGACGGCCGCTATTACCCGATAAGTACTGGCCGGTCTTCGAATCAGAACACGCAAGGATAGACGTCAGCGGCCCGGCAGCAATTACTTCGCCGCCTTGTTCCCCAGCACCTGGCCCCATATCAATAATGTAGTCCGCAGTGCGAATCGCATCCTCATCATGCTCGACAACGATGACTGAATTGCCTAAATCGCGCAGGTGAATCAGCGTATTGAGCAGCTTTTCATTATCTCGTTGGTGAAGCCCAATAGAGGGTTCGTCCAAAACATACATAACGCCGACGAGTCCTGCTCCAATCTGGCTCGCGAGTCGGATTCGCTGGGCCTCGCCTCCAGAGAGCGTACTTGCCGAACGGCTCAACGTAAGGTAATTCAAACCGACATTGCACAAGAACGAAAGTCGAGCTTTTAATTCAGTTAAGATCTTGCCGGCAACCTCGCCCTGGTAGCCTCCAAGGTCGAAGGCCTCAAAGTAATCACTGGCGTCTTGGATTGAGAGGTCAGAGATCTGTGCAAAACTTCGCCCATCGATCCTTACCGCGAGCGAATCACGACTTAGCCGTTGTCCGCGACAAGTTCGGCAGGGCTGGGTCACCTGGTACTGGCTTAACTGATCGCGAACGGTTTGAGATTCGGTTTCGTCAAAACGCCGCTCAAGATTCGGAATGATGCCTTCGAAAGAATGAGCACGCAGAACGCGCTCCCCTGTCTGATCCACGTAAGTGAAAGGGATTTCTCTCGCCGCACTACCATAAAAAATGGTTTTTATATGTTTAGGATCAAGGTCCTCAAAGGGGATGTCCATCGAGAACTGATCGTGTTCGCTCAGTTGCTCGAGTAACTGATAGTAATAGACGTGTTGACGATCCCACCCGCTGATGGCGCCCTCAGACAAACTGAGTGCTGGGTCGCGAATGAGGGTCCCGGAATCGAAGTAAGTCTCCTCTCCCATGCCTTCACATGACCCGCATGCGCCGATGGGACTGTTAAAGGAAAAGAGTCTTGGTTCGAGCGCAGGGACGCTGTGCCCGCATTCTGCACAGGCGTATTTGGAGGAAAAGAGTAGGTCCTCATCTTCAGAATCCATGAACGAGGCGATAGCCAGCCCGTCAGCAGTCGATAATGCCGTTTCGAAGGAATCTGCAACTCTGGTCCTCATTTCCGGTCTGACCCTGAATCGATCGACGATGACCTCAATCGTGTGAGTCTGACCGCGGTCTAAAGGCGGGGCGTCTTCCAGTTCGGTGACCAGGCCATCGATTCTCGCTCGAACAAAGCCGCTTCGGCCCAATTCTCGCAATAGATGTTGATGATTGCCTTTTTTCTCCCGCACCACGGGCGCGAGAATCATAATCCGGGTTTCATCTGGAAGCGCTAAGACTTGGTCAACCATCGCCGAGACCGGCTGAGCAATTAAAGGACTGCCGTGATCGGGACAATGCGGAGTCCCCACTCGCGCGAATAGAAGTCGTAAGAAGTCGCTGATCTCGGTGATTGTCCCCACGGTCGATCGAGGGTTGTGGTTGCTGGTTCGCTGCTCGATTGAGATGGCGGGGGACAGGCCTTCGATATGATCAAGGTCTGGCTTTTCCATGGTCGCGAGAAACTGTCGTGCATAGGTCGATAGGCTTTCGACGTATCGGCGCTGTCCCTCGGCATAAAGCGTGTCGAAGGCAAGGGATGATTTACCCGACCCCGACACTCCAGTGATGACGACCAATTGTTCTCGAGGGATATCGACGTCGATATTTCGAAGGTTATTCTGCCTCGCGCCACGAATAGAAATAGTTTCTGCTGACATCAATTCATCTCAACGATATGCTGCTTCGTCGGTTGGGTGTAGCCAAAATTGGTTAGATCGATAGCGCATAATACACGCAGAGCCACCGAGAGATCGGAATGCATCATCATCGATTAACGCGAACCGATATCAAAAAGATCACTCTTTTTTTGGAATGACCTTCGGCGCGAGGTGTTAAACCATGCCAACAATAGGCCTGATTTACCTGCTTTATTTCCTGCGAATGCTCGGTCTTTTTTGCATTTTGCCTGTCTTTTCAATCGCTGCGGTTGAGGAACTCGGTGCAACATCATGGCAAATCGGATTAGCAGTTGGGGTCTACGGCATCGCCCAGTGTCTGCTGCAAATACCCTTGGGTTGGGCCTCTGACCGGTATGGACGCCGAAGGGTCATACTAATGGCGTTACTTGTCTTCGCTGCGGGCAGTGTAATAGCTGCGCTCAGCGACACGGCGCTAGGTGTTATTGCCGGAAGGTTTTTGCAGGGTAGCGCTGCTATCGCTGGCGTTTTACTTGCGTGGATTGGAGATGTCGTCGTTCCAGAGAGGCGGTCAGTGGCTATGGCTGGGGTCGGAGGTAGTATTGCCTTGGCATTTGGCTTTTCGATGGTGGTTGGGCCTTGGCTTTATTCGACATTGGGGCTGTCTTCTCTGTTCTGGTTCTGTGGGGGGCTGGCATTGGTTGCGGCATTGCTGGTTTTGACTCTCGATGAACGGCAAGACCAATCACCCCAAATCCATGGACATATAGACAAGGGGCCATGGCTGACTCCTGACCATCGAGCGAGCCTTACTTTTATTTGCGTCGGGATCGCCTTAAATCATTTCGTACTAATGGCGGTATTTCTGATGTTGCCCCAGGCGCTAGTTCAAGCGGGGGTGGCGGTTGGCGACCATGGTCTTTTCTATCTGGTTGTCTTAGTGCTTTCGCTTGTTTTCATCGCTTGGCCGCTCGCGAAAGATAGACGTGTAGGAAGCACTTCATCTGCTGTTTGGCCTTTTCCCTTGATGGCGATAGCAATGATCTTATTGACGACTGAACCTACGCCCGGGCTGCTCGTGCTCGCGTCTATTCTGCTCTTTATGGGATTTAACTTTCTTGAAGCCAGCTACCCTAGTCGAGCAACCCTGTTGGCTAGTGCATCACGTCGAGGATTGGTGATGGGGATCTACAGCACCTGCCAATTCGCCGGCATTGCTCTCGGCGGGACAGCGGGAGGATTCATTGTTTCTGTGCTGGGGGATGCTGCGCTTCTGATCGTTTGCGCGACGGTGTTGGCTCTGTTCACCGTAGTCGAACGGGCCGCATTGAGGTCAAGATTCGAGGCAGGCGTGTCTGGTTAATAGCGAATGATAAGTAGCCAAAGCATGCTGAATTTAAGTGGATACGGCCAAGTTGAAGAGTCAAAGTCCTGTAAATGAGACCACGATTAAGAGATTCAGGTGTTAGAATCGCAGAAAAATAGTTGGGAGAAATCAAATGGCGAGAGGCATCAACAAGGTGATTCTGGTTGGCAACCTGGGGCGAGATCCAGAAACACGATATATGCCCTCCGGCGGTGCGGTGACTAATGTGTCTATTGCTACTTCTAAGTCTTGGAGAGACCGCGATTCTGGAGAGCAAAAGGAGCGAACGGAGTGGCATCGGATTGTTTTCTTCAACCGATTAGCTGAGATCGCCAACGAGTACCTCAAGCGAGGTTCAAAAGTGTATGTCGAAGGCGAACTTAGAACGAGAGAATGGGAGCGAGAAGGGCAAAAGCACTACACCACAGAAATCGTCGCCAACGAAATGCAGATGTTGGATTCGCGAGGTGAAGGCGGGATGGGTGCAATGGGTGGTGGCGGTTCAGCCCCCAGTCGGAGTCAACAATCAGATGATTTCGGTCCTCCCCCATCAGACGACTTTGACGATGACATCCCTTTCTAATTGGTAGGTGAAGTAAAGGCGTCGTATCTCCCTATGATGAATGTGCACAACTCGGACATTGAGATAGGTCTGCTCCCGGTGCCTCTGGTTTTGTTTCCGGGCGGGAAGTTAAAGATGACGGTTGCGTCAGCTCAAGATCAAGACTTGCTCGGTCGAAGTCTTAAAGATGCGGTGGGCGTTGGCTTAGTCCTAAGCGAGCAGCAGATCTGGGTAAACGATGGTTCAACCGGTGATGCTGCATCCGCAGAAGAAACACGTGCCCAAAGTCATCCTGAAATTGCGTCAGTCGGGACCTATTGCGAGATTTTGGATTTTGACCAAAACGCCAAAGGCCAGCTTGAGGTGGTGCTAACTGCCCGCCAAAAGCTGAAAATTCTTGACGCGTATGAAGATGTATCGGGCGGGTTGCGAGCCGAGTGTCGGTTGCTCGAGCCAGAGCCATCCATTCCTGTGGGACCAGAGGACGAGCTGCTGGTCGGGATTTTGGAAGACCTCCTTGCGCATCCCGGTGTCGCTCGAGAGGCAAGGCAGCCTCGTTATGAGCATGCGGCTGAGTTAGGAGGGCGGCTGGTTGAGCTGCTACCCATTAAGAATGCGATGCGTCAGCGCTTTCTCGAACTTTCCGATCCGCTGGCTCGCTTGACGCGAATAGAGCGCATGCTTGACGAGATACAAAAAGAAAAAGGCACCGGTGAGTAACGTCGGTGAGTGCCCTTGGCTGCAAGGGGGCCAAGAACTACTACAAGAACTACCACAGGAACTACGAATAGCCTTAGCATGCTCGTGATTTGATCGCAGGTCAGATAGCCACTACGTCAAGCATTGCCAAACACGATCAAATCGCGGCTTGAATCAAAATCGAGAGCGCTTGTTAGTTAAGGCAACGGCGCACGAGATACCTATTGGATGGCTGATGATCCATCAGTTACTGTCAGGGGGCACTTAACTAACAGCCAGACAGCAGCCAGACAGCAGCCAGACAGCAGCCAGACAGCAGCCAGACAGCAGATAGATAGCAAAAACGTAGCAATCAGATAGCCAGAACTATGGCAGACAAATGGCCGCTCACCAACGTGAGTAATATATAGCCCCAGCGGTTGTAAGGGTTAGGTTTTTTTAGACGAATGCTAGGAAGGACAGCGAGTAACGCGACATGGGTGTAAAAACATGGATGTAAAAGAGCACATCGAATCCCTTGCGATGCAAGCGCGCTCAAGCAGCGCGGTGGGCAGCCGAGCGACCACTCATCAGAAAAATGACGCGCTCGAGGCGATAGCTCAGCTTCTTAGTGAACAAGTCGACCGCATTCTCGCAGCCAACGCCATTGATTGCGATCGGGCAAGATCTAACGGCCTTGAGCCGCCACTCATTGAGAGAATGACCCTTGATTCCGATCGCGTATCGGCAATGTGCGAGGGGCTGACGCAGGTGGCGGCACTAGAAGACCCGGTGGGTGCGATTGTTGACGAAACAAGGCGGCCCAACGGCTTACTAATTTCAAGGATGAGAACGCCCATCGGTGTCATCGGAATGATTTATGAATCGCGGCCTAATGTCACGGTCGATGCAGCGGCGCTCTGCCTTAAGGCAGGCAATGCGGTGATCCTTCGAGGTGGATCTGAGTCTATTAAGACCAATCAAGCGCTCGCTGCATTAATCGCGAATGGCCTTGAATCAGCTTCACTACCCAAGGGACTCGTGCAATTGGTTGGCACCACAGATCGGGACGCCGTTGGCCACCTGTTACAGCAAGCAAGGGATGTTGATCTGATCATTCCACGTGGTGGCAAGTCTTTGATAGAGCGGATTGCCAGCGAAAGTAAGATTCCGGTGCTCAAGCACTTGGACGGCAACTGCCATGCATTCATTGATGCCAGCGCGGATCCTGAGATGGCGAGTGCGATTGTCTTGAATGGGAAAACCCAACGCAACTCGGTTTGTAACGCACTGGAGTCATTGCTGGTTCATGAAGCGATAGCCAGCGATTGGCTACCCAACATCGGTCGCCGCTTGAACGATGCAGGCGTTGAAATAAGAGCTTGCGAGCGTGCCATGGGCTTATTGGGTGGCGTGGAGCGAGTAGTTGGGGCGACGGAAGCCGATTGGTCAACTGAATATCTTGGGCCAATCATCTCAATTCGAGTGGTATCGGGTGTTGACGAGGCGATTAGTCATATCAATCGCTACGGCTCTCATCACACAGAAACGATAGTGACAGCTGAGGAGGCGAGCGCGAATCGTTTTATTCGAGAGGTCGATTCCAGTTCCGTCATGGTTAATGCTTCAACGCGTTTCGCTGATGGCTTTGAATATGGATTAGGTGCAGAGATCGGGATTTCAACAGATCGCTTGCATGCTAGGGGTCCGGTGGGTTTGGAAGGGTTGACCACATTGAAGTGGGTGGTGCGAGGCGAGGGACAAATCCGCGGATGAGCAAGCAAAGCGCCGAAGTGGTATTCGGTGGCACATTTGATCCCGTCCATGAAGGACACCTCGCCATTGTTAGATCCCTTATCTCCCAACTGGGAGTGCGCGTTAGAATGTTGCCTGCCTACGTTCCGGGTCATCGAGGAGCTTGTACTGCTTCTCCAGAGCATCGACTTGCGATGCTGGAACTCGCAACGAAGAAAATGCGAAGCGTCGTGATCGATCGGTTCGAGTACAAAACGGGACGCACCGTGCCAACGATTGAGGTACTGCGGCATCTGCGGCAAACGCACTCTCCGCTAACGCCCATTTTCTTTGTGCTCGGGCAAGATGCACTGGCGGATTTGCCTAACTGGGTTGAGTCGGAGCACCTTTTGGACCTTGCGCACTTTTTAGTCGTCCCTCGCGCCGGGCTGAGAGGTGAAGTCAACGTGTCGGTCGCGCGCTATCCGCGGCTGCAAAAAATTGAAGATAATATGACTGCGAGCGGCGGCATTTTTCGACTCGATTTCAATGCAATCGACGTGTCGGCAACGCGTGTTAGGGCGCAACTAACAGAGGGTAAGCCTGTTGATGATCTACCGCTTGAAGTACAAGCTTATATAAGCCAACACCAGCTTTATGAAGGTGAAGAGGCTAGGAGGCACTGAGGTTTGGATTTGGAAACGTTAAAGGCATTGGTGCTAGAGGCACTCGACGAGATCAAAGCAGAAGAGGTGGTGACCCTGGATGTACAAGGTCAGACTGATATTGCTGATCTTATGGTTGTCGCTAGCGGACAATCGAAGCGGCAAATTAAGGCGCTCGCCGCCAATGTGGTCGAGCATGCCAAAGCGGCTGGCTGTCGCCCACTGGGCGTTGAGGGCGAAGAAGATGGTGAGTGGGTTCTGGTCGATCTTGGCGACGTCATTGTGCATCTCATGCAACCCGAAGTGCGAGCACTCTACGACTTAGAACGGCTTTGGAGCCTCAGTCCTGGCCAGATTGAGTCATCGCAGGATGAAGATTGAATTGATTGCGGCGGGAACCAAGCCACCTGGCTGGGTCCGCGAAGGGTTTGATACCTATCAAGGAAGAATGAAAGGAGACTGCGAGCTCATCTTGAAAGAGTATCCAGTTGCGAAACGGCACAAGACGGGATCGATCGCTAAGTATGCGAAAGAGGAGGAGCGTGCGATCCGCGACCTTATTCATCCAAGAGCACTGGTCATTGCTTTAGATAAGTCGGGTAAGTCGCTTGATACTGAGACGCTAGCCAGTGAAATGTCTGGCTGGATGAATGAATATCCCCTCGTCCAATTGCTGATCGGCGGTCCCGATGGTCTTTCGTCCGGTTTGATGCGAGATGTCAACCGATCGATCAGTGTCTCACTTATGACGTTCCCTCATTTTATGATGCGGGTCCTGATCGCTGAGCAGCTCTACCGTGCGTGGAGTATCAACCGTATGCATCCCTACCATAAGTAACTGAGCGCATGGCTGAACCTTCCATTCTTAAAAACCATCGGAGCGAGGCGCAAATCTACATCGAGCGCGTATCGATCGGAGCGATGGTGGTGGCATTGCTGTTTGGCTTGCTGTTGGCTCGGGTTGGATACCTACAGTTTGTGCGTTACGACGCATTCGTTACTCGATCCGATGAAAACAGAATGCAACTTGTGGCGAACGCGCCCTCCAGGGGGCTCATTTTCGATAGTGAAGGCAACATCCTGGCTGAGAATTTACCGGCAAGACAGCTGGTTATGATTCCAGAGCAAGTCCGATCGGTAGACGATAGTCTCGATGCGCTAAAAAAGGTCTTGGCTATCGATGCCTCAACAGAGGAAAGAATTCGAACTGCACTCAAGCGACGAACAAAGCGCTTTGAGGCCGTAACGTTGATGTACAACCTGACCAACGAGGAGGTGGCTCGTTTTGAAGCTAACCGAATGTGGTTGCCGGGGTTTGCTGTTCGTGCCGAACTCTTGAGACATTATCCCGAGGGAGCGCTGACAGCACATGCTGTGGGTTCGGTACGAATGATCAACAGTGAAGATCAACGCTTGATTGATCCCTCAGCTTATGTCGGCACGAACCATATCGGTAAGCTCGGCGTTGAACGCTTTTATGAGGACGCACTCCTTGGCGGCGTGGGCTTTGACCAGGTCGAGGTGAACGCGAAGGGTAGAGTGATGAAGGTCGTCAGTCGGCAGGCTCCGAGACGGGGCGATGATCTGATGCTTTATCTCAATACCCGTCTTCAGAGAGCGGCGGACCAAGCGATGGGTGATCGCCGAGGCGCGGTTGTAGCCATAGAGCCGGCGTCAGGAGGAGTGCTCGCATTACTCAGTAAACCGTCCTACGACCCTAATCCCTTTATGACAGGGTTGACCCATGAGGCATTTGACGCATTAACCGGGTCAATCGACGTACCTTTATTCAATCGCGCGCTGCAAGGCCAGTATGAGCCCGGTTCGACGCTCAAGCCGTTCATTGGCTTAGTAGGCCTGATGTCGGGTCATATAACGACCGACGGTGTCATCGACGATCCGGGCTGGTTTCGGCTCGAGGGTGAGACTCGCTTGTACCGGGATTGGAATTGGACCAAAAGTGATTCAGGTGGGCATGGACACGTCCATATTCAAAAGGCGCTTTATCGGTCCTGCAATGTTTATTTCTATGATCTTGCCCATAGGATGGGTATTGACCTACTGGCTAGCCAGCTTAGACCTTTTGGGTTTGGTCAGAATCTATCCGTAGATCTCCCAGAGGCAAAGCGAGGGTTACTTCCCGATCAGGAATGGAAGCAGGCCAGTCGAGGTGAGTCTTGGCGGCCGGGAGATACGATCAATTTAGGTATTGGTCAGGGAGATATGTTGGTCACGCCGTTACAGATGGCCCAGGCGGTTGCAACCTTAGCCAACCGCGGGAAATTTCGACCGGCGGTCATGGTGAAAGACCGCGTGCGAGACAATGGTTCGATGGGGCAGTTCGATGAGCTAAACCGCATTCCTGATTGGGCCTGGGAAACGATTATCGGCGGCATGAAAAAAGTGGTGCATCGAGGCAACCAGCGATTTGGAGAGAATGGAACAGCGTGGGCTTATATCGGTCGAGATATTCCGTATACGATGGCTGGAAAGTCGGGTACTGCGCAAGTGGTAGGCATTAGCCAGGGTGAGGTATACGACGAGGATCTCATCGACGAGCGGCTGAGAAAGCATGCGTGGTTCATTGCTTTCGCTCCTGTGGTCGATCCTTCGATCGCGGTGGCAGTCTTATTGGAAAATGGCGGTGGTGGTAGCGAAAATGCAGCGCCTGTGGCAAGGGCGATCATCGATGCTTATCTGATGGATATCGAGCCATCTTTGCAAGCAGCGGACCCCAGCAGCCTTCTTCAAGCAGCGCGATGAGCCAGGAATACGAACGCCAGATGTCGGCCGATTGGGGATCACCCAAGAGAAGAGGCCAGATTTGGCGAACACTCCGGCTGGATCCAACGTTGCTAGCCATTATTGCGGTGATTGCCAGTTTTGGCCTCGTGGTGCTTTATAGTGCTGGGGATCAAAACCAAGCGCTGTTAGAGGCTCAGGCTTGGAGGCTTGGTCTCGGTCTTTGCATCATGATTATTGTTGCTCAATTCCCTCCCCACTTTTTCATGCGACTGGGGCCATGGGTGTATCTCGTGGGCCTGGTGAGTTTGCTGCTCATTTACCCGTTTGGCTATGAAGTCAATGGATCAAGGCGCTGGCTGAGAATTCCGGGCCTGTTCCAGTTTCAGCCCTCGGAACTGATGAAACTCTGTTTGCCGATTGCGCTTGCTTGGTATTTGCACGAGCGAAGTCTGCCGCCAAAGCCGCGGCATGTTCTGGTCTCGCTTACTTTGCTGGCTATACCTTGCGGATTAATCGTGACTCAACCCGACCTTGGAACCTCGATCATCATTGCAGCGTCTGGCGTGCTGGTGCTTCTTTTAGCTGGACTGTCGTGGCGGTGGGTCGCTTGGTCAAGCCTAGCGTTGATGGCCTCAGCCCCCGCGCTTTGGTTTCTGATCAAGGATTATCAGAGGGCGCGCATCCTGACGTTATTCGATCCAGAGCGGGATCCGCTGGGATCTGGTTGGAACATCATTCAATCGACCATTGCCATTGGCTCAGGAGGCCTGTCAGGAAAGGGATTGCTGAAGGGGACACAGTCACACCTCGAATTTCTGCCCGAGAGCTCGACCGACTTCATCATTGCAGTGCTAGCAGAAGAGTTAGGATTCATGGGTGTTCTCTTTTTGCTGGGATGTTACGCGCTGCTCATTATGAGAGGGCTCGTAGTCTCGATTAATGCGCAAGACACCTTTGGGCGATTGGTGTCAGGGAGTATTACCTTTACGCTAGCGATCTATGTATTTGTCAATATCGGGATGGTGTCAGGAATCTTACCGGTGGTGGGAGTCCCTTTACCGTTAGTGAGTTACGGAGGGACGTCGATCCTGACGTTGTTTGTTGGCTTTGGGTTGTTGATGTCTGTGCATAGTCATCGACGCATAATGCTGTAACCTAGGTTCCGCGGAGAGAAGAGGGTGTAGATCTTGAAATTGTTGCTGATCACTGTCTTGGGGTGCTTGTTCTTTGCCGGGGCGCCCACGAGCAAAGCGGATGACCGGCTGCTCGATCTTAGTCGGCCAGACGTCCAGCTTTTTATTAGCGAGATTGTTAACGATGAGGGATTGCCTCGAGCGCAGGTGGAGGCATCCCTTCAGCAAGCCAGATTTCAGCCGAGCATCATTAAGGCCATCTCCCGACCGGCCGAGCGTGTCCTCACTTGGAAGGAGTATCAGGATATCTTTTTGACTGACCGCCGGGTCTCAGAGGGTGTCGCCTTCTTGGCGCAGCATGAGTCGTTGTTCGCGGATATAGAGAGGGAATATGGGGTGGATCGATGGGTAATTCTGTCGATTCTAGGAGTGGAGACCTTCTACGGCAGAATTACCGGGTCATACCGAGTGATCGATGCGCTGACGACGCTCGCGTTCGACTACCCGCCTCGAAGCAAGTTTTTCAGAGGACAATTAAAAGCCTTGTTCAGGCTAGCTCACGAGCAGAAGCAAGACGTCATTAGCTTGAAGGGGTCGTACGCTGGTGCAATGGGTTACGGGCAATTTATTCCCACGAGCTACGAGGCCTACGCGATCGATGCGGATCAGAACGGGTTTGCAGATATCTGGAGCACCCCGCACGACATTATCGCCAGTGTCGCTAATTACTTTGCTGAGCACCGTTGGACACCAGGATTGACGCCCTTGTTTGTGCTTGAAGCTCCAGATGCCTCTCTCGAGCCGCTTTTTGATAATGCGCTCAAACCAAAGCGGACCGCCGCGTCGATTCGAGAATTGGGCGTCCCATTGCCCAGTGAAATTGGTGCGGATGAGAAAGTGACGCTGCTCCGTTATGCGGGAAAAACTGGCGATGAATACTGGGTAGGTACTCAGAATTTCTACACGATCACGCGTTACAACCACTCTCGGCTTTACGCGATGGCTGTTTTTCAACTGAGTGAGCAGCTGCGTGAAGCGGCTTCTGTTAGTCGTTAGCCCGCAGGTCATGAGGTGGATGATGGCAGTATCTTTGACTGCCTCCGTCGTCATGGGTTGCGCAACGATGCCAAGATCGATGGTCGGAGCGCTCATTGACCAGGCACCAACACCAGAGACCGAATCGGCGAGCAAGGCAGTGGCTACAGACAGCCCAGGCAGTCAATCGCCGTTTGGCTCAGTGGACGGTTTAACGGCAAGTGAGAAGGGTTCTAGCACTGATCAAAAGGCGGGTATTCAGCTAGAGCGCCAAGATATCGATGCCTCCTCTAGTGCCTCCGGGGGAATTTCGAATAGTCAAGAGGCAGGGGCTGAAGGCGGCGCCGAGGGAGAGAAAGGCCCACCAGCGCCATCGCCAGCCTTAGTATCAGATCCCGATGAGACGACTGACGGGGGGATCAAAGTTGATCCCAGCAAAGACGTGATAGACCAAGATTCCAACAAAGTGCCTGCTGCTCACCTGACCTCATCTGGAGAGGATCCAGATCCCCTGGCAATTCGAACGCCACGTGAACCCTGGAACGCGAGCTATGAAGTCTACGGCGATGCCTATGAAGTGATGGACTCAAGCTTGGGATACTTGGAGGTCGGAATTGCCTCCTGGTATGGAAAGAAATTCCATGGCAGGAAAACCTCCAATGGGGAACGGTTTGATATGTATCAGGTGTCGGCCGCCCACAAAACGCTGCCGATCCCGACGGTCGTTCGAGTGACCAACCTCGAAAATAGTAAAAAGATTGATGTCCGGATTAATGATCGTGGCCCGTTTCATGATGATCGTCTGATTGACCTCTCGATGGCGGCTGCAAGAGCCCTTGGGTTCTCAGAACAAGGGACTGCTCCTGTTGTCGTTGAGGCGATTGATGCAGTGAATTATCCCGAGCAATTTGTGGCGGACGACACACCGGCCAGTGTCTACCTCCAGGCGGGTGCCTTCCAATCCGTTGTTGCTGCTGAAGCACTCATGAATAAGATTGAAGCGGCACTACCCGAAACGCTCGCTGAGGTGGGGTTGAGAGAGCTTCCAAGCGAGCAGACGGGCGGGGTCTTGCATAAAGTTTGGATTGGACCACTGACTAGTCCCGAGCGCGCATCAGAAGTCACGGAACTGCTTGCCGGTCTCGGGGTCAAAAAGCCAATGAGGGTTCAGGTTGATTAGCGTCGCATTGGCCCTCAAGTTAAAATAGAACAGGGTCAAGCAAGCACGAAATAAAAAGTCCGAGATAAAAAGTCCGAGAAAAGAGCACTATGACAAAAGAATGCATCGCATGGTGGACCAGCGAATGAGTAAGCGGGTGATGACACAACTAGTCGTGGCGATGGTTGCAGTATGGGGCGCCATGACCGCGACAGCCTCGCCGATCATTATTCCAGCCGCGCCGCAAATCGGCGCCGAAAGTTATCTGGTCATCGACGCGGCAACGGGGGACGTCCTCGCCAGCGAGAATGCCCGGATGCGGTTGCCGCCTGCGAGTCTGACGAAAATCATGACGAGCTACATCATTGCCGATGAGATCGAACAAGGGCGAATCACACTGGATGATCGTGTGCCTATCTCGGTTAAAGCGTGGCGAATGGAAGGCTCACGAATGTTTATTCGAGAGGGTACGGAAGTCAGCGTCGCTGATTTGCTTCGTGGCATCGTAATCCAGTCCGGCAATGACGCGAGTGTGGCGATGGCCGAATACATTGCAGGTGACGAAGAGGCGTTTGCAGGGTTGATGACGCAAACTGCGAAATCGCTGGGGATGAATAACACGAATTTCATGAACGCGACCGGCTTGCCGGATGAGATGCACTACACCACAGCCGAAGACTTAGCGATCTTAACGCGTGCATTGATCAATCGATTTCCAGAGCATTACGCGATCTACTCGGAAAAGTACTTCTCTTACAACGATATTCGGCAGGCGAATAGAAATGCGCTGTTGTGGCGAGACGATTCTGTCGATGGAGTGAAAACAGGTCATACGCAGGCGGCGGGTTACTGTTTGGTTGCCTCTGCCATGGAAAATGATACCCGGCTGATCTCGGTAGTAATGGGCGCACGTGATGAGCGTACGCGCGCAGCTGAGTCGCAGAAATTGTTGAATTATGGGTTTCGCTACTATGAAACGGTCAATTTGTATGCTGCCGGGGCATCGCTTAAGCGGGTTCGCGTGTGGTCAGGATTGCACGAGTCGCTTGAGGTCGGGTTAGATGATGCGATCACGTTGACGATTCCTAGAGGAGGCAGAGACCAACTAAAGGCGGAGATCAATCTTCAAGATGTTATCGAGGCACCCATTGAACGTGGTCAAACCCTAGGTGCGCTCACCTTGTCGCTCGGTGATGAAATGCTGGTAGAGCGGCCTGTCGTTGCGCTCAACCCAGTACAAGCAGCAGGCTGGCTGTCCTCTACGCTTGACGATGTGCAACTGATGTTCATTGATTTGACGGGTGGAGATCCGCTAGCGCCTTAGCAGCATGCCCTAATATGGCTGAAGACAATACAATTTCATTCCCGTGCGTATACCCCATCAAGGTGATAGGAGCGGACTCGGACCAATTTGCTACCCAAGTGCTTGAGATTATTGCGAAACACGACACAACCGTGGACGCCTCGAAGGTCTCGGAAAAGACGAGTCAGTCGGGAAAGTACCGCTCGCTGACTGTCGAACTGTTCGCAACAGGGGAACCCCATATTAGGACGATATTCGACGCGCTCCGAAACCTACCTCAGGTTAAGCTGGTCCTTTGATCATGCCTCGATCGAGTGAGTCAATAGGGGGCATTGATGTTCGGCGTTTGGGCTTGGTTCCGTACGAAACCGTATTTGCCAGCCAAGCTGAATACACATCAGCGCGCTCAGAAGCTTCGAATGACCAGGTGTGGCTCGTTGAGCACCCGGCAGTCTTCACAATGGGACAGGCGGCGAAGTCTGAGCATATTTTGGCAGCCGGAAACATTCCTGTTGTGCAAAGTGATCGGGGTGGTCAGGTGACTTACCACGGCCCCGGACAAACCGTCGTGTACTATTTACTGGATTTGAAGCGGTTGAAACTGTCGGTTAGAGATCTTGTGACACTCGCCGAAACTGTAGTGATTGATAGTTTGGCAGCCTTTGGTATCCAAGGAGAAACCAAGCATGGCGCGCCAGGTGTCTACGTGAATGGATCGAAAATTGGGTCACTCGGCTTTCGGATCAGAAAAGGCTGCAGTTACCACGGACTCTCATTAAACCGGGCGATGGATTTAGAGCCTTTTTCGAGAATCAATCCGTGCGGTTTTCAGGGGCTAGAGGTCACTGACCTGCTTAAACAAGGCGTCGAAGTGAGCGCAGATGAGCTCGAAGCAGAGTTGATTAATCAGAGCTTTACACATCTGAGCGAGCGGTTAGGCGCGCGTGCAATCACCGTTTAGACGAAAGGAATCAGTGTGCGGGACAAACGAAATCAATTGATCCAAGGAGAGAAGCTTCGCGGTGCGGAGAAGGTTAGACGCATTCCGATCAAAGTTGTCCCGACTGATCAGCCGCTGCGGAAGCCGGATTGGATTCGCATCAGATTAACCGCGAACCCCGAAGTCGACCGCATCAAAGGAATATTGCGTCAGCGCAAACTTGCGTCGGTGTGTGAAGAGGCCTCTTGCCCTAATTTGTCCGAGTGTTTCTCCCATGGCACGGCTACTTTCATGATCATGGGCGAGATTTGCACTCGCCGATGCCCTTTTTGTGATGTGGCACACGGCAAGCCCAATCCTTTGGACCCGGATGAGCCTCGCCAACTGGCTGAAGCAGTGGCCGAGATGCAATTGAAGTATGTGGTTGTCACTTCCGTTGACCGTGATGATTTAAAGGACAGCGGGGCGGGCCATTTTGCAGCGTGCATTGAGGCAGTGAGGAAGGCAAATCCAACCACCACATTGGAAGTCTTGGTGCCAGATTTTCGTGGGCGTATGGATATCGCGCTGTCGATCTTGGCGGACACGCCGCCTGATGTCTTTAATCACAATCTGGAAACAGTTCCTCGTCTCTACAAGAAAGCTCGCCCTGGAGCGGATTACGAGTGGTCATTGGACTTGCTAGCTCGGTACAAGTCGGTTCAGCCAGATGTGCAAACCAAGAGCGGGTTGATGCTTGGACTAGGGGAGACCTTCGAAGAGGTGGTTGAAGTAATGAAGGATTGCCGGCGCCATAATGTCGATATGCTGACCCTTGGGCAGTATTTGCAACCCAGTCGAGACCATCTGCCAGTTGATCGCTACGTCCATCCTGATGAGTTTGAAGCGCTTGCTGAGGAAGCAAGAGCACTTGGTTTTAAACGAGTGGCGAGCGGCCCATTGGTGCGCTCGTCCTATCAAGCGGATCAGCAGGCGGCTGGGAAGACTGTCAGTTAGTCTCAGTCCCGCAAGCGCTGCAATCTTGTTTCTTCTTGAAGGCGAAGCTATTCCACGCGTTGAACACGCCGTCGTAGGTCGTTAAGCGGCCCGTATGATCTGACGAAATGCCAGCAATCAACTTGAGCGTTTCCATGGCTTGTAGGCCTCCCATCACACCAACGAGCGGTGCAGCTACCCCGGTTGTTGAGCAGCTCATTTCAATTGGCTGGTCAGAGGGATAAAGACAGGCGTAACAGGGGCTGTTCGGAACCGCGGGGTCCCAAATCATTAATTGACCTTCGAAGCGAATTGCAGCGGCTGACACTAGCGGTGTTCTAGTTTTAACGCAGGCGATATTCACGAGATGCCGAGTGTCGAAATTGTCTGTGCAGTCCACAATAACTGACGCTTCATTTGCGAGTGCAATGAGTCCTTGCTCGTCCAAACGGCGATCAACAATCTGTACTTCAGCGTGGGAATTTATGGAGGCAAGACGTTCCCTCGCAGATTGGACTTTGAGATCGCCAAGGTTTGTTTCGCTGTGAATGATTTGTCGCTGAAGATTACCCAATTCGACGGTGTCATCGTCGACCAGCGTCAGTCGACCCACACCGGACGATGCGAGATAGAGCGCCGCGGGTGAGCCGAGCCCGCCTAGGCCAATGATCGCGACATGACTACGGAGTAAGGCCTCCTGACCCGCAAGATCAATTTGCGGGAGCAGAATATGACGACTGTATCTTAGTAACTCTGAGTCCTTCACGATCGAGTACCCACTAGTACGCGTGGTAATCCGCTGAGATCCATGTATCCCACCGCGCTAAATCCAGCTGCTTCAACCATGGTAGTTAGTTCGGCTTGTTGTTCATAGCCGTGCTCAAAAACGAGGGTACCACTTGGGGTCAGCACGGAGTGGGCGTCGCGGAGAATAGCAGTATAGGCGGAGTAGCCATTTTGCTCAGCAACCAGGGCACACTGCGGCTCGAATGAGAGATCCGCGAGGTGAGGGTCACCGGGTGCGATGTAAGGCGGATTGCTGACAATCACGTCGACGCTTGAAGGCCGTATCGCCTTCAACCAATCTGATTGTATGAGTGTGCAATTAGGCGTCGCCTTACTATTTTTCTTGGCAACGGCCAAGGCGTCGGATTCGAGATCGCTGGCGTAAACAGACCAAGAGGGCCTCGCTTTCGCAAGACTAACCGCGATGCATCCGGACCCTGTCCCTAGATCAAGCACAGTTTTGGGTTCATCTCCGAAGGCCGCCAGCACGATCTCAATGAGTCGCTCTGTGTCGGGTCTTGGAATGAGTGCTCCCTCGGATACAAAAAACTCGTCCTCCCAGAATGATTGCTGATTGACGAGATAAGCGAACGGCTCACCACTGGCTCTACGCTGTATAAGCCGAAGATAACTGTCTTTCTGCTCGGAAGTGCAGCGCGAGGTGGGGCGGGCAAAGAGCCAAGATCGGTCAACGCCCAGTACATGGGCAAGGAGCAGTTCGCTGTCTAAGTGAGCCGAGTCGATGGAATGGAGTAAGAGCTTCGCGTGCCTGATTAGCGAGGCTATAGTCGCGCTTTGGTCAGTCTCCATCGAGACCCATTGCGCTTAAGAGGTCGGCCTGATGTTCTTGGCGGAGGGGATCGATGACTGCCTCAAGCTCACCCGCCATTATTTGTTGAAGTCGATGGAGGGTTAGGTTGATTCGATGATCAGTGACCCTACCATCAGGATAGTTGTAGGTTCTAATTTTCTCCGATCGGTCACCGCTGCCAACCAAGGAACGGCGTTGCTCGGCCTGCTCAGCCGTTTGCTCGCTCTGTGCTTTGTCGAGCAATTTCGCTTGGAGCAAGCTCATCGCGCGTGCCCGATTTTTGTGTTGGCTGCGCTCGTCTTGGCATTCAACCACGATTCCGGTGGGAAGGTGCGTGATCCGGATGGCCGAATCAGTTTTGTTGACGTGCTGCCCTCCCGCACCACTCGCACGAAAGGTGTCGACCCGAAGCTCTGCTTTATCAATGGTGATCTCGTCGACTTCTTCGATTTCAGGCATGACGGCTACGGTGCACGCCGACGTGTGAATGCGGCCCTGAGATTCAGTTTGTGGAACGCGCTGCACCCGATGTGCGCCCGATTCAAATTTGAGATGGCCATATACATCGCTCCCAGTAACACGCGCAATGACCTCTTTGAAGCCTCCGTGCTCACCCTCGCGATCACTCAAGATCTCGATGTTCCACCGCATGCCTTCGGCATAACGGAGGTACATTTTGAGAAGGTCTCCAGCAAAGATGGCGGCTTCGTCACCACCCGTACCCGCACGAATCTCTAAAAATGCATTGCTTTGATCGTTTGGATCATTGGGGAGGAGAAGAATCTGTAGCTCATGCTCAAGCTCCGCGATGGATTGCTCGAGGGCTTTTGTCTCTTCTGCAGCCATTTCCCTAATGTCAGGATCGCTGTCTTCGGCAAGACTCAGACTATCTGCTAAATCCGTGCGAGCTTGTTGATATCGGGTATGGCTTAAAACAATGGGCTCCAATTCGGCATATTCCTTGGAAAAGGCT
>Ga0181594_10000603_pt1 | contig 33376 bp, 28 predicted proteins | sample 071ome_18_FD_145603 | JGI IMG/M metagenome (GOLD analysis project Ga0181594, IMG submission 145603) | Coastal salt marsh microbial communities from the Groves Creek Marsh, Skidaway Island, Georgia - 071413BT metaG (spades assembly) | ecosystem: Environmental > Aquatic > Marine > Intertidal zone... | reverse complement strand
CAGGCTGTCGACGACGGTCTCAAGGTCAATACCTTGTGCTTCAGCGATGTCGGCGATCGAGTCGCCGTTCTGCAGCGCCTCGCGGATCTCGGCGCCGTCAAGCCCGAGCGTCTCGGCAATGGACCCGAGACGAGCGCCGCGTTGACCACCACGGTGGCCACGGTCGCCGTGCCCCTCCGGGCGGGCCGCCTCGAGGGTGTCGACGACGGCATCACGCTGGGCCTCGTCGATCGTGCCGTCATCGACCAGCGGCTGGAGGATCGCTTCGAGTCGGTTGAGGGCGGGGCCCGCTTCGGTGGCCTCGTCTTGCGCACCGGCGATCACCGGGGTGAAGAAGGCGGCGCCAGCGGCGACACCACCGAGCGTGGAGGCCACGATGGCGGTCGCGACGACGGATTTCTTCATCCTCGTGCCAACGCTGGTCATCGGGTTGGTGGTGGGGGTTTCGGTCATGGGTACTGCTCCTCAGGGGGTTGGGGGGTGCCTCTCGGTGATGACCACACTCGCAACCCTGGGTAAGACCTTGGTGAGCGCAACGGACGGAATCGGTGAAGAAGTTGTGAGGGAAGTGTGAGCGGTGTCGGCCTTCTAGGATCGGCGACCGTGACCACCCCCTATCTCACCGAACGACTCCAAGGCTTCGGAACCACGATCTTCGCCCAGATGTCGGCCCTCGCGGCCGAGACCGAGGCCGTCAACTTGGGGCAGGGGTTTCCCGACACGGATGGTCCTGCTGAGGTTGCGGAGGCAGCCCGGCAAGCGATCCTCGATGGCCACAATCAGTATCCACCGCTACCAGGGATTCCCTCGCTGCGGCAGGCCGTCAGTGAGCATCGCGCCCGCTTTCGGGGGCAGGAGTTCGACCCAGATGGGGAGGTGCTGATCACCGCAGGTGCCACCGAAGCGCTGGCAGCGGCCATGCTCGCGCTCACCGGCCCCGGGGACGAGGTTGTCACCTTCGAGCCCTACTACGACTCGTACGCGGCGGGCATTGCGCTCAGCGGCGCCACTCGCCGGGTCGTCACCCTTCGCGCACCGGACTGGTCGTTTGACCCCGATGAACTGCGGGCCGCCTTCACACCGGCAACCCGTGTCCTGCTGCTCAACACCCCGCACAACCCGACTGGCAAGGTGTTCTCGCGTGAGGAGATGACCCTGATCGCCGAACTCTGTGCCGAACACGATGTCGTCGCGGTGACCGACGAGGTGTACGAACATCTCGTCTTCGATGGCGAGCACATCCCGCTGGCGACACTGCCCGGTATGGCCGAACGGACCCTCACCGTCTCCTCGGCGGGCAAGGTATTTTCGTTTACGGGCTGGAAGATCGGGTGGGCGTGCGGACCCGCCGAACTCGTGGCGGCGGTACGGACCGCCAAACAGTTCCTCACGTTCGTGAACGGTGCGCCGTTCCAGCATGCCGTTGCGGTTGGCCTCCGACTGGGCGACGCGTTCTTCAATCAGTACACCGCCGACATGCGGTCGAAGCGGGATCGCTTGTGCGACGGGTTGGCCGGCGCCGGACTCGATGTGCTGGTTCCGCAGGGTACCTACTTCGCAAGCTGTGACATCACGTCGATCGGCGAGTCGGATGGCGTCGAGTTCTGTCTCGGACTTCCTGAACGGGCTGGCGTGGTCGCTGTCCCGACGATGGTCTTCTACGACGACAAAGCCGCCGGCGCCCCAATCGTTCGCTTCGCCTTCTGCAAACAGGACGAGGTCCTCGAAGAGGCGATCACTCGTCTGCAGGCGGCGTTCTCATGACCCTCGAACTCGCCGCCATTCAACACGACATCGTCTGGGAGCGACCCGACGAAACACTGGCGGCGGTGCGGCCGCTCGTGCTGGACGCGGCCGGGCGCGGCGCCCAGCTGATTTCGCTTACCGAGATGTGGGCGTGCGGTTTCTCGATGAACACGGGGGTGGTCGCCGAGCAACCCGACGGGCCGACCGCGTCATCGATGCACGAGCTTGCGCAGGAAACCGGCTGCTGGATTGCCGGTTCGTTCCCCGAGCACACCGCTGGGCATGACCGGCCCACCAACCGCTTCTTGCTTGCCGGCCCGAACGGCGAGGACCACCGCTATTCCAAGACAAAGCCGTTCTCGCATGGCGGCGAGACCGACCACTACGACGGTGGCGCACCGGTCGAACCAATCGTCATCAACGGCGTCCGTATCACCCCGTTCATTTGCTACGACCTGCGCTTTACCGATCTGTTCTGGAATGCCGCAGCCACAACCGACCTCTACCTGGTGCCTGCCAACTGGCCCGCCGTCCGCCGAGAGCACTGGATGACCCTGCTCCGGGCGCGGGCGATCGAAAACCAGGCCTATGTGTGTGGGGTGAATCGGGTCGGCCCTGCGGCCGACGGCCTCGAACATTCCGGCGACTCACGCATTTTCGATCCGCTCGGCAATCCGATCGCTGAGGCACCGCCCAGGGAGACCCACACGATGCGTGCATCGATCGACCCGGCCGTGGTGGCCGAGGTGCGCGCCTCCTTCCGGTTCATGAGCGACCGCTAGGTCCTCGACGCTCATCTCCCTGAGGCAACGGGCGCCTACTGCGCACCAAGGCCACCCAGTCGCGGGTCATCGTTGCCCGTCGTTCCCGAGGCTCGGCAAGTCGAGGGTCACGGCTGCGCCACCACCCTCGGCCTCACCTGCATAGGCCTGTCCGCCGTGCGCATCAGCGACCTGCCGCACGATCGACAGACCAAGACCAGATCCTGGCATCGTCCTGGTCGACTCGACGCGGTGGAACCGTTCGAACACCTGCTCCCGCTCAGCGACGGGAATGCCCGACCCCTGATCGATGACCGTGACACGGCCGCCATCGATCTCGACCCGGATCGAGGTGCCAGCAGGCGAGAACTTCGCCGCATTCTCGATCAGGTTCCGGATCGCGCGGGCGACTGCGGTCGGACGGACCTCGACCATGGACCGTTGGGCCACGACGACATCGACGACTCGATCCGTGCGACGAGCCTGCCGCTCGGCGACCGGCTCGACCAGGTCAGCGAGATCGACCGGCACCGGATCCTCGTCATCGCGAATGTCGCTCGCAAGCTCGACGAGTTCCGCAACCAGATCTCCAAGTTCGTCGATCTCGGCACCGATGTCGTCAACGATCGCCCGCTGCATGTCCTCGGGAATGGGCCGTCCGGAACGCAGCACATCGACATTGGTGCGCAGGCTGGCGAGGGGGGTCCGCAGTTCGTGACTGGCATCCATCACCAGCTGTCGCTGCTGGCGGCGAGAGGTCGACAGCGCGTCGAGCATTGCGTTGAAGCTGCCCGCGAGGCGCCCGACCTCGTCCCCGCCGCTGCCGTCCACTGGATGATCAAGATCGCCGGTGGTGGCAACCTGTTCGGCGGCGATCGTCAGCCGCCGGATCGGTGCCGTCGCCCCGCCGGCGATCAGCCACGCAGCACCACCAGCCAAAACCACTGCGGCGAGCGCAATGATGACGATTCGGTCGGTGAGATCACCGAGCGACTGGTCGATCTCCCCCAGCGGCCGGGCAACCTGAACGAACACATCATTGACCGGCACCGTTGCCACCCGAGCCCGCTGGCCTGCTACCGAGCCGTCGCTCAGTGACAACGACGCACCTGCGAGCGGATACTCGTCGAGGGCGAGATCCGTTGAGAACGACTCCCCGAGCGAGATGAGCAGTTCGCCTGAAGCCGACACGACTTGGGTGAAGGACGCCCGGGCCGTCGACTCCTGCAGCATGCCGCGAGGGCCGAGACGGCTGCCCCGGAACCCATCGGGCTCTGGAGCATTCGGAGGTTCGCCCCCCCGAAGCCGCGCCGCACTGAACTGTTCGAAAAATTCCGGGCCGCGAGCGAAGCCGCGAACACTGCGTGCTCGTTCCTCGAGCTCCAGATCGACCTCTTCGATTAGCTCGGCTTCTGCTGCGGCGTGAACCCGCTGACCCACCACCGCAACAACAACCGTCACCACGGCGACGACGACGAGCGTGATTCGCAGTCGAAGGCTCACGCCACGTCCACCCGAGCGACATAGCCAAGGCCTCGAACCGTGTGCAGCAGCCGGGGACGGCCATCGGCTTCGAGCTTCTTGCGCAGGTAGCCGACATAGACATCGAGGGTCTTCGACTCGGCGTCGAGCGCACCATCCCATACGGCGTCGTAGAGCTGGTCTCGACTCAACACGACACCAGCGTTTCGAACGAGAACATCGAGTAGCTCGAACTCCGTTCGTGAGAAGTCGAGGGCGACACCATCACGGGTAGCCCGATGGCCGGCACGGTCGATCCGCAAGTCGCCAAGGAGCAGGACGTCATCGTTGGCATCGTCGAGTCCGCTTCGGAGACGGGCCCGGAGCCGAGCGAGGAGTTCCTCCAACGCAAACGGCTTCACCACATAGTCGTCGGCTCCAGCATCGAGGCCAGCGACGCGATCCCGCACCTCGTGGCGCGCCGTCAGCATCAGGATCGGCGTGTCGTCGCCTCGGTCTCGGATCCGTCGACACACGCTGAGACCGTCGGCGTTCGGCATCGACACATCAAGCAGCAACAGGTCGGCTGGCTGCTCGGCGTGAAGTTCCAACGCTCGGGCACCGTCACCCACCGTCACCACCTCATAGCCCTCGAGAACCAGCGCCCGTTCGAGAGACTCGCGAACTCGACGATCGTCTTCGGCGATGAGAATCCTGGCCACGGTCCTTACCTTCTCACGACTTGGTGAGAATTCCGTGAGAGCGCACCACCCGAGGAACAGGCCGATCGGACCAAATCGAAGCGGTGGACTGATCCCGAGTGATGACCGACCGAGTCTGGGCGACGGAAAGGACCGCCATGGCCGCATGGACCACCCATCTTGGATCGGGGAACGCCCCGACCCGAGTGCGGTCTGGAGTCCGGGTCGGGATCGACGGCTACCCCGTGCCGCGTCTGCGGGGACGGTTGCACCAGGGAGCCGTCATCCCGACCGCCTTCACCGGCGTCACGACCATGTGGCTGGTCGATGGCATGACTGCTCGGGCCTCGGTTGGCGTCTTTACCGTTTCGATCGTTGCGATGTTGACCGCGAGCGCGGTCTACCACTGTCACCGGGACACACCTGAAGGTCGCCTCGCCGCCCGCCGCGTTGACCACGGCACCATTCTCGTTGCTATCGCCGGCACGCAGACCGCCTTCTGGGCACTGATCGGGCCCGAGGCCGCGGTCCGGTGGATCGTCGTCGGGATCTGGGTGGTTGCGGCGGTCGGCTTTCGCCACAAAGTGACCCAGCTCTCTACGACCGACTCGACGGGCAACTGGCTCTTCATCGCGCTCGGATGGTCCGGCGCAGCACTGATCCCGTGGCTGTTGCGCGCCGGCGTGCCGGTCCTTCTGCTCGTCGTCACCGGCGGAGGTGCCTACTCGCTCGGAGGGCTCCTGCTGTCCCGCCGGATCGGCAACCTCTGGCCCGGTGTGATCGGCTACCACGAGGTCTGGCACGCACTGACCATTCTGGGGTTCTGCTGCCACGGCGCCGCCATCGTTCTGCTCACGAGCGGCTGAGCCGGTCCAGACCGCCAGGCTGCGATCAACTGCGACCCGAACGGCACTCGCGCCTAGGGTCAGCCGGGTGCGGATTCTCGTAACCAATGACGACGGCATCAACTCCACCGGTCTCCACGTGCTCGCCCGGGCGATGAAGCCCTTCGGTGAGGTCGTGATCGCCGCCCCTAACACCGAATATTCGGGCTACGGCGCTGCCCTCGGCACGCTCCACAACATGAAGCCCGACGTTCGCCGCGAGTCGGTGGAAGGCATTGATGAGGCCTGGTCAATCAGCGCCCCGCCCGCACTCTGCGCGATGTTCGGCCGCCTCGGCGTGTTCGGCGAGATCGATCTCGTGGTGTCCGGTATCAACCCTGGAGCCAACGTCGGCCGGGCGGTTTACCACTCGGGCACGGTCGGCGCCTGCCTCACCGCCCGCAACGGCGGTATCAGCGGCGTTGCCGTCTCCCAATCGGTCGATGCCTTCGGCGTCGAGGGCCAGGGGTGGGAAGAAGCGCTCGGGACCCAGAAGTGGGAGGGCGCAGCCGAGGTAGCTGCCGTCGCCGTTGGTGCCCTCGTGCAGGACATGCCCGACGAACCCCTTGTACTCAACATCAACGTCCCCAATCGGCTTGCTGCCGACATGGAAGGCTGGCTCCGAACCGATGTTGGTGAGGCACCGCCTCGGGGTCTCGCCAAGGCCAAGCTCGAGCCCAAGCCCGGCGCAGTCGACACCTTCCACGTGGAGATGGAGTGGGGCGACGCGATCCAGATCCCCGAGACCGAGGACGGTGGTGCGGTCATGGCCGGCTACGCCTCCATCACCTGGCTCGGCCGACTCGAGGGCCTGACCCCGCACCACCCCACCATGAAAGCCACCGAGGGCGCGCTCGACGACTTCTACGCCTGAGGTTGCGCTTGGCGGCAGCCGCAGGGAGCGCTCGTAGCCTGAGGCCGTCATGTTGACCGCTTCCAACATCGCACGGTCCTACGGGCCTCGCGACCTGTTCGCCGACGTGACCCTGCAACTCTCCGCAGGGCGACGGATCGCGCTCGTCGGCGGCAACGGCACCGGAAAGACCTCGCTGATCGAAATCCTCGTTGGCGATGCCGAACCCGACGCCGGGTCGATCACACGACCCCGAGACATGACACTCGGCTATCTCCCCCAGGACCTTGTCGACACCGCCACCGGCACCGTGCTGGAGGAAGTGCTCGCCGGCGCTGGCGAGATGGCCGACCTCACCGACCGACTCCACCGACTTGAGGCTGCCATCTCCGACCCGGCGACGGCTGCCGACGCCGACGCCTACGACAAGTTGCTCTCCGAGTACGGCGAGGTACAGGGCCAGTACGAGTCCATGGGTGGCTACGCACTCGAAGCCGATGCCCGCAAAGTCCTCGCCGGTCTCGGCTTCCGCGACACCGACGGCGACCGGCCCGTGCGAGAACTCTCGGGCGGGTGGCGCATGCGGGTGGCGTTGGCGCGCCTCCTCCTTGCCAAGCCCGACGTGCTGATCCTCGACGAGCCGACCAACCACCTCGACGTCGACTCGGTGGCCTGGCTCGAACAGCAACTTGCAAGCTGGCCCGGGGCGCTCCTGTTTGTGTCTCATGATCGCGACTTCATCGACGCCGTCGCCGACCGGGTCGTTGAACTCGCCGAGGGAACCGCTCTCGAATACGTGGGTGGCTTCGCCGAGTTCGTGGTGCAGCGAGAAGAACGTCTCCAGCGCATCGAGGCGGCGGCAGCACGCCAGGCTCGCGAGATCGCCAAGGTCGAGCAGTTCATCGACCGCTTTCGATACAAGGCCACAAAGGCCCGCCAGGTCCAGAGCCGGATCAAGACCCTCGAAAAGCTCGATCAGATCAAGGTTCCCGACCGCAAGGAACTCGTCGCCAAGTTCGCCTTCCCGGAGCCACCCCGCTCGAGTCGCGTGATCGCCGAGTTCAACCACGCCACCGTCGGCTACGACGACATTCCGGTGGTCACCGACGTCACCCTCGCTGTCGAGCGGGGGCAGACCGTCGCACTCGTCGGTCCAAACGGAGCGGGCAAGACCACCTTGCTGCGTCTCATCTTGGGCGAGCTTGCGGCAAGCGAGGGCACTGCGGAGCTCGGGAACAATGTCAGGATCGCCACGTTCCATCAGCATCAGGCCGACGAACTCGATCTCGACAAGACCGTCATCGCCGCCTTCTCCGGCGGGATCGATCCCGGCAAACGCAACCTCCGCACCGTTCTCGGCAGCTTCGGGTTCCCGGGTGACGCAGCCGACCGCATGGTGCGGGATCTGTCCGGAGGCGAACGAACCCGCCTCGCTCTCGCCCGAACGATGATCGAACCGGTCAACCTGCTGGTGCTCGATGAGCCCACGAACCATCTCGATCTCCCGAGTTGTGATGTGCTCGAAGATGCCCTGACGGCCTACCCCGGCACCGTTCTGCTCGTCACCCACGACCGCCATCTGATTCGGAACGTCTCGGACGCAATCATCGACGTCCGAGACGGCACTGCAACCTGGTTCGACGGTGTCCCCGAAGACGTGTTGATCCCGGCCGATCCCTCCAAGGTGGCCGGGCTTGGCACCGGCTTGGCGACGGGTGCCGGTGGTGCGAAAACCGGCACGCCGGGTCATGGGGGCACCGGTCAGGTCGCTCGTCCGGAAGCCGGTGGCGAGGGTGAGATGACGTCGACCAAGCAGGATCGGCGAGCGACGCGTCAGAAGTCGGCCCAGGCGCGGCAGCACAGCAATGAGCTCCGCAAGCGGGTTCAGAAGCTCGAACGGCAACTCGAGAAGGCTGAGGCCGACGTCGCTGACCTTGAGGCCCAGCTCGGCGACCCGGACATCTACGACCGGCCCGAAGAGGTGCACCGGCTTGCCACCCTCCATGAGGCTGCCAAGGCGAATGCCGTCCAGCTCATGAACGAGTGGGAGACCGCAGCGGAGCAACTCGAAGGGTGAGCCTTCTAGCCTGACCGGATGCCACAGGTCACCCTCGCATCCGGGATCACCATCGAGTACGAACGCCACGGCGAGGGCGAGCCGCTGCTCCTCGTCATGGGCCTCGGCGGTCAGCTCACCGATTGGCCTGCCGAATTCGTTGAACGTCTGGTCAGCGTCGGCTTCGAGGTCGTCGTCTATGACAACCGTGACGTTGGGTTCTCCAGCGGCACCGACTGGGAGCCGCCCTCGCGGCTCCGATCGGTCGTATCACTGCTGACCCGTCGACCGCTCAAGGGTGTGGGCTACACCGTCCACGACATGGCCGAGGACGGTGCCGGGCTCATGGACGCTCTCGGTTTCGAGTCGATGCATGTCGTTGGCATGTCGATGGGCGGGATGATTAGCCAGGCGCTCACCATCGACCACCCTCATCGGGTTCGTTCGCTGTGCTCCGTCATGTCGAACACCGGCGACAGGCGACGCGGCAACATCTCGCTCAAACTCATCCGAGCCATGGGTCTAATCGGCGACCCGAGCAAGGAGACCGCTGTTGAGGACGGGCTCAAGCTCTGGAGCCACATCTCCGGGGACCACTTCGACGAGGACGAAGCCCGGCTCCGCATCGGCACCGCCATGGAGCGCTCCTGGAATCCCGAGGGAATGATGCGACAGACCGCCGCCATCGCTGGCAGCCCGGACCGCACCGAGCATCTCGGTTCGGTCACGGCACCGACGCTCGTGATCCACGGGCTCAAGGATCTCCTCGTCATGCCGTCGGGGGGAACCGCCACTGCGGCCGCAGTGCCCGACTCACGCCTGCTGATGTTCCCCGATATGGGTCACAACCTCCCCGAGTCCCGACAGGACGAAATGGTGTCGGCGATCGTTGCCAACACCCGGCGGGTCAGCACCCTCACCGGCGACTGACGGGCCGTTCGGGCCCACCGACCCGAGATCGACGGGCCGCCACCACCCCTTCGGCGGCGAACAACAAGAGCCCGACCCAGATCACCACATAGCCAGCCGCCTGCCCACCGGACCACGACTCGCCGTAAGCCAAGACGCCGAGCAGGAACTGCAGGGTTGGCGTGATGTACTGCAGCACCCCGACGAGCCACAGTTCGATTCGCCGGGCCGCCCAGCCGAACATCAACAGCGGTACCGCCGTCATGAGGCTGGCGCCCGCCGCCCAGACCCATCCGGTCGGGGTCGACACCGTCGAGAGCCCGGTGCCGTCAGCGGTGAGCGCACCAAGCGCGATGGCCGCGAGCGGGGCCATCGTCGCCACCTCGATGGTGAGCCCATCGAGCGACTCGACCGGTGCAGTTTTGCGGACGAGTCCATACAGGCCGAATGAGCCGGCGAGGTAGAGCGAGATCCAGGGAAGGGATCCGAGTTCGATCGACAAGATCGCAACCCCTGCGCCGGCAAGCCCAACTGCGCACCATTGCCCACGCCGAAGCCGTTCGCCGAGCACGGTCACGCCCAACACGACACTCACCAGCGGGTTGAGGAAGTACCCCAGGCTGGCTTCGAGCACTCGGTCGTTGGTGACGGCCCAAATGAAGCCGAGCCAGTTGCCGGCCAACAACATCGAGGAGACGATCATCATCCGACGTACCCGAGGGTCGGCCAGCCGCTCACGCACCTGCGCAGCCCGGTCCCGCACCACTTGCACAACAACAAGGAGGGTGACCGTCGCAAGAATCCGAACGACGAGGATGTCGCCTGCCGAACCGTCACCAAGCCGCCAAAAGATCGGCGAGAGGCCCCAGAGTCCGTAGCCGACGACGGCCACCATCACGCCGCGGTGCATGCCGGCACGCTACCGGCATCCCGGGAAGAGGCTCAGCGATTCGGACTGAGTCGCACCGAGACCATCAGCGACGTCGGCTCCCTCGGGCTCGCGTGACACACTGGGCGCATGGCCTCCGACCTGATCACTGCGCCGACCGAGGAGACCGTCACCGACCCGGTGACCGACGACGGCGAACACGACCGGTTCGCTCACTACGTCCGCAAGGCGGACGCGACACGAGCAACGGTCGAGGGGGTCCCGGTCCGTGCCCTTTGCGGCAAGGTCTGGGTCCCAAGCCGCGACCCGTCGAAGTACCCGGTGTGTCCCGAGTGCGCCAAGATTCGTGACCGACTCCTCAACCGAGGCAACAACTGACGGTCGACCACATCGGCCAGCCAGGGTTCAGAACCCGCGGCACCGTGCCGATGAGACACCATGATCAAACGCATCGTCTCCTCGCTCGCCTGGGTTACCGCCCTGGCAGTCCTGGTGTTGACGGCCACGCCCCTGACGGTTGCCTGACCCCTCCTGGCCATCGGCGCTGAGTCACCTCATCCGGCCCGAACCGGGACGCCACCTCGCCAGCCGGCGTGTGATCTGATCCGGTTGGTGCGAGACTCCGAACTGCCGTTCTATCGACGCCGAACGTGAGGGGTACGCCGTGAAGGTCGCTGTCGTCTACGAGTCCCGAACCGGGCACACCGCCCAACTCGCCGAACTGATCGGCGCCGCCACCCAGGAACTCGGGCATGAGGTCGGCGTCTATCCAAGCGACAAGATCAACCTCGAGTATTTGACCGACGCCGACATGGTGTTTCTCGGCAGCTGGTGCCACGGCATCTTCGTCATGGGTCAGCACCCCGGCGACGGCGGGAAGCTGCTTGCCATGCCGGGACTGTGGGGCAAACCGGTTGCGGGCTTCATCTCGTACGCGCTGGCGGCCGGCAAGGTCCAGGACAAGATGGCCGATGTTGCCGAGATCCTGGGCGGCGAGTGGCTCGGAGGGCGAAACTTCCGGCAGGACCGGAAGACCGACGGCCTCGCCGGGTTCGTCGTGGCTGCGCTCGACGCCGCGGAGGAGCGGCTCGGGGTCAGCTCCTGACGTGATCCACGCTGCTTCGCTCTCTGCGCCCTCTGTGTCAGCTTCATGACGATCGGGAACCAACCCCCCACTTCCGGCGTCATGTTTGGGAACCTCACCCCCAGGGACTCCCCCATGCGTTTCCACATCCAAGGTCTGTTCGTTCTGCTCGGCGTCGGCATCGCGCTGTTGGTGATGGCTCGTATCGCCGCGCCCGTTCTTGACGATGCGTTCGGCGAGGACGGCGCGATCGTGGCGGAAAGTAGCGACGCCGAAGACATTGTTGACCTGGCCGCCGCCGAGACCGAGGTCGATCTGCCCTTGACGGGCGATGAGGTCGCCGTGCTGCAAGCTGACCTGACGCAGCTCGGGTTCGAACCCGGCCCGATCGACGGCATCCTCGGCACCGGAACCCGTGCCGCCATCAGCGCTGCGATCCTGCAGTACCAACTCGATACCGCCGCCACCGATCGCGACGTGCTCGAGTATGTGACCTCGCTCATCGACGCGCTGGCTGCAGCCGACGCAGCCGACGATCCGACCAACGACCTCACCGACGAAACTCAGGGCCAAGCCGACGCCGACGGTTGAGATCCGGGCGGACCACGAGTCCACCGTTCTCGAACACCAGCGCGAATCCTCCGAAAGGCGGAGGAAACGTAACGGAGGTCGATGCTACGGTGGCGGTGTTCCGGAGGCGAGATGGCGCACGCGATCCCAAAACCAGAGCGTGCCCCCACCCGGCACAACTCACGATGGCGGTCCCGATACGGCTGGCCGCTTGGGCGTGAAATTGCGCTCCTGCTGGGGGGACTTGCGGCCTATCGGCTGGTTCGCGTCCTGGTGAAGGACGAGATCGACGTTGCGCTTGAAAACAGCGAGCGGGTCATCGACTTCCAGAGGACCCTCGGCATTCTCAACGAGATGCACTTTCAGGACACGATCCTCGACAGCGACGCCGCGATCTGGTTCCTGAACCGCTACTACTTCTTCGCCCACTTCATCGGCACCGCCGTCTGGATCGTGTGGATGTACGTGCGGCATCACGACCACTACGGCCGGGTCCGTCGGGTGCTGTTTGGCACGACCTTTGTTGCCCTTGCGATCCATGTGGCGTTCCCGCTCGCCCCACCGCGCTGGTTCCCCGACCTGGGATTCGTCGACACCTTGCAAGAGTTCGGGCCGAAGATCTACGACGCTGAGACGATCGCCAACACCGCCAACCAGATCGCGGCGATGCCGTCGCTCCATGTCGGCTGGGCGCTGATCGGTGCCTGGGCGATCATCAAAGCCAGTGCGAGCCCGTGGCGATGGGTCGCTGCGGGCCACCCTGCGCTCATGACCGCCACCGTGGTTCTGACCGCCAACCACTGGTGGCTCGACGCGATCATTGCGGCGGTTTTGGTTGTCGTCATCTCACTCGCTGATGCCCCGATCCAGCGCCGGCTCGAACGCCGCCGCGCCGCCCGGCGTGACCGCTCAGCGGTTGCTGGGCCCGCAACCGCTGAGCGGGATGCGGTCGGATCGTCAACGCTCAACGAGTGACCGACACCGACGTCTCGGCCGACCAGCCGACGATCTCAACCGAGATCGATTCGAGCCAGCCGCTCGATCTTCGATTTGCACTCCTGTGGTCCAAGACGGTCACGAAACGGGCGGGCGTGCACTGGTGGTCGACCGCCACACCGACCGGCAACGCCGTCACTGCGTTCCGAATCACGAGAACCGGTCTTCGCGTCGACGCATGGGGTCCCGGCAGTGCGTGGGCGGTCGAGCAGCTACCGGCATTGGTCGGGCTCCGAGATGAAAACGTCAATGAGTTCCGACCTGAAAATCCGGTGCTTCGAAGGATTGCCAACCGGTTTGGGAGCTTCCGAGTCGGGGCGACCGGGCGATGGTTCGAGTCGACCGTCACGACGGCGATCGGGCAGCGGGTCGTCGCTGCCGATGCCGCCCAAAGCCGCGAACGCTTGGCTCGGTATCACGGCGATACATCGCTCGGTGGGCCGATGGGAGTTCTCCCCGATCCCACCACACTGCTCACACTGCGGGACCACGATTTTCACCGGGTAGGCATCGAACGAAGCCGGGCTCGGGTGCTTCGCGTCGCAGCGAAGTACGCCGATCGACTCGAACGACTCGACGGGGTTCCGGGAACCGAAGCGATCGCGTGGATGCAGCGTCTGCCCGGTATCGGGCCGTGGACTGCCGGGCTCACATCGGCCATCGCCGGCGGTGACCCCGATGCCGTTCCTGTCGGCGATCTCCACGTTCCGGGCATCGTGACCTTCGCCTTCACCGGCGAGGTTGGTGGCGATGACGACATGCTCGAGGTGCTCGAACCGTTCGCTGGCCACCGGGGCCGGGTGGTGCGGATGCTCAAGCTGGGTGGAGTTGGCCCGCCGAGGCATGCGCCAAAGCCGTTTCGGACGGATCTCAGCCAGTTCTAGGCCAGTTCACGTGCCGACGGCCGGATCGAGCGAGACCGCATCAGCCCCCGCTCGATCGGCAGACGATCACTCACGCCCACCTCGCCGGAAGCGCCACGCTGCTGTCACTCCCGTGCCGTAGGTTCGGGGACGTGATCGCCTGTGGACACTGTGGCGGCCGCCACGCCACGGTGGCCGAGGTACGAAATTGCTCGGGAACGCCTGCGGTTGCGACCGCTCCCGCTGCGGCGCAGCCGACATCAGCTCAGACAACCACCACATCGTCATCAGGTGGGCGTACTTCCCAGCCGGCGGCAGTGCCGAGCGTCCGACTCGAACCAGTGTGGGATCATCTCGCTGGGCCCGATGCGCTCGGCCGCAATGTGGTGATCAACGCAGGTACCGAGGTGCCCGCCCCCTGGTCCGACGCAGTCCGGGTCACCCTTGCGGGCGACGACCCAGCCGCAGTGGCCAAGCTCCGAGCCCATCGAGCCGCCCGGCAGCGAGTGGTGATCGAGCTCAGCGGCGCGCTCCCGCCCGCGGACCCGGTGCTCGACCTTCCGTATTGGCAGCTGGCCCCTGATACCGAACTTGCGGGCGAGACCATTCGGCACCTGGTGCTGTCCCACAGCGTCGATGCTCGCGACCCTGCCGCGCCGAGTATCCATGCGGTCGATCTTGCGGTCGCTGCTGGAGCCACACCAACGACCGATGGGCTCGGCGACGTTCATGGCCCCAACGGTCCGCTGTGGTGCGACGGCGGCCCGCTCGACTGGACGGAGGCCGGTCCGCTCCCCGTCGTCCCGCTCGCCAACCTCCGGATCGGGTCGCTCCAGCCGTTCACCAACCGACAGCCCTCCGCCGAGCTTGCGCCCGATCAACTCGCCGCCGTGGCCCACGGCGGCGCTGGTGCCCGGATCATCGCGCCCGCCGGTTCAGGGAAGACCCGGGTCCTCACCGAACGGGCTCGACACCTCATTCGCGACCGAGGGATCGACCCCCGGGCGATCTGTCTGCTTGCGTTCAACGTTCGCGCCCGGGCCGAGATGCAGGAACGAACTGCCGACCTCCCAGGACTCGAGATTCGCACCCTCAACAGCCTGGCCTTGGCCATCGTCGCTGGGCGCGCCCCGTTCCTTCGCCCGGTCTCCGCACCGGGGACCGAGGTCATCGACGAGCACCGGGTTCGGCGTCTGCTCGACGGCCTGGTGAGCCGACGCCGTCAGGCGATGGCGGATCCGATGGCGGTCTATCTCGAGGCGCTGACCGCAACCCGACTCGGGCTTCGCTCCCCCGAAGCGGTCGAGCGGGAGTTCGGCGGCGATGTCCGGGACTTCCCAACCGTGTTGGCCGGGTATCGAGAACAACTCCGCCACCATGGCCTCCTCGACTTCGACGAACAGATCCTGGGAGCCATCGAGGTGCTCTGCGCCGACCCAGCGGCTCGCGCCGCAGCCCGCCGAGCCGCTCAGATCGTTCTGGTCGATGAGTTCCAGGACCTCACCCCCGCCCATGTTCTGCTCGTTCGACTGCTTGCCGGCCCCGACGCCTCGGTCTTCGGTGTCGGTGACGACGATCAAACGATCTACGGGTATGCCGGCGCCTCACCCGCCTGGCTCATCGATTTCGCTGATCTCTTCCCGGGTTCTGGGGCCCACGATCTCACCACCAACTATCGCTGCGCCCCGGCCGTCGTCGCCGGCGCCCGAACCCTGCTCGGCCACAACCGTCGCCGGGTCGACAAGACGATCGAGCCCGCCGCAGCCGACCCTGCTGACGATCGTGGCGCGCTCGACGTCGTCGAATCCGACGATCCGAGCGCCGCCACGGTCGACGAGGTCGAACGACTGCTTGAGCGCGGTGCACAGCCTCGGGACATCGCGATCCTGACTCGGGTCAACGCCACCCTGCTCGGGCCGATGCTCGGGCTCGACCGAGTCGGTGTCCCCACCACTGCGCCGGTCGATCTCCGCTTTCTCGACCGGACCGGTGTCGCTGGTGTGCTGGCCTGGCTGCGGCTGGCGACCGCTCCGGCGAAACGGCTCACCGGGCGCGATCTCGAAACGGCACTCCGTCGTCCACCGCGAGGCCTCCGCGGTCGACTGATCGAGTGGGCTGGCGAGAAGCGCTCGGTCCCGGAGTTGCTCGATCTTGCACGCCGCCTGAACGAGCCGCGTGATCAGAGCAAGATGGCCGACTTTGCTGCCGACCTCACACACCTTCGCGAGATCGCCGAAGGCCCCGATGTCGACACGGCCACCCTGCTCGTCGCCATCCGTGACGAGATCGGGCTCGGGGCAGCGCTCGACAACCGTCTGGATGCGAGCCGTCGATCGGTCGACCGATCTGCGCACGGCGACGACCTCGCCGCCCTGTTGGCCGTGGCTTCGCTCGAGCCCGATCCGACGCGCTTTCCTGCCTGGCTCCAGGAGCGCCTCGAGACGGCTTCGCCCGATCCCGACGGCGTGGAGCTCTCGACAATCCACCGGGTCAAGGGCCGGGAGTGGCCTCAGGTCGTGGTCCACGATGTCACCGCCGGGCTTGTCCCTCATCGGCTTGCAGCCGACCTCGAAGAAGAGCGGCGGGTGTTTCACGTCGCGATCACTCGTTCATCGCAGCGAACGGTCGTTGTCGCCGGGCGGCCAGCCTCACCGTTCGTGGCCCAACTCCATACCGAGGCCGATCCCGACGAGCCAGCGCCGCCACCCCCACAACGTCAGCGAGCGTCCACGCCGTCAACAACCGCGGATGACAACAACCCGCTGCGCGAGCAGCTGCGTTCCTGGCGTTCGGAAACAGCCCGAGCCGGCGGGGTTCCTGCCTATGTGATCTTCAACGACGCCACGCTCGATCATCTTGTGGCGGCCCGGCCGCTCGACGAATCCGCACTCCTCAACATCACCGGGATCGGGCCGGTGAAAGTCGAGCGCCATGGCGAGGAGATCCTCGCCATCATCGAGTCCTTCGTGAGCGCCTGAGGTCCGCTGGGTTGGGCTTGGCTACGGTCGTCGCCATGCGCGAACCGACCCTGACCTTGCTCGCCGATCTGCGGCTCGATCCGGTTGCCCGGCCATGAGGGCACCGGACCTCCATCCCGACCTTGACCCCGAGCTCGCGTCGATCGTCCCCGATCTGAATCCCGACGTCATCGCCATGCTTCGTGAGACCGGCCTGGGCGGGCCCGCCGAGCTGAGTGATGCGGTCGACCGGACCGATCATGTCGTCTCGGAGGATCCCCACGTCGTTGTCCGGGTTCACCGTCCGGTCGACCTGCAGGGCCCCTGTCCCGCCCTGTACTCAATCCATGGCGGTGGCTATGTCCTCGGCAGTTTTGACATGGACGACGCGACCTTTGACCGGCTGTGTCCTGAACTCGGGATTGTCGGCGTCTCGGTCGAGTACCGACTGGCCCCCGAGCACCCCTATCCGGCAGCCATCGACGACTGCGAGGCGGGCCTGCGGTGGACGTTTACCCACGCTGAGGAACTCGGTATCGATCCGGATCGGGTCGGGATCACCGGGGTAAGCGCGGGTGGGGGGCTCTGTGCTGCACTCGGCCTCCGGGCACGGGATGCCGGGCTACCGGTCCGCTTCCAGTTGCTGGACTGCCCGATGCTCGATGACCGGCTTACATCGGCCTCATCACAGTTCGAGGATCTGGTGATCTGGTCTCGCACATCGAACCAGGTCGGGTGGCGCTCCTACCTCGGTGACCTTGCGGACGACGAGATCCCGGCCGATGCCGCACCAGCTCGCGCCGAGAAGCTCGACGGGCTCCCGGCGAGCTATGTGTGCGTTGGCGGTGCGGATGGCTTTCGGGACGAGGACATCGATTTTGCCCAGCGGCTCATGACAGCCGGCGTGGAGACCGAACTCCACGTGTATCCCGGCGTACCGCACGGTGTCCGGCTGTGGGTCGGTAGCGAACCCGCTCGCCGGTACGGCGAGGACCAGGTTGACTGGCTCCGCCGCCAGTTTGATCGTCTCCGAGACGAACACTGACCGCGCCGCAGGTCACTGCATGTCGCGGGCGCTGACGACGCGACTGCTGACCTCGACAAGTTCGCCCCGCCTGACCTCATAGGACACGACCCGCTCGACACTGTGCTGGCCAGAACGTGCGCGGCCGGTGACAAGGTCGAGTGCGAGTCCCTCCACCAGTGGAAGCAGAGCGACCGCCTTGAAGCCTTCGTCGCGGCCAGGGTGAGACTGCTTTTCTTCGCGAATCAGTTCCTGGCTGTCCCAGATCCAGACATCATCGACGCTGACGAACCGGCAGCGGTGGGAGCTGCGGTTCTTGGCCACAATCGACCCTGGGCAAACGATCACATCGCCGCTCACCCACGGACCCGACCCGAGCCCATCGCGACCAAACGCCTGCTCGAACGCCTCCTCGATGATGGCGTCGTGATCCCCTGAGGCACGGGCTCGACCTCGGACCTCGTCCCGTATGGCGGCGGCGAGGTGACGCAGGGTGTCGTCAGGCAACACCGATGCCAGCGCAGTCGCCGCATCGATGTCGTCGACCAGTCGCTCGGCAACCGGCTTGAGCACGTCATCGGTCATGGCGCCATCATGCCCGTCAGGAACGGGCGTGTCGCGGCGTCCGTCTCTGTTGTGGGTTCGCGGCGGAGACGCCAGCTCCTGATGGGCCCCGCGGAATCGGATGGCCTGCGGGTGGTAGACCTCCACTCATGGACATCTCCCACACGCTCGACTGGGCATCAAGCCGAACCCATGGCGTCCTTGTCACCCTGCGGAAGGATGGCCGTGCGCAATCGTCCGACGTTGTCTACGCCGTGATCGACGGCCGCATCTGCATCTCGCTCACGAGCGACCGAGCGAAGACTCACAACATGCGACGCGACGAACGCGTGGTCTTTCACATCACCGACCCGGCAACCTGGTCGTATGCATCCATCGATGCGACTGCGGAGCTGAGCGCCGTTGCAGCTGATCCCGGAGACGCGACCGTGAACGAACTGGTTGCGGTGTACCGGGCGGTCGCCGGTGAACACGATGACTGGGACGAGTTTCGGCTCGCAATGATCGCCGAGGGGCGACTCGTCGCCCGCCTCACTGCCCAGTCGGTCACCGGCCAGATCCACTGATTCCGAAGCGCCGCGCAGAGCAGTGGATCGTCGACCACGGGCCGTGCCGACCCCTGAAAACCGCAACTCGACCCGCCGACTCCGTCGACGCCATCGAACCGGTCCGCCAGACTGAGGCGACATGAACGACTTCGATGCACCCGAGCGTGGCCTGTTCTGCAACCGGACGCTCAACCTTCGCAGTGTGCGAGCCATCGGCTACGACATGGATTACACACTGATCCACTATCACGTCGATGCGTGGGAGCGGGCTGCGTTCGAGCATGCCCGGCAGCGTCTGGCCGATCGAGGATGGCCCGTCAACGGCCTCGAGTTCGACCCTGACGCGTTCACGCTCGGCCTGACCTTCGACCTCGAACTCGGCAACCTGGTCAAGGCAACCCGGTTTGGCTACGTCGTCCGGGTTCAGCACGGAACTGATGTGCTGTCCTTCGACGAGCAGCGTCGCGTCTACGACGGTGAGATCGTTGAACTGGGGGCTGACCGGTTCGACTTCATGAACACGCTCTTCGAACTCAGTCGAGCCTCGCTCTGGACCCAACTCGTTGCGATCCACGACAACGATCCGCTCCCGGGGATCCACTCCTACAGCGCGCTCTACCGAGAGATCGACGCGGCCCTCGGCCGGGCTCACGTGGAGGGGGCGCTCAAACAGCAGATTGCGGACGACCCCGGCCGCTTCGTCGACCTTGACCCGGACCTGGTCGGCGTCCTTCGTGACCAACGCCTCGCCGGCAAGCAACTCCTGCTGATTACCAACTCCGAGTGGTGGTACACGCAGCGGATGATGTCGTGGTGTTTCGATGAGGTGCTCCCAGTCGGGGAGACGTGGCGCGATCTGTTCGACTTGGTGATCGTTGCCGCTGCGAAGCCCCGGTTCTTCGCCGAACGTGGCCCGATCTATCGCCTTGTCGATGCCGAGCAGGGCCTGCTCGAACCGCACCTCGGGCCGTTGGAGTCGGGTGAGGTCTACCACGGGGGCAACGCCTTGATGGTCGAGGCGGCGTTGGGGCACGACCCGAGCCAGTTCCTCTATGTGGGTGACCATCTGTTCGGTGATGTGCACGTCACCAAGGACCTCCTGCGCTGGCGGACCTGCCTGATCGCTCGCGAGATGGAGGCCGAGGTTCGTGCTGCTACCGAGTTCGCTCCTGACGAGGCCCTCCTTCACCGGTTGATGACGACCAAGACGAGCGTGGAAGAACGGCATGCCCGGTTCCGTATGGAACGCCGGCGACAGGTCGTGGCTGGCGAGAACCACGACGACGTTGATGCCCGGATTGAGGCGGCGGCCGCCGAGATCAGCGCTATTGACGACCAGATCGCGCCGCTTGCCCGAGCGGCAACCCTTCAGGGCAACCCCTCGTGGGGTCCCTTGATGCGGGCTGGTGCCGACAAGAGCTTGTTCGCCCGCCAGGTAGAGAAGTACGCGGACGTGTACACGAGCCAAGTCAGCAACTTCGCTCGAGCAACGCCCTATGGCTATCTCCGGGCCGCCCGGGGCTCGCTGCCCCATGACGCTGCGTCCAGCTAGGTCGTGCCGCGCCGGTCGCCGACCAGCCCATCGGCGGCCTGACATTCTTGCCTCTAAATGTCAGATTGCCATAGGGTGCGGCCATGACACGACTCGGCTACCAGATTCCGAACTTCACCTACCCCGGCAAGGACCCTGCGGCCATTTTCCCGACGGTGGTTGCTCAGGCCAAGGCCGCAGAAGCTGCAGGGTTCGACCGAGTCTTCGTGATGGATCACTTCTACCAACTGCCCGGGATCGGCGATCCGGACGACCCCATGTTCGAGTGCTACACGATGCTCGCCGCACTGGCCCAGCACACCGAGCACGTCGGCCTCTCCGCGCTGGTGACCGGCAACACCTACCGCAACCCAGCGATCCTGGCGAAAACCATCACGACCCTCGATCACGTGTCCGGCGGGCGAGCCACACTCGGCATCGGCGCCGGCTGGTTCGAACTCGAGCACGACGCCTACGGCATCCCGTTCAACACCTTCACCGAGCGGTTCGAGAAGCTCGAGGAGGCGCTCCAGATCATCGTCCCGATGCTCAACGGCGAGCGACCGACCCTCAACGGCACGCACTACAAGGTCTCCGAGGCGATTAACTCGCCCGCGCCACTGAGCAAGATCCCGATCATGATCGGCGGCTCCGGCGAGAAGAAAACCCTCCGCATGGTTGCCCAATACGCCGACGAGTCGAACCTGACCGGAACTGCGGACGACATTCCTCGGAAGCTCGAGGCGCTCGCCGGGCACTGCGAGGCGCTCGGCCGAAACCGCAACGACATCAAGGTCACCAAGCTCGTAATGGGGGTGTGCGCGCCGACCATGGAAGAGGCCAACGCGTCGATCGACGAGTTCGTTGCCCTACACGGATGGCCGGCCGAGGTCGCTGACCTCTACCGCGCCATGGGTACCGTCGGCGATCCCGACACGTTCGGCGAGCAGATCAGGGCGATGATCGAGGCCGGGATCGACGGGGTGACCCTCAACCTCTGCACGGTCGGACACGACCCCGACCTGATTGCGCTCACGGGGGAATGCGCGGACGCTGCCATCGGTTGACCCCACCATGGTCGACCCCAGCCCCGCCGACATCGAGTTCTTTTGGGATCCGGTGTGCCCATTCGCCTGGATCACCTCTCGGTGGGTGAAGGATGTCGGCGAGCAAGCCGGGTTAACCATCGACTGGCGGTTCATCTCGTTGCGATTGCTCAACAAGGACAAGGACTACGCGACCGAATTCCCTCCCGAGTATGAGCAGGGCCACATGGCCGGGCTGCGCTTCCTTCGGGTCGCAGCAGCCATCCGGGCTGAACTCGGCCCCGAGCCGATGGGCGCGCTGGTCGACGCCTACGGGGAAAGTTGGTGGGACCTCAGCCCGGAGGAGGCGGCAGAAACCGGGGCCCGGAGTCAGCTGAGCACCGATGCCCACGCCCGCTCGGTCCTGCGGGCCGCCGGCCTCGATCCCGATTACGCCAGCGCCCTCGAAGACACCTCCTGGGACGAACTGCTCGAGGAGGAGACCGAACTCGCACAGCGCCGCGCTGGTCGCGACATCGGCACACCGATGATCACCTTCAACCGGCCGGATGGCCGCGCACTGTCCTTTTTCGGACCCGTCATCTCCCGAGTGCCATCAGCTGCCCAGGCCGTACCCCTGTGGGAAGCCGTCACCACCCTGGCCGAGTTTCCGGGCTTTGCCGAGATGAAGCGCAGCATGCGAGAGGTGCCGCAGTTGCGGGTGATCGGCGGGCTCACCGACGAGCCTGAACAAGAGGACTGGACCGGCGGACATCGGCGAGGCCACCTGGCCAGCGATCGCAAGGCGCCGTCCCCCGAGTGAGTTCGTTCACGATCGAGGCGCTGCGGTATCAGACGCCCCACCCGCACCATCTCGAAGCCGACCGAGTCGTCATCGCCGTCACCGACGGGCTCATCGATGCGGCGGTCCCGGCGGGAACGCCTGATGCTGCGGCGCTCGCAGACCGTCCCGGTGAGCACCGCATCCTGGCCGAGACCCACGCACTCGTGCCCGGCTTCGTCGACCTCCACGTCCACGCCCCGCAGTGGCAACAGAACGGAACGGCATTGGATCTGCCGCTCGATGAGTGGCTCTTCACGTACACCTTCCCGCTCGAAGCACGGTTTGCCGACCCAGCGATCGCCGAAGCGGTGTACCCCGATCTTGTCGGCACCCTGCTTGCGCATGGCACGACCACTGCGGTCTATTTCTCGTCGGTGCACGAGGAAGCGACCCTGGTCCTCGCCGAGACCTGCAGACGGCTCGGCCAACGCGCCTTCGTCGGTCGGGTTGCCATGGACCACCCCGAGGGCACTCCCGAGTTCTACCGAGACGCAGACGCCACGACCGGTGTGGCGGCTAGCCGGCGTTCGGTCGCCGACGTGATCGCCATCGATGGTGGTCGGGGTCTCGTCCGCCCGATCCTCACCCCTCGCTTTGCTCCAGCGTGCACCGACGACCTGCTCCGCGGTCTGGGAGCATTGGCGGCCGAGACTGGCGCCCTCGTTCAAACCCACTGCTCAGAAAGCGACTGGCATCACCGGTACGCGTTTGAACGCTTCGGCATGAGCGACACCGCAACGCTCGACCGCTTTGGGCTGCTGCGAGAGCACACGATTCTGGCCCACAGCAATCATGTCGGGCCTAACGACATCGGACGCATCGCCCAGCAAGGTGCCGCCATCGCCCATTGCCCGATCAGCAACGCCTACTTCGCCAACGCCGTGCTGCCCGTACCCGAGATCCTCCGCGCCGGGGCGAGCATAGGCCTCGGTACCGATATCGGTGCGGGGGTGCGGCCCGGTGTCTTCCAGCAGATCCACGACGCAGTCACCTTCTCGCGAATTCGTCAGGATGGCGTCGACGCAACCCGTGCCCCGGGCGAGCGAGGCGTCGCTGATGCTGCGATCGACACCGTCACAGCCTTCTGGCTCGCCACCGCGGGCGGCGGTGATGCCCTCGGCCTCCCGGTCGGCCTTCTCGAACCGGGATATCGGTTCGACGCCGTCCTCTTCGACACGGCGAGTCCGGGCGGCGCGATCCGACCACTCGACCTCGATGACCACGCCCGCCGCTTCGAGAAACTGGTGCGCCTGGCAACGATCCACGACATCGCCGAGGTCTGGGTCGACGGGACCTCGGTCCGCGAGCGTCGCGGCCCGTCCCCCGAGCAGCGCCACAGCAGGTCTGCATGACCCAGTTGCGACACTCGTCGATTGGTGACGGATTCGGCTCTGAGAGGCGCATAGCGGCCCTGGGTTGCGTAGGGTCGAGAGCGAAATCGAGCCCATTCCCTTGCGGCGACACAGGAAGACCTCTCCGTGCTTGGTAACGCCACCTTCAGCTTCGACGACGTCGCCATTGTCTCGGTCGAGGCATGCGACGCTCCCGAGGTCGTGACCTCGGCCCAAATCGACGAACGGCTCGCCCCCTTTTACGAACGCACCGGGGCCTCGCCTGGCCTGCTTGAGTCGCTCGCAGGGATCAGCCAGCGGCGTCAGTGGCCCGAAGGTGTCTCGTTCATGGAGGCCGCTGCGCTTGCCGGCGAGAAAGCGATCGAATCATCGGGTATCGATCGGGCCCGCATCGGTTTGCTCCTGGATTCCAGCGTGTGCCGCGAGCGGCTCGAGCCATCAAGCGCCGTGACAGTCCACGACCTGCTCGGGCTGCCATCGACCTGCCTCAATTTCGACATCTCCAACGCCTGCCTCGGCTTCCTCAACGGCATCCAGGTTGCCGGATCGATGATCGAGACCGGCCAGATCGATTATGCGATCGTCGTCGACGGCGAGGGAACCCGTCAGATCCACGAGACGACAATCCAGAAGCTGCTGCACCCCGACTCCACGGTCGAGGACCTGTTCGAAAACTTTGCCACCCTCACCCTCGGCTCAGGGGCCGCCTCGATGGTGCTCGGCCGCCACTCCGAAAATCCAGGCAGTCACCGGGTCAAGGGCGGCTTCTTCCGGGCGGCGACCCGACATCACGAGCTGTGTGTTGGCTCGCTCGACGGCATGCGGACCGACACCCGCGGGCTGCTCGAGGCCGGGACGGAAGTCGCCAAACTGGCGTGGGAAGATGCCGGCGACAAGTCCGGCTGGTTCGACATGCGCTACTACATCCTCCACCAGGTCTCCCAGGTCCACACCCAAGCCGTCATCGACACCCTCGGGATCGACAGCGATCGCGTGCCTCGAAGCTTCCCGGAGTACGGCAACATCGGTCCTGCCGCCATCCCAGTGACGCTGGCCAGCGTCCAGCACGACCTGCAGCCCGGCGACGGCGTCATGTTCCAGGGGATGGGGTCGGGAATCAACGCCGCGGTCGTCGAGATCGAGTGGTGACCGACCGGTCGCAGCCGTCAAACCTGCGACCGCCTGACGACCTCGACGGGTGGGACCCAGCATGGTCCCGGATCGTCGACGCGCCGGATCACGCAGGCATGCCCCGTCGATGGCATCTCCTCGACACCGGACCTGCGGACGCTCGACGAACCATCCTTGCCGTCCACGGCAACCCGACCTGGGCCTACACCTGGCGCCACCTGGCGGCTGCGGTTCCCGGCGACGTCCGGGTGATCGCTCCTGACCAACTCGACATGGGCTTCTCGGAACGAACCGGGGTCCACCGCCGCCTCGCCCAGCGGATCGACGACCTCCTTGCGCTCACCGACAGCCTCGAGCTCACCGGCGACGTCGTGGTGGTCGCCCACGACTGGGGCGGACCCGTGGCGTTGGGCTGGCTGGAGCGCACCTCTGCGGTCGTCGACTCTCCGATCGAGATCACGGGCCTCGTCCTAACCAACACTGCCGTCCACCAGCCTCCGGAGGCGTCAGCACCGACGCTTATCCGCAACGCTCGCCGCCCCTGGCTGCTGCCGCGTGCGACCGTCGACACCACCGCCTTCCTTCGCGGCATGTTCGAGCTGTCGAACCCGCGAACGCCAACGGCGGCCCGCCGCGGCTACCTCGCCCCCTATGGCTCCCCCGACCGTCGCCGGGCGATCGCCGAGTTCGTGGAAGACATTCCGCTCGAGCCCGACCACCCGACCGCAGGCTGCCTCGACCAGGTGGCCGCCGGGCTCGCCGACCTGCATGCCGTTCCGACGCTGCTCGTCTGGGGAGCGGGCGACCGGGTGTTCTCCGACATCTACCTGCACGACCTCGAGGCCCGACTCCCCCACGCTGAGGTGCATCGCCACCCCACCGCCGGCCATCTCGTCTCCGAAGACATCGACGTGGCGTCGATCGTGACCGACTGGCTCGAAACACTCGACGACGCTGACCACCGCCGCACCGAATCGAGTGCCGCCGACCCCGTCGACCTCACCGCCCGCCTCCGTGACCCAGCGGTCGGCGAGCGCGTCGCCATTGCAGAACTCGGCGAACAACGGACCGTCACCTTCTCCGAACTGGACACATTGGTTCAGGCGACGGCCGAGGGTTTGCTCACTGCGGGCGGCGTTCGTTCCGGTGATCGCGTTGCACTCATGGTGCCGCCCGGCATTGACCTCGCTGTTGCGCTGTACGCGTGTTGGCGGGCAGGGGCCGTTCCGGTGCTCATCGATAGCGGTCTCGGGCCCCGCCAAATGAGCGCAGCGATGCGCGTTGCCAACCCCGACCACGTCATCGGCGTCCGGCGGGCGCTTTCGGCCGCCAAGGCATTGCGCTGGCCCGGCCGCCGGATTGCCGTGGCATCCCTCCCTGCGGCGACACGGCGCCTGCTCGGCGTCGAACACGATCTCGAGTCGTTGCGTCAGGACCGTCGACCGGTCGACCTCCCTACCATCGACCCTCAGGCGGAGGCTGCCGTCGTCTTCACATCGGGGGCGACGGGGCCGTCGAAGGGGGTTCGCTACGGCGCAGCTCAGATCGACGCTCAGATCCGCCTGCTCATCGAGCGGTACGAGATCGGCCCCGACGATTCGTTGGTCGCTGCGTTCGCACCGTTCGCCCTGTACGGGCCGGCGATGGGCATCACATCGACCGTGCCAGACATCGACGTGTCACGACCGGGTTCGCTGACCGCGAGCCTGCTGCGGGACGCAGTCGACGCCGTGGACGCAACGCTCGTGTTTGCCTCACCGGCTGCGGTCCTCGGGGTCGTGGAGACCGCCGACACGGTCGAGGGACTCGATCGCGCTCCGCTCGACCGAGTTCGATTGCTCCTGTCGGCGGGAGCGCCGGTACCCGCCCACGCGCTCCGAAACCTGGTTGACGAACTCCTTCCCAACGCGACGGCCCGAACGCCGTACGGCATGACCGAATGTCTTCCGGTCGCTGACATCGATCTCACAACACTTGAGGTGCTCGATGAGCGCAGCGAGGGTCTTGCCCACCTCGGCGTTTGTGTCGGCGACCCGCTCCCGGGAGTCGAGATCGCCATCGCCCCGCTCGACCATCTCGGGAACACAGCGTCGGCACCGACTCACGAGACAGGCCGTCTGGGAGAGGTGTGGGTCCGGGCTCCACACCAACGCCTTGGGTACGACCGCCTCTGGCACACCACGCATCTGGCGTCACCGTCGGGCGGGTGGCACGCCACCGGTGACCTCGGTGCCGTCGACCACGACGGGCGGCTCTGGATCGGTGGCCGGATCGGCCATGTCATCCGCGCCGCCGCTGGGCCGGTCGCACCGGCCGCGATCGAACGGGCGGTGGATCGACTTGATCACGTCCGCCGGTGTGCAGCGGTCGGGGTCGGACCGCCAGGCGCCCAGATCGTCGCCATCATTGCCGAGACAGCCGACGCTGGCCGGCGGCCGCGGCAAGCCGACCTCGCCCGTCTCGACGAGATTCGCCGCACCGTCGATGGCACCGTTGGACTCGATGTTGCCGCGTGTCTGGAACTGCGGTCGCTGCCCGTCGATCGACGCCACAACTCCAAAATCGACCGCAGTTATCTTGCCGCCTGGGCGGCTCAGGTGTTCGAGGGCGGTCCGGTGCGGAACCCATGAGAGTGCTCGTCACCGGCGCAACGAGCCTTCTCGGCTCCTTCACTGCGAACACGCTGCGCAACCACGGTCACGACGTCGTCACCCTCCAACGCAGCCGATCCGAACTCGTCGGCGTGACCGAGTATCTCGGATCGATCACCGACCGAGCCGTCGTCGAGCAAGCGATGGCCGGTGTCGATGGGGTCATCCATCTGGCGGCCAAAGTCGATCCCGTGGGCGACTGGTCGGACTTTGCCTCGGTCAACGTCGACGGCACCACCATCGTGCACGCAGTCGCGGCGGAGGCTGGTGTGAGCCGATTCGTCTACGTCTCGAGCCCATCCGTTGCCCACGATGGGTCGTCGATCAGTGGCGAGGGCGCAGCACCAGCCGACCCTGAGCACGCCCACGGTCACTACTCCGTGTCGAAGGCCATCGCCGAGCGGCATGTCCTCGCAGCCTCCTCTGCGGCCCTACCAGTCGTAGCGATCCGACCCCATCTCGTGATCGGCCCTGGCGACACACAGTTGATCGGACGGATCCTCGACCGCGCTCAAGCTGGGCGCATGCCGCTCATCGGTTCGGGACTCGCCCTCGTCGATACCACCTGGGTCGACAATGCCGCCGACGCCCTCGTTGCTGCTCTCCACTCGCTTCCGGCTACCGCTGGTCGAGCACTGGTGGTGTCGAACGGTGAACCTCGCACCGTCCACGAACTGATTGAGCGGATCACCACCGCCTGTGGTGTGGCGTGGTCGCCACGATCGGTCCCGGCCCGCGCCGCCGTCGCCGGAGGCGCCGCCGTCGAGTCGTTGTGGGGAAAGACAAACCGGGACGGGGAACCTCCGATGACGGCATTCGGGGCCGAGCAACTCTCGACCGCCCACTGGTTCGACCAACGAGCGACATGTGCGGCCCTCGACTGGGAGCCACGGGTCAGCCTCGCGGAGGGATGGCGACAGCTCGCCGCCGCCAACCGGCCCAGTTGACGCGTCAGCGACGCTCGCCTCGAAGCCGGTCGATCGCCCGTCGATCCTTCTTCGTCGGCCGGCCACTTCCCCGATCTCGCTGAGCGAACACCGGGAGATCGACATGATGCTGCCGCTTCGGTGGAGGTGGGGAACGGTCCTCGATGCACTCTGCGGCTCGCGCGGCCGACACCCGCTTCTCGATCAACTCCTGCGCCACATAGACGATGGTTCGATCCCGCCGCGCTGCCGCCACGACATCACCGACCTTGACCTTTGCCGCCGGCTTGACGATGTCGCCGTTGATCCGAACCCGACCGGCCGAACAAGCATCCGTGGCCTGACGCCGGGTCTTGAAGACCCGAACCGACCACAACCACTTGTCAACCCGGACACCCATGGCTGCAGTGTGGCAGGCTGACGGCTGTTCCGGCGCCACGCTGTGCTTGAAGCCACGTCGTGGAAGCGCCAGGATCTGACCACACCGTGACGACAGCTGGAGGGACGCCGTGCAGACACCGATGACGATCCGTGATCATCTTGAACGGGCGAAGCTCGTCTACGGCGACCGGATCGGGATCTTCGATGAACCCGATCAGCCTGCACCGAGCCTCGGCGATCTCACCTATCGCCAGTTCTACGACCTGGCCCAGGGGATGGCGGCGGGGCTCGACGACCTCGGCCTCGACCAGGGCGCCCGGGTCGGGATCGTGTCGCAGAACTCCGCTCGACTCCTGACGACCCTCTTCGGTGCCAGCGCCTGGGGACGTGTGGCGGTTCCGATCAATTTCAGGCTCGGCCCCGACGAAGTGCAGTACATCGTCGAGCACTCTGGTGCCGAAGTGCTCATCATCGACCCCGAACTCGTCGATACCCTCGGCGACATTCCCGTGAAGCACCGGTTCATTGCGGGCGAGGAGTCCGACTCGCTGTTCAAGGTTGACGCTGAAGCCCGGCCCTGGACACCTGACGAGACGGCAACCGCCACCATCAACTACACCTCAGGCACCACGGCCCGACCCAAGGGCGTCGAGATGACGCACCGCAACCTGTGGAGCAACGCTGCCATCTTCGGCTGGCACACCGGCGTAAACGACCGCGACGTCTATCTCCACACGCTTCCGCAGTTCCACTGCAACGGGTGGGGCATGCCCTACGCGACAACCGCAATGGGCGTTCCTCAGGTGAACCTTCGCAAGGTCGACGGGCCGGAGATCCTTAGCCGGATCGAGCAGCACGGAGTGACCCTGCTGTGCGGCGCACCTGCGGTGGTGGCCGCCATCCTTGACGCCGCCGCCGACTGGGATGGCGAAGTACCCGGCAAGGACAAGGTCCGCATGGTGGTCGCCGGCGCCCCTCCCCCGACCCGAACGATCGAACGGGTCGAAACGGAGCTCGGTTGGGAATTCATCCAGATCTACGGCCTGACCGAGACCGCCCCGCTGCTCACAATCAACCGCACCCGCAGCGAGTGGGATGACGACACCCCCAACGAGCGGGCCCAAAAGCTCAGCCGGGCCGGCGTTCCTGCCGTCGGGATCACCATGGCCACCGACAGTTCCGGCGAAGTCCTCGCCCGTGGCAACCACATTCTCAAGTCGTACTGGGACAACCCGGAAGCATCGGCTGAAGCGCTGGCTGACGACTGGTTCCACACCGGCGACGGCGGCTTCATCGACGAGGGCGGGTATCTCACGCTCCAGGACCGCAAGAAGGACGTCATCATCTCCGGCGGTGAGAACGTGTCATCGATCGAGGTCGAGGACTGCCTGTTCTCCCACGAAGCCGTCGAGGAGGTTGCGGTCATCGGTGTCCCCGACGAGAAGTGGGGCGAAACGGTCAAGGCGCTCGTCGTCGTCGGTCCCGATGCACAGGTCACGGAGCGGGACCTCATCGACTACTGCCGGGCGAAGATCGCCCACTACAAGTGCCCGACATCGGTTGAGTTCCGGGACGAACTCGCCCGGACGGCCACCGGCAAACTCCAAAAGTTCAAACTTCGGGCGCCCTACTGGGAGGGCGTCGACCGCGGCATCAACTGAGCGGGCGGTCAGTGACGGGGCGGAGGCCCCGGCACGATGTAGCCGACGCCTTCGACATAGCGGGCGTTGGGAGGCACCGGGCGGTCATCCTCTGGGTCGAGAACCCAGCCGTGCCCGTCGACCCAACGCGGCGGGCGGGCTTTCGGCACCCCACCGGTCGGGGTCGCGTCGGGAGCCGGTGACAGGTCACCGGCCCAGGACGGTAGGGACACCGGCTCTGATGGTGATGCCCGAGTCGGCAAGGTGGGACGGAACGGCGGCGGATCGGTCGGCGGCCCGGCGGAAGGCTCGGCCCCTGTAGGCGGTCCGCTCCCCTCCGACGGGGGAATCGGCTCGGCCGGTCGTGCCACCACGGGTCCCTGCGCTCCGGCCGCGCCAGGCGGAGCCGACTCGGAGGTATCCGAGGGCACGACGGGAGTCGATGGCGGAGTGGCGGGAACGACGGGCGTGGATGGAGGGGTCACCGGTTGCTGAGGTGGTGCGGCCGTCTGGGGTCGAACGGGGGCAATGTGGGTGGTCGGTGGGGGCACCGTTGGTGAGGCGGTCGTGACGTCGGGGCGCGCCGGCGCCGGACGGGCCGCCTGCGGTTGCGGCTGGCGGACGCGGCGAGGTGCTGGCTGACGCCGCTCCTCAGGCCAGAGCCAGGAGGCAACCAGAAGCCCAACACCGATCACACCGAGGACGGTCGACGGCACCAGCGTGGTGCGAAGCAGGGCGGTGAGCAGCGCAGCGAAGATCTCGGCCTGGTCCGGGAAGACGAACCGAACAAGCGCTGGGGCGCCATAGCCAAGCAGGAGATAGACCGCCGTAGTGCCGATCGCCCAGAAGGCTGCCCGGCGAAGAACCGATGGCCGATCGCTGGTGGTCAAAAAAGCCAGCAGCACCAGCACCACGGAGATACCGGCCAGGTACGGCACCGACGTCTCCAGAAGGTCTCGTACCGGACTCGAGTTCGGGATCCGTTCCGTCGGCAACTCCACCGACCAGTTGGTGTCGGCTGGGATCGCAGCTGCAGCGTCCGGCGAGATCGTCGCGATCTGCTCTCGAGCGACCGCAGCGACCGGGTTGAGATCGAGCGTTTGTGGGACCTCGTCGAGTCCCAGGAACGACCGATGGGTTTGTCCGAACGAGTCGATCACGAGATCGGTCACGCGTGGATCGTTCAGCACGGCGAGCGCTGCGGCGTCGACCTGCTCGGCAGTCAGGGGGACGTCATCGGGGAGGGCCGCCTCGATAGCGACGCCGATGTTCTCGGCGAGTTGTTCCGTGACGGCGTCGTTCTCAAGCAGTTCGCGAGCGACGGTGGCCGACCGGTCCTCGTCGAACACGGTCCGCAGCGCCAGGTACCCCGACCATGCGACCGAGCCGATCAGTAGCGCAGGGCCGAGGATGAGTCCTGCGATGACGCGCCGAAACATGGGGTCATGGTGCCACAGCACCGCTTGCCGGAGGTGTCGGGTTGACCCGGCACGCGCTGCGCGGATCTGACCGCTCGTTGAGGGGTTCGCCAGCATTGCTGCTGCGTGTCCACGGGGACAGTTCCTGTCGAGAGGGAGCGGCCCCACAACCCGTATTTGAGCACGCCTCCAAGTAGGGGTACGTTCACAGATGTGACACCTGTTGCATCTGATTTCACAACCGATCAACGCCTGCGGGCTCGCCGAGATCGCGCCGACCGTGAGCGCTCGGAGGTCAGGGCTCGAATCCTTGCATCGGCCCGCAAGACGCTTCGGGAACACACCATGTTCGATCTCACGATGCAGCGCCTTGCAGCCGACGCTGGCTTGAGTCGCCAAACCATCTACCGACACTTCCCTTCCGTTCAGGACATCTTCCGGGCGCTGTCAGACGAGGTGATCTCCGAGATTTACTCGAATCTGCCTGACCTCCCCTTGAGCGATCCGAACTATGTGGCGGCGTTTGTCGACGTTGCCCTTTCGGTGTTCTGTGAGGACCCGAAGGTTGTCCGCGTCCTCGTGCTTGCCTCGGCGATCGGCCGCGCAACCAGCGACTGGGCCCAAGTCGACCCCGAAGACGTCTTGTTGTCGGCCTTGTCCGCCATGCCCCCGGCGAACCGGCCGGTTTCCCCCGATCCCAGCGTTGCGGCTCGGATCTTGATCACCTATTTCCGCGGTGCGCTTTATGGATGGGCTGCAGGGTTCCTCAGCGATGTGGAATTTGCCAAAGAAGTACGAAAGGCCGGATCGCTCACCATCGCATGAGCGAACTCGACCCAATGTCCGACCGCCGACGAGTAACAAGCCCAACGCAGTCAGTACCCGCACGGGCAGTGCTCGGCCTGCTCACGCTCCTCGCACTCGCTTCGACGCTGGTTGCTGCATCGACGGCCCCGCTTTCGGCCACGACTGGGGCGACGGGCGATCTTGATACGACGTTCGACACGGACGGCTGGAACACGATCACCGGAACTGACCTCTGGTTTGAGGCTGCGTCGGTCGTTGTGCAGTCGTCGGGGAAGGTGGTGGTTGCGGGTGCCCGGATGAACGGGTTCCAGTTCGACCCGTTGATTGCCAGGTTCAACACTGATGGCAGTTTGGACACGACGTTCGGTTCCGACGGGACCGGGATCGTGGTTGAGCCGTGGCCGGACGGCGAGACGATCTTGGAGTGGGTGAACCGGTCCGGGGCGGCGGTTGATGTTGCGTTGCTGTCCGATGACCGGATCGTGGTGACGAGTTCGCCGTCCGGTGACAATGAGAAGCACGGCATCATGTTGTTCACCGCCGACGGGGTGTTGGACACCAGCTTTGACGGCGATGGCCGTCTCAAGATCGCGAGTGGCGGACCAAACTGGGACGTGTGGACCACAGCGGTCACCGTCACATCCGACGACAGAATCATGATTGCCGGAACCAGTCCCGACAACAGCTGGGACTACCGGATGAAGGTGTACCGACTGAACACCGACGGATCTCTCGACACGTCGTTCAACAACGACGGCATGCGCAACGTCTCTTTCCCGAGTTCGGTCGACAACCTCGCCAACG
>Ga0181594_10000593_pt1 | contig 33611 bp, 33 predicted proteins | sample 071ome_18_FD_145603 | JGI IMG/M metagenome (GOLD analysis project Ga0181594, IMG submission 145603) | Coastal salt marsh microbial communities from the Groves Creek Marsh, Skidaway Island, Georgia - 071413BT metaG (spades assembly) | ecosystem: Environmental > Aquatic > Marine > Intertidal zone... | reverse complement strand
GGAGGCGCTTGGCGTCCGCGCGGTAGAAGAAAGCCGACCAACGGGAGTTCGTGTAGGTCAGCGGCAGCGTGTCGATGTCCCAGATCGGGTCAACGAGGCTGTAGATGAAGGCCGTCTTCTCGTCACGGTCGACGGGCGAAGGCGGGATCTCCCCGGTCTCGGCACCGGGGATGTAGGAAACAGCAAACTGGTCAGCCATTAGTGGCGTCCCCCCCTTGAAGAGTCATAGGGTGTTGCATTGATTGACCTGGGCAATCGCCCCGCCCCGGTCGAGCCGGGATTGAGGTTGGGTCCCAGGGGATGCAGGCAGCATATGTCACGAGCGACGGCCCCGACAAGGGCGCGGGACCACCGTTCCGGCACGGGTTGCGTGGCTGAAACTGCAGTGGTGACGGGAAATTCGAGGGTCCGGCGTCACTCGTGACAATGTTTACAAAGTGTGATGCCCCGGGGCTACGGTGTAAGGCTACGGTGTAAGGGGAAACGGACCCGAAGGGCGTCGTGCCAGGGTCGGCACGGGAAGGAGACGCCGGGGCCGGGGCGAATTGTGGTCGGATGCGCGACCGCGCCGCGAGACCGAACCGGTGACCGCACCCGCCCCGCGACCCGGGTCGGCGCCGGCCTCGGTGCTGGCCGTGCTGGCCATGGTGGCGTGGGGCGTGGCCTACGTGCCATCCGCCTGGCTGGTGGAGTCGTGGCCACCGCTGCTGGCCGCGGCCGCCCGCATCGGCGCGGGCGGAATCATCCTGCTCGCGGCCCTCGCCCTGCTGGGCCGGCCCGTCATGCCCGGCACCGAGTGGGTCGTGGTACTCGTGCTGGCCCTCACGCAGTCTGTCGCGTTCTATGGCGCCACCTTCATCGGCATCGCCGACGAGGGCGCCGGCACGGCTGCCGTGCTCGCCAACACCGATCCCCTCTTCGTCGCCGCCCTTGCCGCGGTGTTCCTGGGCGAGCGACTGGACGGCCGCCAGTGGGCAGGCCTTGGCGTGGGCCTGGTGGGCGCGGCTGCCGTGGTGTGGAAGGGGCCCATCTGGCCACCGGACGTCTCATGGGTATCCATCCTTGTGGTGGCCGGTGCACTGGCCTGGGCCGTCGGAACCGTGGCGGTGACGGGTCGCATCCGGGCCGGTGCGCGTCCGGTGGCCATCGCCGGCTGGCAGATGCTGATCGGCGCCGCGATGCTCGCGGGCCTCGGCGCCCTGTTCGAGGGCGCGCCCACCGCGACGGGAGGGCGTGAGATCGGCCTGATCCTGCTGGTGGCGGTGGTGGGAAACGCCGTGCCGTTCGCCCTGTTCTACGTCGCCCTCGGGCGGGGCGACGCCGGCCGGGTCTCGGCGTGGTTCTTCATGGTCCCGGTGATCGGCGTGCTCACGGCGTGGCCACTTCTCGGGGAGGTCCCCGGTCCGCGCCTGTGGGCCGGGCTCGTGCTGGTGTGCGCCGGGCTCTGGATGGTGCTCGCCCCGCGTCGGCGCTGGTAGCCTCGCGCCGTGATCGTCACGCTGGCCGGGGGCACCGGAGGATCGAAGATGGTGCACGGGCTCGCGCTCGCCGCGGGCCAGCACGAGTTGACGGCCGTCGTGAACACGGGCGACGATGGCGAGTTCTTCGGCCTGCTCGTCTGTCCGGACCTCGACATCAACCTGTACTGCCTGGCCGGGGTGGTGGCCGATCGCGGGTGGGGCTACGCCGACGACACCTTCCACTGCCTCGAGGGCCTCGCCACCTATGGCCACGAGGCCTGGTTCGGCCTGGGCGACCGTGACCTGGCCACTCACATCCACCGCACGCTGCTGATGCGTGGTGGCGCCCGCCTCTCGTCGGTGGTGGACGACCTGCGGGATCGCCTGGGCGTGCAGGCGCGGGTGCTGCCGATGACCGATGACCCCGTGCGCACGATCATCACCACCGCCTCCGGTGAGATGCGGTTCCAGGAGTACCTGGTGCGCGACGGCGCCCGCGAGGAGATTGATGCCATCCGCGTGGAGGGGCTGGAGGAGGCGACGCCCGCACCCGGCGTGATCGAGGCCATCGAGCAGGCCGATCTCATCGTGATCGCGCCGTCCAGCCCCATCGTCTCCATCGGGACCATCCTGGGCGTGCAGGGCGTACGTGACGCCGTGGCCGCCCGCCGCGACCGCGTGGTGGGGGTGAGCCCCATCATCAGCGGTGCTCCGGTGGAGGGGCCCGCGCACAAGTTCCTGCGCGGTGCCGGCTACGCGGAGTGCTCTGCTCGCAAGATGGCCGAGATCTATGCCGACGTATGCGGCACGTTCGTGATCCACGAGTCGGACGCCAATGAGGCCCCGGATATTGAGGCCTTGGGGGTGCGTCCCGTGCTGGCCGACATCCTCATGCCCGATCATGCCGCCCGCGAGCGGCTGGCGCGAGTGGTGCTCGAGGTCATGGCCTGATGGCGGCGCACGACGTGGGCGCCGTCGTGCCGGTGAAGCGCCTGGGCTACGCGCTGGGACGGCTGTCGGGCGTGCTCGACCGCGCGGGCCGCCGCGTGCTGCAGTCGGCGATGCTGGGCGACGTGCTCGCGGCTCTGGCTGGCAGCGCACGCCTGGGCGAGATCGTGGTGGTCACCTCCGATCTGCGCGCGCGGGCGGTGGCCGAGAGCGTGGGCGCCCGCACGGTTCCCGACCACGATCCCCCGCAGGGCATCAACGCGGCCGTGGCGATGGGCATCGCCGCCCTCGACTCACGCAGCGCACTGGTGGTGGTGAGCGACCTGCCGCTCATCACGGCTGCCGACGTGGACCACCTGGTGGGGGCCGCCCCGGAGGGCGACGCCGCGGTGCTCGCGCGATCGGAGGATGGCACCGGCACCAACGCCATGCTCCTCACCCCGCCCACCGGTCTGGTACCCGCGTTGGGCCCGGACTCGCTGGCGCGTCATCTGGCCCAGGCGTCGGCCGTCGGGGTTCCGGCTGAGGTCGTGTACCACCCGGGCATCGGCCTGGACGTCGACACGCCCGCTGACCTGGCGGAGCTGGTGCGGCGCGAGCCCGATGGCGCCACCGGGCGTGCCCTGGCGCGGCTGGGGCTGGCGCAGCCGACGACGGGGGCGGCCGGGTGAGCGGCGTGGGCGCGGCACCGGGAGACCAAGTGTCCATCACCGTGCTGGGGCACCTGCCCGAGATCGTCCCCGGTCACGACATCGCCGGCATGCTCGCTGACGCCGCCCTGCAGGCGGGCGTGCGCCCGGGCGACGTGCTGGCGGTGGCGCACAAGGTGGTCAGCAAGGCCGAGGGCCGCGTGGTGCGGCTGGCGGATATCCGGCCCGGGGATGAGGCCCGGCGCATCGCGGATGCCACCGGCAAGGATCCGGCGCTGTGCGAGGTGATCTTGGGGGAGAGCCGGCGGATCGTGCGCCGCCGCCGCTCGCTGCTGGTCTGCGAGACCCATCAGGGGTTCATCTGCGCCAACGCCGGGGTGGACGCCTCGAACACGGCCGAGGGCACTGTGGTGCTGCTGCCGGTGGACCCCGATGCATCGGCGCGCCGCATCCAGCATGCGCTGTCGCAGGCCGCCGGCGGGCGCGTGGGCGTGGTGATCACCGACACCCACGGGCGCGCATTCCGGCGTGGGCTGGTGAACGTGGCAGTGGGGGTGGCGGGCTTCGCGCCCGTGCTGGATCATCGTGGGGGACGCGACCGGGAGGGGCGCATGCTGGTGGCCACCGATCAGGCGCTGGGCGACGAGATCGCCGCCGCCGCGGGGATGCTCATCGGGAAGTCGTCGGGCAGGCCCGCCGCGCTGGTGCGCGGCCTGCGCACGGCGCCCGCCCCGGGGACATCGCGCGATCTGGTGCGTCGCGAGGACCAGGATGTCTTCCGCGCGCCGGTGGGCGCCGACGGGGTGGTGGCCTAGATGCCCGTGGGCGGTCCGCGCACACCGCTGCGGGTGGCGATCATCGGTTCGGGCCCGTCGGGCTTCTACTCGGCAGAGCACCTGCTGTCGCAGGACGGCGTGAACGTGCAGGTGGACATGTTCGACCGCGTGCCCACGCCCTTCGGACTGGTGCGCGCCGGGGTGGCGCCCGACCACCAGAAGATCAAGTCGGTCACCCGCGTGTACGAGCGCACCGCTGCGGATGACCGCTTCCGCTTCCGGGGCAATGTGGAGGTGGGGCGCCACATCGACCACCCCGACCTGATGGAGTACTTCCACGCGGTCATCTATGCGGTGGGGGCAGCGGCGGATCGCCGCATGGGGATTCCCCACGAGTACCTGCCCGGCAGCCACTCGGGCCCGGAGTTCGTGGCCTGGTACAACGCCAGCCCGCTCGACCGCGCCCGCACATACGACTTCAGCGGCTTCCGCGCCGTGGTGGTGGGTAACGGCAACGTGGCGATGGACATCGCGCGCATGCTGGTGCTTCCGGCGGATGAGCTCGCCCGCACCGACATGGCGCGCCACGCGGTCACGGCCCTGGCGGAGGGGAACGTGCGCGAGGTGGTGATGCTGGGACGACGCGGACCCGCGCAGGCGGCGTTCACCCCGAAGGAACTGCGTGAGGTGGCCGAGCGCGACGACATCGACGTGATCGTGCACCCCGACGAGGTCGCGCTCGATCCGCATTCGCGCCACGACGCCGAGCAGCATCCCGACCGCAACCGCGACCAGAACCTGGAGATCCTCCGTGAACTGGCGGCGCGGGGCGACCGCGGCCGTGATCGTCGCATCATCATGCGGTTCCTGGCCTCACCGGTCTCGCTGCACGGCACGAACCACGTGGAGGCCGTGGAGGTGGCGCGCAACGAGCTCTACCGCGGCGACCGCGGTGCGCTGAGGGCCCGCATGACCGACGACCGCGAGATGATCCCCACCGGGCTGGTATTCCGGGCCATCGGGTACCAGGGCGTGCCCATCGCGGGCGTGCCGTTCGACCCGCTCACGGCCACCATCCCGAACGAGGCCGGCCGCGTCATCGATCCCCTCGACGGCAGCCCCCGCTATGGCGAGTACGCGGCCGGGTGGATCAAGCGCGGCCCCACCGGGATCATCGGCACCAATAAGCCCGATGCGCAGGAGACCGTGGAGACGCTGCTGCAGGACCTGCGCGCAGGTCACCTGCAGCGGCGCGTGCCGTCGCGCCGCGTGCTTGCCCGGCTGGTGGGCGAGCGCCAGGGCGACCTCACCTCATGGGCCGACTGGCAGTACCTCGACCAGACGGAGCAGGAGATGGGGGCCGAGGTGGGCGCGCCGCGCATCAAGTTCGCACGGGTCGAGACCATGATGCGGTTCCTCGGCGAGCGGGACGGCTCCTAGACCGGCGCCTCGATGATCTCGTAGAGGGTCGTGCGGCGGGCGGGGGTACGGCCGTGCGCGCGGATGACGGCCTCCAGCTCATCGGCCGTCACCTCCTCGCCGTGTGAGGCCCCCGACGAGCGGCTGATGCTCTCGTTCATGAGGGTCCCGCCCATGTCGTTGCAGCCGGCGTTCAGCAGGTTGGCCCCGCCCTCCAGGCCCAGCTTCACCCACGAGGCCTGGATGTTCGGGATGAGGCCGTCGAAGGCGATGCGCGCGACCGCGTGCACCAGTACCACCTCGTCCCACGTGGGGCCGGGCCGTGAGCGCCCCTGGATGAAGATGGGCGAGGCCATGTGCACGAACGGCAGGGGGATGAATTCGGTGAACCCACCCGTGCGCCGCTGGATCTCGCGCAGCACCTCGTAGTGGTTGGCCCACGACACCGGGCCGTCAATGTGGCCGCACATGATGGTGCTGGTGGCCCGGATGCCGATCTCGTGCGCGGCGATCATCACCTCGGCCCACTCAGCCGTGCGGATCTTGTCCGGGCACAGGTGCTCGCGCACATCGTCATCAAGGATCTCCGCGGCCGTACCGGGCAGCGACCCCAGGCCGGATTCCCTCAGGCGCCCCAGATAGTCGCGCACCGGCACCCCGAGCGTGTGCGCGCCCTGCCACACCTCGAGCGGGGTGAAGGCGTGCACGTGCATCCCGGGCAGGGAGCCCTTGATGCTCTCGAGCACCGATGCGTAGAAGTCACCCGTGAAGTCCGGGTGGATGCCGCCCACCAGGCACACCTCGGTGGCGCCCTTGTCCCAGGCCTCCTGCGAGCGCGTGACCACCTCGTCCAGGTCCATGCGGTACGGCGTTTCGCGCGCGTTGTAGCTCTTGGGTCCGCGGGAGAACCCGCAGAATCCGCACCGGAAGTAGCACTGATTGGTGTAGTTGATGTTCCGGTTCACCACGTAGGTGACCACATCGCCATTGGCGCGGCGGCGGAGCTCGTCGGCCACGTGGGCGATGACGTCCACCTCGGCGCCGCGCGCACGGAACATGCGCTCCATCTCGGTGACCGTCGGCAGGGTGCCCGCGAGGGACCGCTCGAGGATCCCTGCGAGGTCGGGCGGCACCTGGTCCAGACCGCGCACCCACTCGCCGTCCATCCAGCCGGCATCCGGCCACTCGGAGCTCATGCGGCCGGCAGGCGCGGGCGGGTGCATGTCCCGTCCCGGGGCCCAGGGGTGCCGCGGGCGCGCCGCGCCGCGGCAGTCCGCCTGCTGCAGCCAGCACGTGAACAGCGGCATGGCCACGCGGTCGCGCATGGCCTCGATGGGGGTGTCCAGCGGCAGGGCGGTGCGCTCGACCAGCACCTCGGGCAGGATGGCCTCGCGCAGCGCAGCCACGCGATCGTCGTCCCACCCGTCCACAACGATGTCGCGGGCGCCCCCGCGCACGGCGGCAACGGCCTCGTCGACGTCCCGCGCCTCCACCGACACCTGCACGTCGCAGGCGGGCAGCGCGGCGATCTCCACGGCCTCGGCGAGTCGCGCGGGGGTGGTGCGCAGGAATGCGGCGCCTGATCGCACCACGCCGTCCAGCACGTCCGCCCGGGCCGCGTCGTGGCGCACGGTGATTCGGATGCCGTCCACGCCGTCGGCCGCGAGCGCGATGGCTTCATCCCACGAGGTGACGAAGGCAGCGCACGCGCGGTCGGGTGCGCCGGATGACACCGGCAGGATGCGCGCGGCCACCGCGGTTCCCACTGATGCCTCGTCCCAGTCGGCGCGCTCGCGGGCGGTGCCGCCGTCCGCGCGGTCATCACCCAGGCGAAGGAGGCTGACGCGGTCCATCAGGCGGCCACCTCCAGCGCCTGGCTGCGGGGGTACCCGGCCTCATCGGCCAGTGCCCTCACGTAGGGCATGACGCCTGCATCAACCCATTCGGCATTGAGCGCGTACTCGGGGTACACGGTGAGCCGCTCTCGCAGCGGGTACCCGGCCTCGGCGCACATGCCGGCCATCAGGTCGAGGTCCGGCCACGGCCGCTCGGGGTTGATGAAGTCGGGCGTCACCGGCGACACCCCGCCCCAGTCGTTGATGCCGGTGAGGAGCAGCGGTCCGTAGTCGGCGGACAGGTTGGGCGGTGCTTGGATGTTCATATCGGCACCCAGCACCAGGCGCGAGATGGCGCATGTGGTCATCAGGTCGATGAGGCCCGGCTCGCCGGCATCGGCCATGGGCGTCTCGGGCTTCGCCCGGAAGTTCTGGACGATCACCTCCTGGATGTGACCGTACTCGTCGTGCAGGTCGCGGATGGCGAGCAGGGCGTCGATGCGCTCGTCCTCGGTCTCGCCCAGGCCGATCAGGATTCCCGTGGTGAAGGGGATGCGCAGCTTCCCGGCGCGCCGGATCATCGCGAGGCGGGTGCGCGGCTTCTTGTCCGGGGCGTGCTCGTGGGGGCCACCGGGCGCGCACAGCCGCTCGGACGTGCTTTCCAGCATGATCCCCTGGCTGGGTGACACCTCACGCAGCTCACGCAACTCGCGCTCGCTCATGATGCCCGCGTTGGGGTGGGGCAGGAGGTCGTATTCCTCCATGACCATCCGGCACATGGCCACCAGGTAGGACTGGGTGCTTTCGTGCCCGAACCCGCGCAGGATGTCGCGGTACTTCGGCCACCGGACCTCGGGCCGGTCGCCGATGCAGAACAGCGCCTCCTTGCACCCGAGATCCCGGGCCTGCTCCGCCATTGCGCGGACCTCATCGGGCGAGAGGGTCTTTGCCCGGGGGCTGTCCTCGTCCACCGCGAAGGTGCAGTACGAGCACGTGTCGCGGCACAGGTTGGTGAGCGGGATGAACACCTTGCGCGAGTAGGTGACCATTGCGGGGCGCGTGAGGTCGCGCATGTGCGCCGCCGCCGCCCACAGCGCGGGGTGCTCCGCCCCGGAGGCCCCGACCAGCGCCAGCGAATCGGCGCGCGTCAGGCGCTGCCCAGAGAGAGCCTTCTCCACGGATGCGCGCCGCGTGGGCGCGAGGGATGCGAGGAGGGCCTCGTTCACCCGGCGGACCGCCGTGTGGTGGCCCTGCGCCCGCCCGTGGCGCCCTTGGTGGCCGAGGTCATCCGGGCCGATGTTGCCTTCTTCGGCGCGGCCTTCTTCGCGGCGGGCTTCTTCGGAGCGGCGGCTTTCGGGGCCGCCGGCTTCTTCTTCGCCGTGGTGGTCGCCTTCGTGGCCTTCTTCGGCGCCGTCTTCTTCGCGGCTGGCTTCTTCTTGGCGCTCTTCGCCGATGACAGCGGCGGCGTGGCGGGGTCAGGGCCCTCCCCTTCGCGGAACTTGCGCCAATCCGCCGGGCGCTTCTCCTGGAACGAGGCGATGCCCTCCTTGGGCTCCGGCCCGTACACGTGGTTCAGGGCCACGAGCTCCAGGCCGTGCTGCACCGATGAGTACAGGGCGTCGGTGGCGGTGTTCATCGCGATCTTGGCGAGGCGCAGGCCCTGGGGTGAGCGACGCAGGATGTCGTCACACCACTCATCCACCAGCGCGTCCAGCTCGGCGTCGGGGACCACCTTGTTGATGAGTCCCATCTCCAGGGCCTCATAGGCGTCGTACTGGCGGGTGAGAAACAGGATCTCCCGTGCCTTCTTCTCGCCGACCACCGCCGGCATCAGCTGGCAGCCCCACCACAGCGGGGCCGAGCCGATCTTCGGGCCGGCCTGCCCGAACCTGCCGGACTCGCCCGACAGCGTCAGGTCGCACATCACGTTGAGCTCATTGCCGCCACCGATGCAGTAGCCGCGGACCTTTGCGATGACCGGCTTGCCGTTGTTGCGGATGGCGTTGGCCACGCGGTGGGACAGCGTGTGCAGGTGGCGCTTCTCGGCGGCCGTGCGGGTGGGGTCGGCCACGTCGCCACCCACGCAGAAGGCGCGCTCGCCGGCGCCGGTGAGTATCACCACGCCCACCGACTCGTCGTCGGCCGCGCGCTCGAACGCCTCGCCCATCTCGATGATGGTCTGCATGCGGAAGGCATTCAGCCGCTCCGGGCGGTTGATGGTGATGGTCGCCCTGCCGTCACCGGTCTCGTAGATGATGTCCTCGTACGCCACGCCTCGGCTCCCCCTCGCGGTATCGGGTAGTCGGAGCGTAGTCGTGTCGCGGATGTGGCGAGGTCGAACGCCCAGGGGCGGTGGGGCATGTGTCTCGGATGTCGAAACCTCCGCGGGGTGCCCGGGCCGGCCCCTTGCCGGTGCCCGGGCGCGCTGATACGAATGCCGCCTTCGTCGCAACCGTCACAAGACGCCGTTTCGCGATACGAGACATGGCAACCACCGAGCACACCGACACCTCCCGCGCACCTGGCCGCTATCGCATCCAGGCGGTCGAGCGCGTGGGCGCCATCCTCGACGTGTTCACGTCCGAGGAGCCGGAGCTCGGCGTCACCGAGATCGCCGAGCGCACGGGCCTGCACAAGAGCACGGCGCACAGGTTCCTGGTGAACCTGGAGTCGGTCGGCCTGCTGGAACGCGATTCCCGGACGCAGCGCTACCGCCTTGGACTGCGCATGTTCGAGATGGGCGGCATCGTGCTGGCCCAGATGAGCCTGTGGGACGAGGCGCTGCCGTTCCTCGAGAGCCTCGTGGCCGAGTCGGGCGAGACCGGGCACCTGGCGGTGCTCGAGCGCGGCGAGGCCATCTACATCGAAAAGGTCGAGGCGCGGCGGGCGCTCAGGATCCCGTCGGCGATGGGCCGTGGGTATCCGGCGCACGCCACCAGCCTCGGCAAGGTCCTCCTCTCCGACCTCGGCGAGGATGAGGTGCGCGAGATCACCGGCGCGCACGGGATGGCGGCGTACACCCGTACGACCACCACCGACGTCGACCACCTGCTGGGCGAGCTCGCGGACATCCGCGCGCACGGTTTCGCGGTGGACGACGAGGAGTACGACGAGGGTCTCCGCTGCGTCGGGGCCCCCATCCGGGATCACACCGGCCGGGTCGTCGCCGCCCTCGGGATCGGCGGCCCGGTCACCCGGGTCACCCCGGAGCGCGTGGAGCAACTCGCGCGCCTCGTCATGGATGCCGCAGACGGCCTTTCGCGCCGCCTCGGGGCATCCCAGTCCGGAGCCTTCGCCCGCGCCGCCCGGCGCGTGCGGGCCACCACCAGTACAACCCCGCGGCCGAGCGCCGCTCTCCGCGTCGCCCGGTAGTCGGGCGCGCAGCAACCCGAAAGGAGCAGGACCCCTATGAGCAGCGACGCTCTCAAGGACATCCGCGACGCGCTGTCCAGCCGCACCCAGCACTTCGTGCTGCCCAAGCAGTGGGCGTCGATGCGCAAGGCCGAGGCCCTCGAGAAGGAGACCGGCAAGCGCATCCTCCACTTCGAGAAGGGCGACTTCCAGGGTGATGAGTTCTACCCCGCGCCCCACATCTACGAGGCAGCCGCCAAGGCCGTGCACGATGGCCACGTGCGCTACGTCCCGGGCCCCGGCCTTCCCGAGCTGCGTGACGCCATCGCCGAGGAGATGACCTCGCGCGGCCGGCCCACCAAGCGCGAGGAGGTACTGGTGACCATGGGCGCCAAGCACGCCCTCACGCAGTCGCTGCTGACCGTGGTGGACCAGGGCGACGAGGTCATCTTCCCGAACCCCGGCTACCCGCCGGACGAGTTCTGGATCACCTACGCCGGCGGCAAGGTGGTGTACGCCCCGCTCGTGGAGCCGGACTTCGCGTTCGACCTCGACTCGCTGCGCGCGCTCATCACGCCGAAGACGAAGATGCTCATCATCAACACCCCGCAGCGCCCGAACGGCATGATCGTGCGCCAGCTGGACGAGATCGCGGAGATCTGCCGTGAGCACGGCATCATCGTGCTGACCGACGAGATCTTCTCGCACATGGTGTACGAGCCCCAGGTTCACGAGTCCATCTCGTACGTGAAGGACTTCAAGGACCAGTCGATCGTGGTCGACACCTTCTCGAAGACCTACATCATGACCGGCTTCCGCATCGGCTGGTGCGTGGCCAACGCCGAGCTCATCACGGCCATGGACATCTTCCAGCAGAACTCGGTCACCAACGTGCCGGCGTTCGTGCAGCTGGCCGGTCTCGCCGCCATGACGGGCCCGCAGGAGCATGTGCTGCAGCAGACCGCCCGCCTGAAGGCCAAGCGCGACATGGTCGTCGAGGCCTTCAACAAGATCGACGGCATCGAGTGCATGACGCCGGACGGCTCGTTCTACGTGTTCCCCGACATCCGCGGCACGGGCATGACCGCCCAGCAGTTCGCCGACTACCTCGTGGAGGAGCACGGCGTGGGCGTCGTCGCCGGCAACGCCTTCGGTGACCGCGGCGAGGGCCACATCCGCTTCACCTACGCGGCCCCCGACGACATCCTCGAGGAGGGCATGGACCGCATCGCGAAGGCCGTCGAGGCCCTCTAGGCACGCACCACCGCTCAGTACCGCAGGGCGCGAAGGCCCCGGCTCACGCCGGGGCCTTCGTCGTTCCGTGCCCGGGTCGCGCGGGGTGCCGCCGGGGGATCGTGGACACGCCCGGCCCGTGATCGGCAGTTGCGGGGGCCGCAACTGCCGATCACACCGGGCTACGTCCACTCACCCCTCGGCGACACCCCGCGCTCCCGCGTGCCCGCCTCCTACGAACCCGGCGTGAGGGCGACCTTGATGGAGCCATCCACGCGCTGGTCCATGATGCGGTAGCCCTCCGGGGCGTCGTCTAGCGCCAGGTCATGCGTGAAGACCACTGACGGGTCCATCTTCCCCGCCTCGAGATCCTTCAGCAGGCCCGGGATGTAGTGACGCGAGGGGCACACGCCCGGGTGCAGCGCCACGTTCTTCATGAAGGCCACGGCGTACGGCTGGCCGGAGGCCTCCTCGAAGAAGTGCGACATGCCCACGATGCCGACGTGGCCGCCGGGGCGGGTCACGTTGATGGCCTGCTCGATGGTGCCGTTGGAGGAGATGGTCTCCACGGCGCCGTCGGCGCCCAGGCCGTCGGTCATCTCGAGCACGGTGGCCACGACGTCCTGCTCCTTGCCGTTGATGGAGTCGGTGGCGCCGGCGGCACGGCCGATCTCGAGCCGGTCTGCGTGGTGGCCTACGTGGATGATGCGCTCGGCCCCCAGCAGCGTGGCCGAGATGACGCCCGACAGGCCAACGGCTCCGTCGCCGATGACTACGGCGGTGCTGCCCGGGCCCACGCCCGCGTTGACCGCGGCGTGGTAGCCGGTGGAGAGTACGTCGCCCAGCGGCAGCACCTTGGAGTCGTTCTCGGCGCTCGCGAGGGAATTGGGGATCTTCACCAGGGTGCCGGAGGCCTGCGGCACGCGCAGCGCCTCGGCCTGGCCGCCCTCCACCTGGCCACCCGCGTGCTCGCCCCAGAAGGGGCTGCCGAAGATGCCGCCCTGTGCACACGAGCTCTGCACGTCGAGCGTGCAGCAGGCGCAGGTGTTGTCGGAGAAGGCGAACGGCGCGACCACGCGATCACCCACGACGAGCCCGGTCACCTCGGAGCCCACCTCCTCGACCACGCCCACGAACTCGTGGCCCAGGCGCAGGCCGGGGGTCATGCCCAGGGCGTCGCCGTAGTGCAGGAAGTGCAGGTCGGATCCGCAGATGCCGGCCTTCGTGACGCGCACGATGGCGTCGGTGGGGGCGAGGATCTGGGAGTCAGGGACATCCTCGACGCGGATGTCGCCGACGCCATGGAAGGTTGTGGCACGCACGGAGTGGCTCCTCATTTTACTAAGGGTTTAGTAATTCACGAGTGAGTGTAACCTGCTGGCCATGGCGATGCGCAAGGGTGAGCGGGATGCCATCGCCGTGGCGGCGATGGCGCAGGTGGGGGCGTCCCTCGGGAGGGTGCTCGACGACGCCGTGCGGCGCGCGCGCGGCCTCACTCTCAACCAGCACCACGTGCTGGTGGCGCTTCGCCGGGCTGGGGATGCCGGCCTGGAGCCGCGCCAGATCGCGGTGGCGATCGGGTCGGGGTCGGCTCACGTGACCATCCTCCTGGACCAGCTTGAGAAGGCGGGGCTGGTGGAACGGCGGCCGCACCCGACGGATCGCCGCCGCCGCCAGGTGGTGCTCACCCGGCAGGGCGCCGAGCAGGTGGAGGCCACCGTCGCCGCCGTGGAGATGGCGGCCCAGGGCGTGATGGCACGGGCGGTGGGGGTCGACGTCGGCCAGCTCATGGGCATCGCCGCGGCATTCGACGAGGCGATTGGGGACGTGGGAGGGCCCGCACGGGGCGATGGCCCCGCCACGACTTCGCGACGCCCTATTCCCGGGGGGCGCTGAACAGGGGCCAGATGGGTGCCGGTGCCGGTTATGCTCTCCGCCGCCTTGGCGCCCGCTTCCGGGTGCCGCAAACGATTTTGAGGAGTCCTTGTGGCTGAGCGTCTTTTCTGGGAGGAGCTGAACGCGGGCGACACCGCCGAGTCGCTGCGTCGTACCGTCACCGAGGCCGACGTCGTGAACTTCTGCGGCGTATCCGGCGACTTCAACTGGTTCCACATCGATGATGTCGGCGCCAAGGACTCCGTCTTCGGCCAGCGCGTCGCGCACGGCATGCTGGTTACGTCGATCGCCACCGGCCTGCAGGTGGAGAAGATGGAGCCGAAGATCGCCACGGCCGCCTTCGTCGGCCTGGACTCGTGGCAGTTCCGCGCACCCGTCTTCATCGGCGACACGATCCGCGTCAAGCGCACCATCGGCGAGAAGGCCGAGAACGAGAAGAACCCCAAGGCGGGGTGGTGCAAGTACGAGATCGAGGTCCTGAACCAGGACGACAAGGTCGTGCAGCGCGGCGTCTGGAACATGCTGATCCAGCGCAAGGGCTAGGCGACCGACCGGGGCCGGGCCCCGCAGCGGTTGATCAGGGGGCGCCCACCGGGCGCCCCCTGACGTTTCTGGCAGGGGTAGCCGAATTGGCGTCGAAACCGTGGACATGGCTACCACTGAGCACGGAATGACCGTCACCGAGGCCGCGGAGGCCCTGGGCGTGAGCGAGCGCACCGTGTGGCGCTACCTGCGCTCGGGCCGCCTGAGCGGCGAGACCATCGGCCCCGCCGGCCAGCAGCGCACGCTCATCGCGCCGTCGGACGTCGAGGCCGCCCGCGCCGGGCGCGACGGGGGGAACACCTCGGCGCTGCGCGCGGAGGTCGAGCGGCTGTCGGATGAGGTCGCGGCGCTGCGCGCTGAGCGCGATCAGTTGAAGACCGCCCTCGCGGCGGCGCGGGCCGAGATCGCCCGGCTGCACCGACCGGTCACGCAGAGGGCCGGCGACATGGTGCTGGCCGGGTTGTCGCATCTCGCGGCCCGCCGCGGTCCGCGGCACGCCCACCGCTAGGGCCGCTCCTCCCGCCGGCCGGGCATCACCCGGCCTCCAGCGTGCACGCCCCCCAGATCCGCGTGAGGGGGAGTTCGGGCATCCCGTTCCGGTACATGCGCACGCACGCGAACCCCGGTGCCATGCCGAGGTCGGTTGCCAGGTTCGCGGCCTCGGGGTTGCCGGTGTTGACATCGATGTGCAGCACCTCGCCCGGCAGTGCGGCGGCAAGATCGCGCACGATTGCCTCGGCGGCACCGGCGTGCGGCGCGATGAGCGGGCCGATGCGCCAGCCGGCCACTGCTCGACGGGCAACGCCGAAGCCGCTCACCTCCCCGCCGTCGGGCGCCCAGCACCGCACCAGGTGGCCGCCGCCGAGCCATGCGCGCATGAAGACGCGGCGGTCGCCCGGGAAGCAGGCGTCATCGAGGGCGATGACGACGTCCACGTCGCCGGGGGAGAGATTCCGCACGCACGGATGCGCCGCGGGTCCCGGGGCGCCGGAGTGCCGGTGGTGCAGGTGGGCGACCCGGAACCCGAGCGCCTCGTAGTCGGCAGTGCGCTCGATCACGCCGTCGGTGCCGATGGTGCGGTCACCGGCATGCGCAAGCGCGGCCCGGGCGAGGCGGGCGCCGGTTGCCCCGCCCCGGTGATCGGGCCGCACGACGTAGAGGCCCGCGAAGGCGAAGCGCGGCCCGAAGCGAAGCATTCCGATGCTGCCGATCGGCTCGCGGTCCTCCACTGCCACGAGGAGCCCGGCCGGGTCGGGAATGGCGAGGAATTCCCCGTCGCCGGTCCCCGGGTTCCACCCCTCGTCCGCTGCCCAGCCCAGCACGACCCGGAGGTCGTCCGATGTCATCTGCCGGATGCGCACTGCATGGATCCTCCGGCCCTTCGGGCCCCGGAACGACGAAGGGCCCCGGTGATCGGGGCCCTTCGCAGTGTTGCAGAGGGCGTGACCGCCCCGGCAGGGGCCGTCGCGGGGATGGGCCTGCCTACAGCCCGATCTCCTTGCTGATGATCAGCTGCTGGATCTCCGAGGTGCCCTCGGTGATCGAGGCCAGCTTGGCATCGCGGTACATGCGCTCTACCGGGTACTCGGTGATGTACCCGTAGCCGCCGTGGATCTGCACGGCGTCGCGGGTGACCTCGTCGGCGACCTCGGCCGAGAAGTACTTGGCCATCGAGGCCTCCTTCACGCACGGCTGGCCCGTCTCGTAGAGCCAGGCGGCCTTGTACGCGAGGGCCTTGGCGGCCTCCACCTTGGTGGCCATGGTGGCCAGCTTGAAGCGCAGCGCCTGGAACTTGCTGAGCGAGCGGCCGAAGGCCTCGCGCTCCTGCGCGTACTTGATGGCCTGCTCGAGCGCGGCCTCGGCGATGGCGGCGCTCTTCACGCCGTGCGACACGCGGCCCGTGATGAGGGCCTCCATCAGGGCGCCGAAGGCACCCTCCTTGCCGCCCAGCAGGGTCTCCTCGCCCACCTCGCAGTCCTCGAACACCAGCTCGGCGGTGTCGGAGGAGCGGTGCCCCATCTTCTCGAGCTTGCGGGTGACCTCGAAGCCCGGGGTGTCCCGGTCCACGATGAACACCGAGATGCCCTCGCCGCGCTTGTCCTTGTCGGTGTAGGCGGCCACCAGGCAGAAGTCGCAGATGTTGCCGTTGGTGATGAAGTTCTTGCGGCCGTTGATCACGTAGCCGTTCGAGGTCTTCTTCGCGCTGGTCGCAAGACCGGCGGCGTCCGAGCCGGTGTTGGGCTCGGTGATGGCGTAGGCGCCGATGGTCTGGCCCGCGATGGCGTCGGGCAGGTACTTGGCGCGCTGCTCATCGGTGCCGAACTTGTAGATCGGGAACGACGCCAGGTCGGCGTGGGCGTTCACCGACGCGGTGATGCCGGCGCACACCTTGGTCATCTCCTCCACGAAGATGCACTCGGTGATCTTCCCGGCGTCGATGCCGCCGTACTCCTCGGGGAACACGATTCCGAGCAGTCCCAGCTCGCCGAGCTTCGGCATCAGCTCGACGGGGAACTTCTCGTTCTTCTCGGCTTCCTCGACGAGCGGGGCGATCTCGGCCTCGGCGAACTCGCGCACCATGGCGCGGATGTCCTCCTGCTCCTCGGTGAACGCGTAATTCAGCATTGGGCTCCTGCTTTCGGGGTCGGTACGCGCGGGTTCCGGAATCGTAGAACGACCTGTAACGGATCGCACATGGTGAACGGGCGCACGGGGCAGGAAGGGACAGGTGCCCCGGACGCGGCCGGACAGCCCACGGGCACCGGGCGTAGCCTTGGTGCATGACGAATCCTTTCCGCCTGGACGGCCGCGTGGTGATCGTCACCGGTGCATCGCGTGGCATCGGTGCTGGCACGGCACGCGCGATATCGGAATCCGGTGGCAGCGTCGTGCTGGTTGCACGATCCGGGGACGACCTGGCCACGGTCGCGGCATCGCTACCCGGGCCGAGCCGTGTCGTCGTCGGTGCAGTCGAAGACCCGGCGCTTCCCATGCAGGCAGTCGCCGCCGCGGCCGAGATGGGTGACCTGTGGGGACTCGTGAACAACGCGGGTATCTCGCCCGCGTATGCGCCGACTGCGGAGACATCCGACGATGAGTGGGAGCAGATTCTGGCCGTCAACCTGCGTGCTGCTGCCGCGTTTGCCCGCGCGGCCTTGCCGGCGATGGTGGCCGGCGGCGCGGGGGGGCGAATTGTGAATCTGTCGTCGATCGCGGCCTTTGCAGGTCTGCCGAACCTCGTGGCCTACAACGCGACGAAGGCGGCCCTCGACGCGATGACCCGAACCATGGCCGTGGAATACGGCCCTGCGGGCATCACCGTCAACTCCCTGGCGCCCGGCACGATCACGACCGAGATGGTGCGGCAGATGATGGACGCCAACCCCGCCCTCGCAGAGAAGTTCGTGAGCAAGACGGCGATCGGTCGCGTCGGGTCCGTGGACGAGGCTGCATGGCCCATCGTGTTCCTGCTGTCGGATGCCGCGGGGTTCATGACGGGTCAGGTCATGCTCATTGATGGCGGGCGACTGGCCGCCGCCTAGGTCCGGGGGGAGCCGCATGCGCGTCGTCATCGCCGGTGCAGGGACCGCAGGGTGCGTGCTCGCGGCGCGCCTATCGGCCGACCCCGGTATCGAGGTGCTGCTCCTGGAGAGCGGACCCCACTATCGGGCGGGGGCGTGGCCGCCCGAGCTCGCCCACGCGTTCCGGATCATCAAGGAAACGCATGACTGGGGCTTCACCGCGCAGGCAGGAGCATCACCGCGTGGAGTGCATGTACCGCGCGGGCAGGTGGTGGGCGGCTCGTCGATCACGAACGCCACAATCGCGCTGCGCGGGCTGCCTGAGCACTACGACGAGTGGGCGTCGTTCGTGCCCGGGCTCGACTGGAACGCGATGCTCCCGTGGTTTCGCATGATCGAGACAGACGAGCAGTTCGGCGACGCGGCCTACCACGGCGACCACGGCCCGATTCCCATCAATCGCTGGCCGCGCGAGGACTGGTTCCCGCTACTTGAGGGCTTCGCCGAGGCCGCGCTGGCCCGCGGCCATGCATGGGTGCCCGACCATAACGCGCCCGGCGCGATGGGCGTGGGGCCGACCCCATTCAACATGCAGGATGGCGTGCGCCGGACGCCCGCCGACCTCTACCTCGACCCGGTGCTCGGCCGCGACAACCTCACGCTGGTGACCGGCGTGCGCGTGGACCGCCTGGTGCTCGACGGCACGCGCGCCACCGGCGTGGTGGTGATGGATGAGGCCACGGGCGAGCGCATCACGCATGAGGCCGACCACGTGATCCTCTGCCTCGGCACCTATCAGAGCCCACCCGTGCTGCTGCGCTCAGGTATCGGTCCGGCCGACGCCATCACCCCGCTGGGCATCCCGCTCGTGCACGAGCTCCCAGGCGTGGGCCGCGGCATGCAGGACCACCCCAAGATCTCCTTTCGCTTCTGGGTCTCCACGAACATCCCGCAGTGGCCGCACCCGTGGATCCAGGTGCTGCTCACCTCAAAGGCCGAGGTGAACGGCGAGGAGCGGCTGTTCCAGGTGATGCCCTACGTGGGCTTCGTGGACGGCGGGCATCGGATCACCGAGCTCAACGTGCAGGTGGCTGATTCACGCGGGCGCACGGGCCGCGTGGATATCCAGTCGACCAACCCCATGGACCAGCCGGTGCTGCGCATGGGCTGGCTCGAGGCCGAGGGCGATCGCGACCTAGCCGAGGCTGCCGGGCGGGAGTTGATGGCCGTCGCGCGTACCGCCCCGCTGGACGGAATGCTCGACCCCTGGCCCAACCTCGATGACCCCGACCACGCGCTTCGCACGGTCGAGACCTTCCACCACCCCGTGGCAACGCTGCGCATGGGCCGCGACGACGACCCCATGGCCGTCACCGACGGCGACGGCCGCATCCGTGGCCTTGACGGCGCCTGGTGTATGGATGCGTCGGTGATTCCCCGGGTTCCGTCTGCCAATACCCACCTGGCCGTGATCGCCCTGGCCGAGAAGCTCGGCGCCGGCTTCCTCGGCATCACCGGTCACCCCGACGCCGCGATCGCACCCGACTCCGACTGACGTCCCAGGGGCGCTCCCGGGACGGCAGGGGACGGGTATTGCCCCCGGCGATAACCACAGCAGTGCGGCTGGCCCCGGTGTATCGGTTGGCGACAACTCGCCGACGCCGCCGCGTGCGAACGGGCTCCGCCCGTGCGCTCACGCGGATGGCCCGCCTGCGGTAGTCGCCAACCGATACACCGGCGCCATCCGCCTCTCGCGCTTTTTCGCCGGGGGCAATACCCGTCCCCTGCCTCCACGGCGCGCGTCCAGGGCACGCCAGTCGGGGTCAGGTGCGGCGTTCGGCGAGCAGGGCCCGGATGGCGCCGCGGACCGCCGGCGAGTCGGGCTCCTCGGAGGAGGGGAAGTACATGGCGGGTCGGCCGCGGGCGTCGATCAGATACTTGGCGAAGTTCCACCGGGGCGGACGGCTCCAGGAGGGGCTGGCGAGGCCGCGGAACAGGCCGATGGCACGGGGCCCGGTGACGCGGGAGATGCGGAGCATGGGGAACGACACGCCGAAGTTGCGCTTGCAGAAGCGCGCGACCTGGCGGTTGGTGCGCAGTTCCTGCTGGAAGTCGCGCGAGGGGACGCCCACGACGGTCAGGCCCTTGCGCCGGTTGGCCCGCCAAATGGCCTCGAGCGGTTCGTACTGGTCGGTGTACCCGCAGTGGCTCGCGGTGTTGACCACCATCACGACCCGGCCCCGAAGGCGCCGGAGGTCGATCTTCTTGCCGTTCAGCGTCGTGTAGGTGCCCGAGAGCACCGGGCGTCCCCGTTCGGAGGCGGGCACCACCGGGGCAGCGGCGCTGGCGACGGCGGGTGCGAAGGCTGCGATGAGCACGGCGGCTGCGGCCCGGGTGAACATGACTCCATCGTATGCCCGGTCCGCGCCGCGTCGTGCGGGAACGGTCAGCGCCCGGCGGACGCCCGGGCCAGGCGGTCGCGCACCGCGACGCCAATGCCCTCGGCGGGCGGCGGAACGGCCACGATCCACCGTGCCCCGTGTGCGTCAGCGCGGCGGAAGGCCGCGTAGAGGCGGGCGGCATAGTCGTCGGCGTCCCCCATGGGGCCGAGGACCAGTGCGTCCGGGGGCAGGTCGGGCACCTTCCCGGGCGCCATGACGGCAACCGTTCCCTCCCCGGCGAGCTCCGTGGTGACCCGCGCGGCGTCGGGCGCGTCCACCAGCCGGACGTGTGCACCCGGTGCGTAGTGCGACTCGAGCATGCCGGGCGCGCGGGCCGGGCCCGATGCCTCGGCGCTGACGGGGGCACCGATCACCTGCGACAACTGGGCTGCGGAAATGCGCCCGGGCCGCAGTACCTGCGGCGGGTCGGTGGTCATGTCCACCACGGTGGACTCGATGCCGATGCGGCAGGGGCCGCCGTCGAGCACCATCGCCACGGCATCGCCCAGTTCGTCCACCACGTCATCGGCGCACGTGGGCGACGGCCTGCCGAAGCGGTTGGCCGAGGGTGCGGCGACGGGGCCCCCGAAGGCCCGGAGCAGGGCGAGCGCCACGGGGTGCGCGGGCACGCGCACTGCCACCGTGTCCCGTCCACCCGTGACCGCATCGGGCACGACGGCCGAGCGCGCCATCACCAGCGTGAGGGGGCCTGGCCAGAAGGCCGCCGCGAGGGCCTCTGCCGCAGGGCTCATCGTGGCGACCAGGGGGCGCGCATCGTCGGCCGATGCCACGTGGCAGATCAGCGGATGATCGCTGGGTCGGCCCTTCGCGGCGAACACCCGTGCGACGGCCGCGGGGTCGCGCGCGTCAGCGCCCAGGCCGTAGACGGTCTCGGTGGGAAACGCCACCAGATCTCCGTTGCGGAGTGCCGACGCGGCGGCCGCGAGTGGATCGGAATCCGGTGTGCGGGGGGCAGGGCGTGCGGTCATCGGGTGCGGTCCTGGGCCACGGCGGCGACCCTATCCACCGCGCGTGCCTGCCCGCCCGTGCCCGGTCTCCGTTGCATGTTCACGGGTTGCCGTGGCGCGCTACGCGCCGCGGAGGTATGTTTCCGCGGCCATGGGTACTGCCCCCTCTTGGGAGATCACCCTGCTTCGCCGCCCCGCGGGGGCACGGCGCCCGCGCGTGGCGGGCCGTGTCGTGTTCGAGGCGCCTGATCTGGCGTGCGCTCGGAAGGCCGCGCGCAGGCATCTGGAGGAGCGTCAGTCGGGCGAGGACAAGTGGTCGCTCGGCGTGCTGAAGCCGCTCACCCCCAGCGCCCCGGGAACCCATCGCTACCGCGTGGTGTACGCGGTGTGGGAGGCCGCGGACGACTTCTTCGAGCGCCGCGACGTGCACGAACTCGAGGTATGGGCGGCCGACGCCCAGGATGCGCGCCGCCTGTCGCACGCCGACATCCAGGATGTGCCCGGTTATCAGCCGGTCTGGCGCGTGCGCCATGTGGTGCGCGTGCCCGACACCGCCTGAGGGCTGTCCGGCGCCGACGCGCCCGGCACCGCCGGGGTAGGGTGCGCGCCATGAGCGCTCCCCGGTATCCGCTTGTCATCGGCGACTCGCGCGTCGAGACCCCCGAGTGGATTGCGGTGGACGACCGGGCGACCGGTGAGGTGATCGCCCAGGTCGCCGCCGGCCGCCCGGAGGACGTCGACGTCGCGGTCGCACGTGCCCGCGACGCCCTGCCGGGCTGGGAGGCGCTCGGGCCGCTGGGCCGCGCCGAGGCCATCCGCCGCTACGCCGCGGTGCTCGATGAGCACCAGCCCGAACTGGCCGAGACGATCCACCGCGAGGAGGGCAAGCCCCTGGGCGAAGCCCAGGCCGAGGTGGCCCGTGCGTGTGAGGTGATGCACCACTTCGCCGGGGAGGCCGAGCGCCTCTGGAACATGCAGTTGCCCGGCCCGACGCTGTCGACTGGTTCGATCGTCCGGCCCGCGCCGATCGGCGTGGTGGCGGCCATCACCCCGTGGAACTTCCCGGTCGCGCTGGTCCTGTGGAAGCTCGGCCCGGCCCTTGCCGCGGGATGCTGCATGATCGTGAAACCGGCCGAGGAGGCACCGCTCGCCGCGCGCCGGCTGTGCGACCTGGCGACCGAGGCGGGCCTGCCGGACGGCGTTGTGTCGTGCATCACGGGCGACGGTCCCGTGATCGGCGAGGCGCTGTGCACGCACCCCGGCGTGGACAAGGTGGCGTTCACCGGCTCGCGCCGCGTGGCCGAGCAGATCGCCGCGTGGGCGTCGCCGCGCCTCAAGGCATTGTCGCTGGAACTCGGCGGGCACGGCGCGCTGGTGGTGCTCGACGACGCCGACCTGGACGTGGCGGCCGAGGTCGCGCTTGTGCAGGGCTTCGCGAACTGCGGGCAGGCCTGCTACTCGGTCAACCGCATCCTCGTTCCGCGGCGTATGGAGCAGGACCTGCTGGATCGCCTGCGCCCGGGCATCGCCGCGCTGAAGCTCGGCCCCATGGCCACCGACCGCGGACGCGCACGGCACGCAATGCTCATGGATGACGCCCGGGGAAAGGGGGCGCACGTCGAGGGCGGTGCACTGCTCGACGGCAACTACGTGGAGCCCGCACTTGTCACCGGTGCCGGACCGGGCGTGCTGCTGGTGGATGAGGAGCCCTTCACTCCGGTGGTGGCCGTGCTGCCCTACGACGACGTGGACGAGGCCATCACCGAGGCCAACCGGCCCGACTACGGGCTGGTCTCGTACCTGTGTGGTGGCGATTCGCGCCGCACCGTCGAGGTGGCGGCGCGCATCGAGTGCGGCACCGTGGTGGTGAACGGCTGGCGGGTGGTGGTGCCCTACGCGCCGTACGGCGGATGGAAGGGGTCGGGCATCGGCGCGGAACTCGGGCAGCCCGGGCTCGAGGCCTTCATCCGGTGGCAGCACCTGCGGGTGCTGGCATAACCCCTCAGCCGCCCGCGGCCACGTGCACGCGGCGCGCGTAGACCAGTTGCTCCACCTTGGGGCGCGCGCCGGCAAGCCCCGAGTCACCCACCCCGCCCACCACCAGGTGCGGGTCCTGGTACAGCGGCCCCTCGTTCACTGTGATTCGGGCCCCCCGCAGCGCGGTGGCCACCGTCATGGCCCGCTCGCGCGGGCCGAATACCGCCGCGCCCAGCCCGTAGGGCGAGTCATTCGCAAGCGCCACCGCGTGCCGGGCGTCGTCGGCGATGGCCAGCCCGCGCACCGGGGCGAACGACTCGTCGCGCCACAGGCGCACGTGCAGGGCGGAACCGGGAAGCAGCACCACGGTCGGGGATGGTGCGCTGCCCGGCGCCGACCCGTCCGTGCCGCCGGTGAGCACGCGGCCGCCCGCCGCGATGGCCTCCGCCAGATCGGCCTCCGCGCGATCCCGGGCCGCTGGTGCGATTGGGGCGACATCGGTGCGCTCGTCATCCGCCGGACCGGTGACCAGGGATTCAACGGACTCGATGAGCCGGGGCACGAACTCGTCCCGCGCGGCGCGTTCCACCACGATCCGCTTTGCCGCCATGCACAGCTGGCCCGCGTTCGCGAAGCCGCCCAGCGCCGCTGCCTCGGCGGCGCGGTCCATGTCGGCACCGTCCAGTACCACCAGCGCGTCGTTGCCCGAGGCCTCCGGGATGTACGGGCGCATGGTTGCGCCATCGGCGTACGCCGCCGCCAGCCGCGCCATGTGGCGTCGGCACGTGGCAGTGGAGGCATGCGCCACCACGGCGCCGATCCCGGGCACGGCCATCAGTGCCTCGGCCTCCTCGGGTGGGTCATCCACCACCTGGACGGCGCCGAGGGGCCACCGGTAGGTGAGCGCCTCGAGGACCCGCGCCGTCGCCGTGCCCGCCCGGCGCGACGGGCGGGCCAGTACGGCATTGCCGCCCGCGAACGCGGAGGCCGCCACCAGCGTGGGCACCCACACGGGGGAGTTGGCCGAGTGCCACCCGAACACCACGCCGTAGGGGGCGAACTCCAGTCGCGTACGGCCCGATCGCGCCGGAGCATCCCGCGGCCGGATGGCCTCGGCCAGCGCGGGAAGGGCGTCCAGCAGGTCGAGGGCGCTGCCGATCTCGCGCCGCGCGAACTTGCGGGCCTGTCCCGCCTCGGCAACGGCCGCGTCCTCGATGGCCTGGGCCTCGGAGGCGATCGCCCGCGCCCCGGCGGTGATCAGGTCGAGGCGGGCGTCGAGGTCGAGGCGCCCGATCTCCTGCACGGCGTAGCGGGCCACGTCGATCATCTGGGTGCTGGAGACGGCGGTCACGGTGGGTGAGTCTACGAGCGGGGTGCCGCCGCGCATCGCGGTGCGGGGTGATGCCGGGGACATCGCGGCGGCCTTCCCCGTGCTCGCGGGCCTCGAGCCGATCGCCTGGATACCCGACGGCCTGGTGCTGGCCCCATTCGCCGGCGGGCGTGATCAGGGCGAGCAGGCGGCACGCCTCGCGGCGCTCGATCTGCCATGGCAGCCGGAACCGGGGCCTTCACCCCCACTGCCGTTCCCGGCCGCAGTGGGTGGTGGCGTGTACCGGCGGTCGCCGGGGCATGCACCCGCCCCCGCGGGGCTACCCGAGATCGTTCTCGTGGCAGGGGAGGGGTTCGGCCTGGCCGAGCACCCGACCACCGGGATGTGCCTCGACCTCCTGCCGCTCCTGCCCGACGGCGATGCGCTGGATGCCGGGTGCGGCAGCGGCACGTTGGCGCTGGCCTGGGCGCGGCTGGGTCGCGGCGCGGTGATCGCCGTGGACCTGGACCCGCGCGCGGTGGAGCAGGCGCGTGAATCCGCGTGGGCCAGCGGCCTGGACGCCCGCGTCACGGTGCGGCGCGGTGCCCTCGGCGCGCTGCCCGCCGCGGCCATTGACGGCAGGGTGGTGATGGCCAATGCTCCACTGCCCGCCCAACTCGACCTGCTGGCGGTGACCGGTGATCCGGTGCCCACCGCCCTGCTGCTGTCCGGCCTGCAGCCGGATGCCATGGACGAGGTGACCGCGACGTGGTCAGAGCGCGGCCTTCGCGAGACGCGCCGCGAGGGCATGGGCCGGTGGCAGGCGGCCGTGCTGGTGACGGCTTAGGTTTCCCGGGTCATGGGCCGCGTATGGCGCACATGGGTGGTGCTGCTCTTCTTCGCGATGGGCACCAGCCTCATCACTCCCCTCATCCCGCTGTACCAGCAGGACCTGGGGTTCAACGACACCGTCGTCACGCTTTTCCTGCTCTGCTACGTGGCGGCGTTGGTGCCGTCGATGCTCACGCTCGGGCAGTTCTCCGATCAGGTGGGGCGGCGCCCGGTGCTGCTCGGCGCCATCACGACGCTGGCGATCGCCCAGGTGATCATCCTCACCGAGCCCGGACTGACAGGGCTGCTGATCGCCCGTGGGCTGCAGGGGGCGGCCACAGGGGCATTCTTCGGGACGTGCACGGCGTTCCTGGTGGACGCGAGCCCCCCCGATCGGCGGCGGTTCTCGTCCGCGCTCGCCACCATCTCCGTGCGCCTCGGCCTGGGCCTCGGCCCGGGGATCGCCGGGGTGCTGATCCAGTACGCGCCCGATCCATTCCGGCTGCCCTTCGCCGCGCACCTGGTGCTGCTGGCCATCGCGGCGTCAATCGTGGTGTTCCTGCCCGAGACCGTCCTGCAGCGCAACCGCCGACCCATCCGGCTTGCACTGGAGGTGCCGCCCCGCGAGCGCTCGGTGTTCTGGAGGGTGCTCGTGCCGTCGGGGATGATCCTGAGCCTCTTCGACGGCGTCGCGCTGTCGCTGGTGCCGGTGTTCACCGTGCGGGTGCTGGGGGTGACCAACTACGCGCTGGTGGGGGCGTCCGGGTTCCTCGTGCTGGTGAGCGGCGCGGTGAGCCAGGCGCTGGTGCCCAACATGGCCCCGCGCCGGGCCATCCTGATCGGCCTCGCGGTGGGCGGCGTGTCGTTCTTCGGGGTGGTGGCAGCGGCCCCGCTGGAATCCGAGGCGCTGCTGCTCGCGAGCGTCGCGGTGACCGGGGCGGCCTGCGGGCTGATGATGAAGGGCGGCGTGGACCTGACCACCGAGATCGCCCCCGTCGAGCACCGCGGCAAGCTGCTCTCCGCGTACTACGTGGCCTGCTACCTGGGCGGCTTCTCCATCCCGCTGCTGGCGGTGGGGGTGCTGGCCGACCTGGTGGGCCTCACCACCGCGCTGCTGGTGCTGGCCATCACCAGCGCCACGGCGGCGCTGTGGGTGGGCATCGTGGGCATCCGGGCGGTGGACGCCCTCGCTACCCGCCCCCCGGCGACGGTCTCGTAGGCTCCCCGGCATGGCCGACGACCTGGACGAGGACATCCGCCGACTGGCCGACCTCCTCGCCGGGACGGAGCGATGCGTGGCGATGACGGGCGTGCGCCTAGGTGCCACCGAGGACACCGAGGCCGCCGCGGCCGGCAGCGCCTGGGGTGAGTTCGCCAGCCTCGAGGTGCTGCTGACCGAACCGGCCCGCTTCTGGGAGAACTGGCTGCCGCGGGCGATCGAGGCGTCGGAGCGCGAGGTGACTCCCGCGCACCGTGCCCTCGCCCGCCTCGAGGCCGCCGGGGTGATTCACGCCGTCATCACCCAGGCGGTGGACCACCTGCACGCCCGCGCGGGCGACGGCGACCTGATCGAGGTGCACGCCAACGTGCTGTCGTGCCGGTGCGCGCGATGTGGCGATGTCTACGCGCTGTCGGAGGTGCAGGGACTCCTGGACGCCGCGGGCGATGGCGTTCCGCGATGCACGCGCGAGGGATGCGGGTACCCCCTGCGCCCCACGGGAACCCTGTGGGGTGAGCCGCTGGTGGAGGAGGCCATCATCCGGGCGTGGGACATGGCCGCCTGGTGCGACCTGTTCCTGGTCCTCGATACGCAGCTGCGCACCGACCCGATGGCCATGCTGCCGTCGGTGCCCCTGAAGCGCGGCGGCAAGGTGGCGATCGTCGGCACCACCCGCACCCACTACGACCGCTACGCCACCCTGGTCATCCCGCGGCCCGCCCCGGAGGTGCTCCCCGGCGTGGCCGACCTGCTGGCCCCCGCCGGGTAGGGCACTCCGGGCGCGCCCTCCGCCCGCGCCGGTCACGCCGCCACTGGCGGCGCGGCCACGCGGCTCCGGGTTCCACCCCTTCGGGGCGCTGATCCGACAGCGCCCTCCGCCCGCGCCGGTCACGCCGCCACTGGCGGCGCGGCCACGCGGCTCCGGGTTCCACCCCTTCGGGGCGCTAGTAGATCTCGGCGATCCTCACGTTGTTCGTGATGGTCTCCTCGTCGAAGTCCATCTCCTCCTCGAGGTTCGCCGGCACGCGCGCGGGCAGCACCACCTCGAACTCACCCTCGGGGGTGACGTGGGCCTCGTAGTAGGCCGAGAAATTCGCGATCGAGAAGCCCAGGACGTCGTTGTTGTCCGGGTCGAAGAAGACCGTGACGCCCTCGCTGTTCGTCACTGCCGACGCACTCGGGTGACCCTTGTGGATCACGCGGTAGGTGTCGGTCTCCTTGTCGTAATACGGATCGTCGGCCACGAGGCTCTCCTTGCCACCGATGTCGGTTTCCGGGTTGGGGGGGCGATGGTAGCGTCGCCGCATGCCCGATGGACAGGAGAACAGCGGCCCCGCGCTGGGCGAGACACTCGTCACGTGGATGGTCGACAACCGCCCGGCGCTGGACGAGCGCATGAAGGAGGAGGGCTCGAAGGCCCTCATCCAGGAGTTCATGGCCGCGGAGGGCGGCCAGGGGCTGCCGACGCCGGAGCAGCGCCTGGATCGTGCGCGGCAGGCCTCGGCGCGTGCCTGGCTGCGTCACCTGTCGGCGGCCATCCAGGCCAACTGGCCCGCGGTTCCGGCGTCCTTCTCCGCCGACATGGACAAGTGGCTCGTGGGCGGCGAAGAGCGGCTGGAGGCCCTGCGGCTGGACGAGGAGGCCCGCGCCGAGCAGCGCGGCCTCGCCGCCGACCCCAACGATGACCACCGCGAGGTGGAACTGCGCGCCCTGGGGCGCCTGTACGCCGAGGGGATCGGGTCCACATGCAGCCCGGGCGGCGACGACGGACCGGCCTTTGCCCGCCGCGTCACCGAGTGGCAGGCCGAGCACCTGCTGCGCAATCGCGAGCTGGTGGACGACGCCGTGGCGCGCACGACCCCCGAGGGCCTGTCGGGCTCCGAGGTGGCGGCGCCGCTGTGGGAGCGTGCGCCCGAGGCCGCGCGTGCCCGCGAGGCCGCGCTGCTCTGGGCCCGCGTGCAGTTTCTCACCGAGGCCGTCGCGGACTCGCTGATGGCGGCCGGGCCCCCGCGCCTGGATACGGCCGACGCCTAGCGGGGTCGCCCCTGCGGGCACCGGTGCAATACCGTTCCCGCATGGACCGCGACCTGATCGATCTCAGCGCGCACCACGCACTGTGCGTGCATGGGTTCCGCGGCATGGGTTACTCCGAGGGTTTCGTGGCATCGCTTGCGGCAATCGTCGCCCGGCTGCGCGACGAGCCGGACGTGCGCGTGCGGGTGCGCGTGGGGTCGGATGCCGTGTGCCGGGCCTGCCCGTCACTCGCCACGGGCGGATGCATGCGGTACGGGCTGTCGGTGGTGCGCCAGGACGCCCGCGTGGCCGGCGTGCTGGGCGTGAGTTCGGGGGACGAGATGTCGTGGGCCGACCTGCGCGCGCGGGTGGCCGAGCGGGTGGCGCCCGACGACCTGGGCGACCTGTGTGGAGGTTGCCCGTGGCTGGGGTACGGCGTATGCGCGGAGGGCATCGCGCGTGCGCAGGCGGGCCTGCCCCTGCACGGCGCGCCCGGCGCCTGAGCACCCGCCGACCGTTCTCAGGCGAACCCGGGGCGTGGTGGGTACATTCCTCAGCCGGTAAGACGGCGGTCCGAACAGAGGGCCGCGCGACCAGGTAGCCGGTCGTCGCCGAGGCGGTCACGGAGCCCACGGGTTCGGTGGCCGCAATCGTCGCGCCCGGAACCGCGAAGACGCCTCTGGGAGGACACGGAATGGCCGAGGGAACGCCCGACGTCAAGGAAGCACGCCGGATGCTCAGCAAGGGCATCTGCATCGCCGGTGTCGGCGAGACCGAGCAGGGCATCATCAGTGACCGCGGCTCGTTCGAGCTGCTCGCCGAGGTGACCCGCACCACGCTGGATGACGCCGGCCTCGAGCTGAAGGACGTCGACGGCATCGTCACCGCCTTCTCCTTCGTGGAGTCGACGCTCATGCACTCCACCACGCTCGCCGACTACATGGGCATGAAGCCCGGGTACTTCGCGTCGGTCGCCGTTGGTGGTGCCACCGCCCCGCTGATGGCCGTGCAGGCCGCGCTGGCCATCGACGCCGGCCTCGCCGAGTGCGTGCTGTGCGTGCGCGGTGACAACACCCGCTCGGGCATCTCCTCGTCGGGCATGATCGCCATGGCCCGCGAGATGAGCCACGGTGCCTACGAGGCGCCCTTCGGCCTGACCACCATCGGTGGCTACGGCCTGCTGGCCCAGCGCTACATGTACGAGCACAACGTGCCGCAGGACGCCCTGGCGGCCGTTGTCGCCACGCAGTCCGAGCATGCGGCGCTGAAGTGGAACGCCATGCTCCGCGACGCGGTGACCGTGGAGGACGTGCTGAACGACCGGTGGATCGCCACCCCGTTCCACGCCATGGACTGCTCGCTGGTGAGTGACGGCGCCGCGGCCTTCATCGTCACCACCGAGGCCCGCGCCAAGAGCATGAAGAAGAAGCCCGTGTACATCACCGGCATCGGCGAGGGCTTCTCGCACCAGTACATCTCCGAGGCCGAGTCGGTCGCCTCGGTTCGCGACGGCCTCGGCCGCGCCGGTCGCCGTGCCATGGAGGTCGCCGGCATCACGCCGCAGGACCTCGACGTGGCGGAGATCTACGACTCGTTCTCGTTCACCCCGCTCATCGCGCTGGAGGGCTTCGGCATCTGCGGCGTGGGCGAGGCGGGCGACTGGGTGATGGAGGGCAACGCCAAGCTTGGCGGCAAGCTCCCCATGAACACCCACGGCGGGCTCATCCGCCAGGCGCACCTTGGCGCCATGCACCACATCGTGGAGGCCGTGCTGCAGCTTCGCGGCGAGGCCGATGACTCCGCGAAGACCGAGTTCAACGGCGGCAACCACCAGGTGCCGGACGCCAAGCTCGCGATCACGAACGGCTCGGGCGGCATCCTCGCGGCCACGAGCGCGCTGGTCCTGTCCAGCGAGCCGCCGTCGGCGGCGTAGCCCACGTCACGACGAGAACGAGGAGACACCGAGAGATGTCCGAGAAGCCCGCATACAACAAGCCGCTCCCCGACCTGCGTCCCGAGGACGCCACGTTCTGGGAGGCGCTGAAGGAGCACCGCTTCATCCTTCCCTGCGATGACGCCGGCAAGCCCTTCTGGTACCCGCGCAAGTACGCGCCGGGCACGCTGAGTCACACCGCCTGGACCGACGCCTCCGGCAACGGCACCGTCTACACCTACTCGACCCACTTCATCGGGCCGAGCAAGGCGTACAAGGGCGACCCGCCGCACATCGTGGCGCTGGTCGACCTGGACGAGGGCCCGCGGATGATGACCATCCTCGTGAAGGACGAGGATGGCTACCCGTCGCTGGATCCCGAGGACGTCACTATCGGCATGAAGGTGCGCATCGTCTTCGACGACGTCACCGACGAGATCACCATGCCCAAGTTCACCCCCGCGGGCTGACCCGCGGGTTCCGAGTAGAGCGCACGAGGAGAGAAGACGGCAATGGCCGAGTGGAGCGATTGGTACGCCAAGGAGGATCCCACCAACTGGATCCTCGCGAAGGTCCTGAGGGATCGGGCGGAGGCCCACCCCGACCGCGATTACCTGAAGTTCGCGGGTAATGATTGGGTGAGCTACGGCGAGGTGAACAGCCGCGCCAACCGCATCGCCAACGCGCTGCTGGCACGCGGTGTGGAGAAGGGCGAGTCGGTCAGCGTGATGCTGCCGAACTGCGAGGAGTTCCTGCCGGTCTGGTACGGCATCCTCAAGGCCGGCGGCGTGATGTCGTCGATCAACACCGCCTACAAGGGCGACTTCCTGTCCTGGACCATCAACCTGGTCGAGGCCAAGAAGCTGTTCATCTCGGACATCTTCCTGGACCGCCTGGACTTCATCGCGAAGGAGCTCCCCATGCTGGAGCACGTCATCGTGATGAAGACGGGCAAGCAGGAGGGCCCCGACCCGTCGTTCAAGTGGGAGCCGCTCGACGCCCTCATGGAGGCGCCGGACAGCGAGCCGGACGTCGAGTACTCGTGGGTGGATGACGCCCGCATCATGTTCACCTCGGGCACCACCGGTCGCTCGAAGGGCGTGATCAAGCAGAACGCGGCCGACTACTTCTCGGCCCGCGGCCTGATGGAGGTCGTGTCGAAGACCTCCGGTCGCTCCATCGAGGAGCTGGCGGACGACACCTTCTTCTCGTGCCTGCCGCTGTTCCACAGCAACGCGCAGGTGCTGTCGGGCTACCCGGCCCTGGTCGCCGGCGCCCGCATCGCCTACGTGGAGCGCTTCTCGTCGAGCCAGTTCTGGCAGCAGGTGATCGACGCCGAGGCAACGATCTTCAACTCGATCGGCGCGGTGTCGTACTTCATCTGGAACATCCCGCCGTCGGACCTGGACAAGGCGCACAAGGTGCACACCGTGTTCGCCGCGCCGACGCCGAAGGACATCTACTACGAGTTCCAGGAGCGCTTCGGCGTCAAGTTCATCGAGGGGTACGGTCTCACCGAGACCGGCATGGCCACCTACATGGACCCGACCAGGGACCCGGTCCCGGGCTCCATTGGCGTCGCCAATCCGGGCTACGAGGTCTTCGTGGTGGAGCCGGGCACGGACCGTCCGCTGCCGGCCGATACGCCGGGTGAGATCGTCGTGGACATGAAGATCCCGAACATCGTGATGCGTGCCTACTACGGCATGCCCGAGAAGACCGCGGAGGACTTCAAGAACCTGAAGCTCCACACCGGTGACCTCGGCCGCATGGACGAGAACGGCTACATCTACTTCATGGACCGCGTGAAGGACTACATCCGCCGCCGCGGCGAGAACGTGTCGTCCATGGAGGTGGAGCGCCAGGTCTCCGAGCACCCGAACGTCAAGGAGGCCGCAGCCATCGGCGTGAAGGCCGGCGAGGGTGCGTCCTCGGAGGACGAGATCATGATCGTCTGCATCGCCGAGGGCGACACGCCCGACATGGTCGAGCTGACGGAGTTCATGGCCGAGCGCATGCCGTACTTCATGGTGCCGCGCTACATCCGGTTCGTGGATGCCCTGCCGAAGACGCCCACCGAGCGCGTGCAGAAGAACAAGCTGCGCGACGAGGGCATCACGGCGGACACCTGGGACCGCGAGGAAGCCGGCGTGAAGGTGAAGCGCTAGGCCATGGCGGTACTCACCAGCTACGGGGCCTACGTACCCCAGTACCGGGCTCCGCTCGGTGAGATCCAGAAGTTCTACGGGCGGCCGGGACGTCCCCGGTCGCGCGGGCTCGCCACTCCGGGCCTCGATGAGGACACCCTCACGATGGCCTACGAGGCGGCGCGCCGGGCATTGAAGGGCGAGAGGGGCCTGGGGGCGGTCATCGTGGCCACCCAGGCCCCGCCCTTCGGGCTGAGGAAGGTGTCGCAGACGCTCGCCAACGCGCTCCGGCTCGACGACGGCGCCGTGCACATGGACCTCGGCGCCAACGCCACGGGCCTGCTCGATGCCTTCCGCATCGCGCAGACCCTGGATTCGGGGCCCACCCTTGTGGTGGCCACCGACCACCTCGTCGCATACCGCGACCGGGTGGCCGACGTGCTGTCGGCCGGCGCCGCCGCGGCGTTCGTGATCGATCCCCGCAGGAAGGCCGAGGGCATCGCCGAGCTCGGCCCGCAGGCGCGGGCCGCGGAGGAGGTGTTCGACGTCTGGATGCTGGGCCGCGAGCAGGAGCCCCGGTTCCGCCTCGAGGTGCTGTTCGACGCCTACGCCAAGGCCACCTCTGCCGCCACCGCCGCGCTGGAGAAGGCCACCGAGCGGCCCACCGGCAAGTACACCGCCATCTGCCCCAGCCAGCCGCACCCGCAGGTGCTCCGCGGGCTGGCCAAGTTGGGTGCGCAGCCCAAGCAGCTCGAGAACACGCAGTTCATCGGTGACATCGGCAACGTGGGCGCGGCGTCATCCGGGCTCGCCCTGTGCCTGGGGCTCGATGCCTCGCGCAAGGGCTCCACGCTGCTGGCCCTCGCCTACGGCGGCGGCGAGGCCGTGGCGCAGGAGATCACGGTCACCAAGAAGCCCAAGTCGGCCGGCACGCGCGAGATGATCGACGCGGGCGAGCCGATCGGCGTGGGCACGTACTATCGCTGGACCGAGGGCCGCCAGCAGCAGCCCCACTAGGCACGGCAGGGAGACGGGAGACAGTCATGAAGGTCGGCGTTCTCGGGATCGGCAAGACCCCGCACAAGATCCAGCACGACAAGTCGCTGAAGGACCTCGCCGTCGAGGCCGGCCGCAAGGCCAT
>Ga0181594_10000592_pt1 | contig 33640 bp, 34 predicted proteins | sample 071ome_18_FD_145603 | JGI IMG/M metagenome (GOLD analysis project Ga0181594, IMG submission 145603) | Coastal salt marsh microbial communities from the Groves Creek Marsh, Skidaway Island, Georgia - 071413BT metaG (spades assembly) | ecosystem: Environmental > Aquatic > Marine > Intertidal zone... | reverse complement strand
CCGCGTTTGTTGTTCTCCATCGTCGAACACAAAGGATTCATCCAAAGTACCGACGCCATCTGACCAGCAGCCGACAATATCAGCGTTGAAGTGGCGAATTGCGGTGCCGGAGAAGTCTTTTACAACACCGTGGGCCGTGAGCGCGCCATCAAAAAAAGATTCAGGTTCGAAGCGGGGCTCGCGATCCTGATAATCGGTGACAGACGTGGAACTACAAGCGCCCATGAGCAGCATGAGGCATAGCGGGTGAACCAACTTGATCCACTGCCCCGAGTGAAAAGTTCGAGATACAAAATGCTGAAGTGAAGTTCCGTGGAACATGGTGGCAGTCTCATATTTTGGTACTTAGCGATACGGGCGGGGGAGGGCGGTGGATTTTAAAACTTCGCTTTACAGTTCTGGCTTATGTTCGTTATGTTCTCGCCCCTGGTAGATATCGAGCACCAATGGTCAGGGAGAGCGCAGGTATGGCAAGGCGCCTTGTGTCAGCCGGAATTCGATGGATCTGCGGCCTTCTGGTGCTACTGGCAGTGGACTTGTTCGCAGAGCTCTATGTCTTTGAGTGGCTAGAGTGGAACGGCACCGACAAGAACGACTGGTTCTTTATGCTGTGGTGGGCTGTGGTGCTGATCTGGACCCTCGCATGCGGCCGCAACGCCTGGCGCGGCGAAAGCGATCTCGAAGTCGGGGCTGCTGATAATGAAGCGGTATCACGCCATCACGATTGAGCAGTTAACGGCGCTGCCTTCTTGAACAGCGCCACATCAAGGTGCTCAGTGCCCGGCAAATACCAGCATCTGTACGGGCATCAGTAACGCCTGCATTCTCAGAATAATGGCGTGTATCACACCCACGGTATCGACCATGTGCAGAAAGAGCGTCTGACCCAGGCCGAGATCGCCTTGTTCCAGCAAATCGTGATTGCTGGTGTAGGCGTTCGCAATGCACTTGCTCCCCGGCATGACGTCCATGAGACCACCTTCGTAAAGTGGTTCCATCACCACTGTCAGCGTTCCCGGGCGCGCGCGTTGCTGTGCGTCAAGCAGCACGTCTGAGGGCTTTAGCTGCCCAGCTGCCACAACTGGCTGCACGCGGGTGACGATCATCGGGATCACCGAGAAGGGCTTGGACATACAGACCACCTCGGTAATGGTGCCTGGCTTGATGACCTGCGCCGACAGCTGATTGAACCCGGCCGCTATTTGAAAACGACCAGACTCTGGGCCGCTGGACGGAATTAATACGCCTGCGGGTCGAAGGATGGGATTCACGTAGTCGCCACGCTGCAAGAAAAATTGCGCAACCTGCCCGTCGACCCCCGCGTAGATTACTGTTTTGTCCAGCGCGACCTGTGCCTGCTCCAGTTGCCGCTGGGCACTCTGGCGTTGCGCGGGTAGCACATCGGATATCTGGGTTTGTGCAGCGGTTATATTGGCTTGGGCAGCCTGTACCCCTCCGCGGCGCTGGGCGACGTTATTCTCGAGACGCTCGATCTCTATCTTGCTGACCAACTGCTGGCCTCGTGAAGCCAGCTCGGATTTTTTGGCCAGTTCGTTCTCTGCTTGTGCCAACGCGCTCTGGGCCTGGACTAGCGTGGCCTGGGCTGCCTCTAATTGAACCTCTGCCTGAGCAAATGCAGAGGCGATTTGATCAAGTTGGCTCTCTGCCAGGTTTACATTGGCAACTTGCGCGCTATCCAACAGGCTAAACAGGGGTTGTCCTGTCTCTACCGCGTCGCCATTTTTTACGAATACCTCTTCTACACGACCACCCCCTTCAGGGAGTAAGGGAATAGTGCGGAAGTAGGGACCGGCATTCGTGGTCGACGGGTGGTAGTAAAACACGATGGTGATTAAGGCCACGGTGAGGATCAGGCAAGCCGTGATCCCCCAGCGCAGTTCGTACCACATCGTGAAAAACGTGATCTGGTCTCCCCATCGCTTGCCTTCGCGATGACGGCGGTAGAGATAATCGGGTAGGACGGTGACGAGAGAGCAAAGAATGAGTTCCAGCATGATTATTGGCCCTCCTCGCTACGAACTGAGTCATTCGGAGACGGGCTCCCCTCCTGCGCGGTCAGCTTTTTTAAGGAATCCGAAATACTGTTGATCGGCGTGAGAAAGTCCGGAAATTTCAGCAACGCGAGAATCAGCGCGGCGACCCAGAATACGTTGTTATGCGTGAACAGCGCCAACAATGCGAGCACCATAATAAGCTGCGATTGCGTATTGCTGTGCTTGTGCGCCAGTTGTTCTGGTATGGCATGCAGCTTGAGATAAAAGACGCCGATGACCAATACCATTACGACCACGATGAAGGTGATGGCTGAGAACAGCGGGTCGCTGCCATCGGCGCCACCTACGAAGGGCGGCAGTGTATGTGGTGCCAGGGGGTGGAGCTCTCCAGACATATCGTTAGCCTCAGTCTCAGTAAAAGTTGTGGTCGGCTTATGCCGCTACCAGCTGTTGTTGCCGTACCATCATTTTTCGCAGGTCATCGGTGGTGAGTGTGCGTTTAATGCCGCCGTCAGGATATAGCTGATCTGTCAATCGTCCGTCAGGGGCATAGAGCTCAAACAGCACCAATGCGCCCTCGGGGCCACCTTGCTCCATGTGTACGTCGCCCGGGGGCATCTTGGCGTAATGCCCCCTTCGCCTGACGGTTGAGTTTACGGCTTCACCATTTTCGAACGTGCTCACGTGCAACTCACCTTCAAGTACTACCGAAGTGGTGGTGCAGAGATGGCGATGGAAGTGACAGTACCTATGCGCGTCCCATCGGTAGAGCACGCTCAGGTGACCCGCGTCATCGATATCGAGGATATGCCCCCAATAGCTGACCGCATAAGGATAGTCATCGGCCTCGTGGTAATGAGCCCAGCTCAGGTCGTCGTGGGCAAGCAAATCAAGCTTCATTGCCAGTGTCTCTCCCGTGTCTCGACAGCCAACACCTGATCATCATGGCGGTTTTGCCTTCCCAGTCAACCAAAGGCATTAAGGTGTCATGAATTGCTAAGAACGCTAGGTCTTTCGATGACTAAGGCCATGTCCTCGTTTGTGGATTGGAGGGTTAGCGTCACCGCTGTGGGATGGCTCCGTGCTTTGATATAGCGACCTATTCATAAAGTTGTCATGTTCTCGCGTTACGCTAATATCGTCATATCACGGCATCAATGGTCACTCGCGACATTAGCCGTGATGAAAAAGAAAAAAATCAATAGCTAACTTAAATCAGGGGGAACTCATGAAGTCAGTGTCATTTGGATTGGCGTTAGTCGCCATGGTTTTGGGTCTGACAGCTTGCAATCAGCAGCCAGCGGCCAACGCCAATGTGGAACTCGCCAAGGCCTGGGTTACTGCAGTCTCAACCAGCAGGACGGCGGCAATGGAAATGGTTGAGCAAAATATGGCCGACCAAGGCTTACTGTACCGAGACCGATACGTGGGTTTTGGATTTCAGTGGGACAATCAGGAAGGACTTGAACAGGGCCGAATGGTGGTCACTAACGTCATTGCCGATAGCCCAGTAGCCGACATTCTTCAAGCTGGAGATGAATTCATCTCGGTGGGAGGCGTCGAGGTAAACGCGGAAAACATGGGTCGACTGCCCTTTCGTGGTAAGCCTGGTGAAGCCGTATCGGCTGTTGTAGCCCGAGATGGTCAGGAGATAGCGATTGACGTCAGCCGAGGCATCGTCAGTGCCCCGACGTCCAAGGCAGAAATGCTTGAGTGGATGAGTGGCGCCGATGATGACGATTGGGGCCCGGAGAAATGGACGCTCCATGAGGCGGTAGGTGAGGGGAACGTTGTCTACGTTTGGACGCAAGCTTGGAATACAGACGACGTTTCTGGGTTGCCATTCGAGGCGCATCAGGTGACACGAATGACCTTTAACGATGAGGGCAAGGTCACTGCCATTGCGAATCTGTCTGAGGATCGCTTTGTCCTCGAACAAATGGGCTACACCATCAGTCGATAAGGGCGGGTGACTCAATGAAGGCCGCCTTAGCGGCCTTATTTTTTTGAGTCAGGAGCGATCAATCAGCGAATGTTTTAAGCCGGGCTGGCCCCAACGTTAATGCGTTGCGAGTCAGCTTCCTGGGCGATGAAGGGGCCATCGACACAGATACGGCGCCCGTCCGGTGCGGCACAGGCACCACAAATCCCCACGCCGCATTTCGTAAGGTAATCAATAGCACTGAAAATTTGATGGTTATCCACGTACTTTCGCTGTACGGATTCACTGGCGTGAATCATCGCTGCAGGGCCACAGTTGTAAAAGACCATGCGCGACAGGGCGGATGCTGTTTGCGTTGACAGGAAAGCGTCTAAGGCGTCGCTGACGCGCCCTTCAAAGCCGGCGCTGCCGTCATCGGTTGCAATGGTGACGCGGCCCACTTGATCGCATGAATCGCGAAAATAAAGCCGGTTAGCTGTTCTCGCGCCCACAAAAATATCGGCGGGTTGCGCGGTAGAGCCAAAATCTTCTGCGATCTGGTAGACCGCCGCCAGGCCGGTGCCTCCGGCAACACAGACAATGTGGGCCTCCTCGGGTGGTTTTACTGCAACGCCGTGAGGACCGCGCAGGTACACCGCGTCACCCACCTGCAGATTGCAGCAGTGCTCAGTAAATTCTCCGACATTAATCACCGCCAGTCTTACCGGGTTGTGGGTAAGACAGGAAAAGGGTTTTTCACCGATCCCCGGGATCCAAACGAACACATACTCGCCGGCCTGAATATCGAGGTCGCCATCGAGGGTAATGATGCTGATGTCTTCACACACCGTCTCGTTTGCCGCCACGGTATACGGTGTAAAGGCCATATCAAGGTCGTAGCGAGTCTGTTGCCCTGCCAGATCTGTGCCCTCAGTCAAATCGTTGGCGAGGGTGCGAAAGTATCGGCCCACCGCGGCGGTATTCATGCCGCTCAAGCCTGAACCAATGCCCAGAATGCTGGCGCCGCAATCTACCGCAGCGTGACAGTCAGTCGCTGAAGAGAGCCCTCCGCAGCCGATAATGGGAAGGTCGGTTATGGCGCGCAAACTTTTGATGGCCTTGAGTGTAATGGGCAAAACACCCTTGCCCGACATGCCACCCATGCCATTGCTCAGCACGGGATGACCGTGGCTTTCGGTATACCCGGGCCCCGCCGTATTAATGGCGCATAGCGCGGCCGCACCCCCTTCGAGGGCAGCGCGGCCAATCACAGTGATGTCATCAACGTTGGGGGTTAATTTGGGGATCACCGGGATATCAACCGCCGCGCAAACCGCTGACACAACTTCTCGGACCATCTCTGGATCCTGGCCCATCGCCATGCCGTAACCCTTAGCGTGGGGGCAAGACAAATTGAGTTCCAGGCCATCGGCAACCGAGGCAAGGCGCTGGGCTACTGCAACGAATTCGGCAACGGAGCCACCAAATATCGATACCAGCAAAAATCGATCCTCGGGGACGCGCAGCTCACTGAGACCGCGGAATGCTTGTTCGACGCCCGGGTTGGTGAGGCCCACTGCATTGACAAAGCAACCCGGTGCGTACTGGCTGTAGACAGGCTCTCGGTAGCCCGGCCGCGGCTCAAATCCGATGCTTTTGGTTGTGATGACGCCCACCTCAGGCATCGTATCGATCACCCGCTGAATGATAGAGGGGGTCGTTGTCACAATGCCGGAGGGTATGGTGAAGGGCCCTGACAGCTGTTTGCCGAGAAACTCGGTGACCAAGTTGATACCTCCGTGGTGAGTCAGGGATTATACGACGTACCGCTAAAACCCGTCTCGTTAATAGCCGCGCTAGGCTGCCCGACGCTCGGGCTCAAGTGCCGCAAAATGTTTGTGTGACGCGCTCTTCGTCATGGGGTGGGCGCGCCCAGTCTTCATCCCCGTCGCGCCACTCATAGGGCGAGGCAAGACGATCTACCCATGCCTGGCCCCACTCGAGGTTTCCTGATTCGACAGTATCAATGGCGCGCTGCACCAGATGATTGCGCGGAATAATAGCGGGATTCACTCGGTACATGTTCGCGGTGACGAGCTTCTGATCACCCGTATTGTGTTTTCGGCGGTCGCTCCACTGCGCTGCCCAGGCTTGCAGTGGCGCAGGCGCGGTGAACAGCTCCGGCAGCGGTGAGTGTTCCAGGTTGCCGTTCGCTTGCTCGGTCAACCAGCGGAAAGCCAGCGTAAAGTCGAGTTTTTCTGTGGTCAGCGTGTCGTGAAAGGTTTGTACCAAGGCGGCATCCGAATCGTGAATGTGATCAAGCCCCAATTTGGATGCCAACCAATTTTGATGATGTGAATGGAACAATAGAGGGTAGCGATCCACGATGGATTGCGCGATCTGCTGCCCGGCCTCTGCGGAGTCATCGATCAGCGGTAGCAGGCATTCTGCGAGCACGGCGAGATTCCAATGCATGATGCCGGGTTGGTTATGCCACGCGTATCGGCCCTGGCGATCGATTGAGCTAAAGCTCGCCTGAGGGTCGAAGTGGTCCATGAAAGCACAGGGACCAAAATCAATGGTCTCGCCACACAGGAGGGCGTTGTCGGTGTTGAGTACGCCGTGAACAAAACCCAGTGCTTGCCAGTGCGCGACCAGTCGCGCGAAATGCTGGCAAACACCTTCCAGTAGCCTTACGGCAGGTTTGGCGTCTGCGTCGCCATCTGATGTGGCAAAGTGCCGCGCCACGACGTAGTCCACCAAATCTTTAAGTCCCTCGCCGCCACGTGTCATAGCGAAAAACTGGATGGTGCCCACCCGCAGATGACTGCTCGCGACGCGGGTCAGAATCGCGCCGGGTTCGGCCCGGTTGCGAAAGACTCGCTCACCGGTGGCTACAGCCGCCAGTGCGCGGCTCGTGGGGACTCCCAGTGCCGCCATGGCCTCGGATACAACATACTCCCGCACCACCGGCCCCATCGGGGCGCGCCCATCGCCCCCCCGAGAGTAGGGCGTCGGGCCCGCGCCTTTGAGTTGTATATCGAAGCGCTGTCCCGTCGGCGTGATCCACTCTCCCAGTAGGGTGGCACGGCCATCACCCAACTGCGGGTTGAACTGACCGAATTGGTGACCGGCATACACCGTGGCAATCGGTTGCGAGTCGGTCAGTCGCTCATTACCCGCCAGCGCTGCGAGTTGTACGGGGTCTGATATGGGATCTGCGGGCCATCCCAGATAGTCAGCGAGCTGCTGATTCCAAAAAATCAGCCTCGGTTCAGATACGGGATCGAGGCTGTGTGGCGTACTGAAGCGTTCGCCAAGGCGCGCATAAGAGTGGTCGAATCCCGGTGCTGCTGTAGCGGCTTCCCTGAACTCCAATTCAACCGCCGAAGATTTTCTTGATAAACGAACCGGCTTTCTCTTCTATCGCATCCTGAACCTGTTGTTTCGCCTCGTTCTCAATGATTTGCTGAGCGATGGAGGCCACATCCAGTTTGCAGTTTGCACCGGATTCCGAGGCCAGATTGCCACTGCAGTCGAGAGGCCAATCCACTCCGGAGTAACGTTGGTCAATGACACACAAAGAACTCACTTGCATGATGTCATTGTTTACTTGCCCTTCAAGGCGGAAGCCGAAGTCGAGGGTCTTCAAATCCACATCGCCCGAGCCCTTCATCTCGACACCGGGGGTAGCGAAGCGGAGTTTTTCAATATCGCCGGCGCCATCATCAAAGTCGATTGCGAGGGATAGGTCCGTGATCGGCGTATTATTAGGTAAACCGGTGATGGGCGGAATCTTGTTGACAGCCGCTACCGCGCTGCAGACCAGCGCTTGAATGGACACTTTTTTAAGGACCAGATCTTGCCCGCCCGCGCTGAGGTCACCGTCCAGGGCGGCCACTAAATCGCCACTGGTTTCGCCCTGGGTGGCGAGGTCCCAGCCCATCTCGATGCGGCCAGAGGCAGCATCTTGATTGCCCAGACTCCCCAACAGTAAATCCATATTGACCCCTTTTAGTCCGCCTTTTACCTCGGCCTCGACCACCGGGCGGCGGGCATTGAGCGCAATACGCGTATCGAGCTGTCCTTCATGCAGGACGCCGCGGATATATTGAATATCGGCAATACCATCCAGCACCCGCATCAATACCTGAGCGTCAGTAATAGATTGACCCGCTGCAATCAGTTGGTTCGCGGTGACTCGCAACTCCAGATCGAGGTCGCGCAGGGGGCCCACGGGGAGCGGCACGGGTGGCGGCGATTGCCCCGCTTGTGATGGGTTCGGCGCGGAGCTCTTGGCAGGGGCGTCAGCATTTTCGGGGGACGCAGCGGGCGCAGCGGCAGGCTGGATCTGATCGACATCCAGCCGCGCTGTCGATACGTTGACTTTAATTTCCGGGCTCTCCAGTGCAGACCAAACCAGTTGGCCGGTGACGTCGCCGCCGGGAAGCGTTGCGTCGAGTTTGAAATCGGCTTTGGCAGGTTTCATGAGGAATTCACCGGTCAACGTGCTGGTTACCGGTTGCGTCAGTGCGCCGGTGACTTCGGTAGACAAATTGTCCAGTTGGATCTTGCTGAAATCCGAGGCAACGCGAATACCGCCATCCAACGTGATGCCTAGGGGTTGAGCGCTGCCATCACCCAGTACCGTCATTACGCCTTCGAGGCCCATGAGTTCGTTGCTGGTATTGACCCCAGACAGCGTCAGCGCATCGATCTTGATTTGATTGCTTAGGCTGCCGTCTCGGGTGCGCAGAATCAGCGTAATGTCCTCAATGCGAACGGCTTCGGCGACAATCGCAACGGCGACCACAGCGGCGTCCTCAGCCAGTTGTCGCTGTCGTTCCTGTGCCTTGTTTTCCCTGATTAGCTCGCCGCGTTTTTCCCACTGACGGTCACTCATGATCGGTAGCGGCTCAGGCGCGGGGGGGAGAGCCTGGGGTTCCGTAATATCAGCGGTCACTCCGCTGATTACGATGGTCCCCACATCTACATTGCCACTCAGGAGCGGCAGCAAAGAGAGCCCTACATCCAACTCTCTGATTGATGCGTTAATTTGCTGGTCATAGTCCGACCTGGCCGGAAGGTCCAGTGACGTGTTCTCCAGACGCAGACCAAATCGGGGAAACAGACTGAGCTCAGTCTCTCCCTCAATCAGCAATTCGCCGCCCGTGCTGGCGCGCACCTGCTCCTGCGCCATTTCGATGAGGGCCTGTTCGTCGATGAACATCGGTACCACCAGCATCGCCAGCACTATCAATGCAACAAGACCACCCAGAATCCAGAGAATCACCAGCATTGTCGTCACCCCCGACAGATCATTACGGACTCAGCATAGCAAAGGTTTCAGCCGCGGGAAGCGTTTATCGAGGTAGATCCGCGTCGCTCGACGTGCTGGTTAAGAATGCGCTCGCGTTCGATGCAAACCTCATCTTCTGACTTCAGTCGCCACAGCGTTTCTTTTGCAAACTGGTAGGAGGATTTTAGATCCACGATCGGTTCGGGGTAGTCAATCGGATGTAACTGACGCTCCAGCGCCGATCGCAGCCACGGCTGGTGGATGAACGGCAGCGGCAGGCCCGCCAGTTCCGGTACCCAGGTTTGGATGAAGGTGCCATCGGGATCGTGGTCCAACGACTGTTTGACGGGATTGTAAATGCGGATGGTGTTGATACCGGTCACGCCAGCTTGCATCTGCATCTGGGGGTAATGAATACCGGGTTCAAAGTCCAGAAACAGCGAACCCAGCCATGCTGCACCCAGACGCCAGTCTTGCCATAGATGATGCGTGAGAAAAGACACCAGCATGGCGCGTGATCGGAAATTGATATAGCCGGTGTGTTTGAGGCATCGCATGCTGGCGTCGATCAAGGGGTAGCCGGTTTGCCCCTCACACCATGCAGCGACTTTGTCTTCTTCCTGCCGGCGAGGAAAGGCGATATAGCCACGGTTGAGGTCTTCGTGCTCCATTCGGCATTCCATCTCGAATTTCTGGATAAAGTGACAGTGCCAGTGGAGCCTGGATTCAAACGCCGAGAGCGCCCGGGTCCAGCCGCCCCGTGTCTGTCGAGACTTGAGTGCCTGGTAGACATGGCGAATGCTCAGATTGCCCCAGGCCAGATAGGGCGACAATCGCGAGCAATAATGACGGCTCGTTTGAGGTTTCGATATATGCCGCTGATAGCCCTCCGCGCGGGACTCAAGAAAACTTTCGAGCACCCGATTCCCCTGAGACGCGCCCCCCACCAAAAATTCGGCTTTTTGCTCTCGCCATGCAGTCAAGCGAGACGAGCGGGCGCCGGCCAGCGCCGTTGGTAGCTTCAATGCTTTATCAGCGAGTTGCGCCAGGTCGACGCTCGTCTCATCCGCTGTCATGATCTGATGCCAGGCGCGATTCCAGCCTTTCCGATTTTGCCTGCCGCGTTCAACACCGTTGGTTTGAAACTCCCGCCAGTCGATGCCCTGTTCGCGACACCATTTTCCGACGCGCAAGTCTCGGTCAAAGGTGACCTCAAGACCTGTCTCTTCGTAGCTGAGCAACTTTTTGATGGGCGTATCGCGGTGTAACGCTTGCAGCAGTTTTTCTGGCTCGCCCTCTAGAATATGAATTTCTGTACCCAGCGCTGCGAGCGATTTATTTATATCGATCAATGATTGGGTGATGAAATGCCAGTGGCGACCGCGGTAATGTGGGTTTCTCAGTAGCGCGGGTTCAATGATGTAGAGCAGCAGCACCGGATCTTCGAGAGCGATTGCTTCGGCCAGTGGCTGGTGATCGGCGAGTCTGAGATCACGCTTGAACCAGACGATATTCACGAGGCGTGTTTTACTCCGCTTAGCAGCGGGTTAACAATCTCAACCTGCCGGTGTGGATCGATCAGCGAGACCCGACCGCGGAAAATGGCACTGTAGATCAATCGATATGCGTCGCGATCAAATGTGCCGGGCCCGAGGCTTTGCAGCGCGTCGGCGGCGGATTCAGCGCTGTTAAAACTGCCGAACCAGGCCCACTGATCGACCAGGTGAAACTGTTCTTCGGGTTGATGTTCGGCGGGGCGGATGGTCCGCTCACTGAGCAAGACAGGGCCGTCAAAAGGCCAGGCCGCGATCCGCTGTTGGCTGAGCTGATCAAGGAGCCGGGTATTGTGGGAAACAGCAGATTCCTCGCCCGCACAGGCGCCATCGCAACGTCCCAGCTGATGCTGAAAACACGGCCCGGTGCCACGATCTATGCCCATGACGCGCAGGCAGAGCGCGTGATCCCTTGCCAGATTCTGGAGTGAAGTGATGAGCCGATGTTTGTTGGCATAAAGACCAAAGGTGTCAGTGCTGCGCGCCCCGGCCGGTGCAAAATCCACCGCTGTAGGTTGGAGAAACCCGGATTTCGATGCTGACAGCATTATTGTCCACAACTTGCGCAGTCGTCGCTGTCGTCGGTTAAAAAGCGGGACCTCAGTTTTGATCGCCGCGTTCTCCGTCAGCAGCGCACCGATCTCTCCCGCGGTCAGCTCACAGTCGATGCGGAAGACCTGAGACATCAGGCGCTGGTGCCTGCCCGGTTTTCTGCCTTCATTAAAATGTTGTGAGACCCTGCTGTGTATATCGACACTCTTGCCGATGTAAAGCAACGCACCTTGTTCATCATAGAAGCGGTATACCCCGCTACACCGCGGGAGAGCTTCAATCTCGATGCCAGCACGATAGAGCTTGGGTGGGTGAAAAACCATGGTGTCATCTTCGCGTGTCAGGTGAGGGATGGTGTGGGTTGTCCGGTTTTTGTCAGTGTTATTGCCATCTCTGCGCCGAAGGGGTTTTCAACGAGGGAACCACCCCGCGATGCAGGTCGTAAAGTGCTTAGTGCCCTGAAAGACACGGTTGGAGCGACCGATATGAAGGTGAGTTTGCGCGATTTGGATAGCAACGCGGTGACGAAAGTGGTAATCGAGTCAGTGGATCTCAGTTTGTATATTGCCCATGCGACCGTGGATAAAACCGAGCGCGTCATCACCGACCATAAAGGAAAAGTGCTCAAAACACGGAACCTGCTCGAAATGCAGCGTACGCTGCGGAAAAGACTGGACTGCGAATTTTTCCTGCGTCAGCGCAGCGCCTACGACGAGATGGTGGGGCACCAGCATCGCGCTACCGATAACTGTATGGAGTTGCCGCTGGGCCGCGACCCGCTGCCGCCCTGGCTCAATTAGCTTTCCGGGGAGGGGTCCTGCATCGACAGATCATCCTCTCCCAGTTGATGCCCCCAATCGCGCTTCGCTTTAAGGTAGCGCAGGTTGTAATCATCAACGCCGCATACGTGTTTCACTTGCTCAATGGGCGCAACCCCTAACGCGGTGAGGTCGTCAATTTTTTTAGGATTATTGGTTAGCAGCCGGATGGGTTTACCGGCCCCGAAAAATTTCAGCAACGCCGCAGCGTCAGAAAAGTCTCTGGAGTCGTCCGGCAAACCCAAAGAGCGATTCGCTTGATAAGTATTTTCTCCTGCATCCTGGAGCAAATAAGTAGCCGCTTTTGCCCACAACCCAATACCTCGTCCTTCGTGCCCGGCCATGTAGATCAGATATCCGCCCGCTGGGTCATCGGCAATCCGATCCAGCGCCGCTTCTAATTGTGGGCCGCACTCGCAACGACGGGAGCCGAGCACGTCACCAGTAAGGCAGCTGGAGTGAACTCTGACGAGAGGGCTTTCGCTTTCTTCGGGATTGCCAATGACCAAAACGCTGTTGACTGCCATGCTGGAAGCGAGGTGAGAGAAAAGGTGTTGTCCTCCCTGTTCTCTCAACGTGCTGGCGAGGTGCTCGACTTCACTGAGCTCGGTGCTGCGAACACAGGCAAACCACCTCACGGTGGGTTGACGGACACCGCGTGCCAGCGGCAGAGGTATCGGCCCCATCAAATTAAGATGCTGTCCTGGTCCCGGCGATTCGCTCATTTCGACGGGAGCCCCTGATCCATCGATACGGAACAGCTTGCCATCTCTGATAAGGCGTTCTCGAATCTCCGGATTGATATAGGTAAACATAGTCTTTCCCGAAGGCTGGCCGGCGGTACTCACCCCCAGCGCAAGCCAGATTTGCCAAGCGCGCTAGTATAGATCGGTTTACGCTGGAAGTTGTGGTTGCTGCTGGGTAATGCAGTGTATGCCGCCACCCATGGCAAACAGCTCCCTCGATTCCACTAATAAGATGTCCCGGTCGGGATACATCTCCTCGAGGATCTCCCGCGCCATTGCGTCGTTGTGATCGTCAAACGCCGGACACAGTACCGCGCCGTTACAGACGTAGTGGTTGATATAGCTGTAGTCGACCCAGTCACGGTTATCCCGCAGCACGCGTGGCGCCGGTAGTGGGACGACCTCAAAACCCGCATTTTCCAGGGGGTCGATAAGTTCGCGCCACAACGCATGATCGGGATGGGTGTCGTTTCGCTGCTGGTGGAGAAGTATCCGTCCGTCTGGCGTAAAGCAAGCGACAATATCGACGTGACCCTTGGTGCCGTTGAGAAAGTTATCTCGCCAGAGACCCTTCGTTAACCAGACGGCATGTTGTGTGCCAAGGGCGCGGTGAATCTGTGCAGAGATCCCGTCGCGATCCTTGTGTGGGTTGCGGTCAGGATCCAGCTGGACCGTATCCGTCAGTAATACCCACCCAGTGCCATTAACGTGAATGCCGCCGCCTTCATTGACGATAGGCAAACGCTCTGGGCGCGCGTTGACATGCTCGGCAATGATGCCTGCGATCCGATCGTCCAAAAACCAATCAAGCTCAGTATTGTTGCCCCAGCCATTGAACTGCCAGTCGATTGCCACGAGGCCGCGGTCTTCTATGACAAAGGTGGGGCCAATGTCGCGCAGCCAAGCGTCATTGAGCGCCACCGGAATGTACTCGATGCTGGCAGAGAGGTATTTTTTTGCGATGCCAACATCATCGGTATGGCACAGCATGCGCACCGGTTCATAGTCGCTAATCTGATTGGCCACGCGCGCCCAGGCGCGTTGCGCTGTTTCTCTCGTGAGTCCGGATTCTTGATAGCTCTCCCGCGGGAACCCCATCCATGTTGCTTCATGGGGTGCCCACTCTGGCGGCATGTATCGTGCAGGCTTCAAGGAGCTATTCCGGGTATCCCGCCGTCCTGTGCTTCTCCTGAACGTTGTCTTGGGTTCACTCGGGAATCGGTAAGCGCGGCGTACGTGTCGGGCCGTCGGGTCGCAAAGAAAGGAAATAGGGTGAGCCAATCTTCCCGTTGCCCAAGATCAATTTCCGCGACCAGTGCAACGCTTTCATCCCGTGGCGCCCCGACAAGGACACGACCGAAAGGGTCGATCAGACAACTGCATCCGTAAAACGTGAGTAATCCCTCGTTGCCGTAGCGGTTCGGAAGCGCAATGAAGAGACCATTGGCGATGGCGTGCCCTGAAATCACTTGCCGCAGTAGCGGTGCCGTATCAAAGGCGGGATAGTCCGGCTCTGATCCAATAGCGGTGGGGTAGCAGAGTAGGTCGGCGCCGGCCAGCGCGTAGCAGCGGGGCACCTCGGGAAACCATTCGTCCCAGCAGGTTGGATTGCCCAATTTGAGGTCTTGTCCATCCAAACAGAGTGTATGTACGGGATAGGGGTCGGTTGCGGGGCCCTCTGCGAAGTAGTGGTCTTCGAAGTAGCCCTCTGTTACCGGGATATGAAGCTTCCGCGTCATGCCGACGATGCTGCCGGAGGGTGCCACGGTTACCGAGGTGTTCAAGCCGCGCTTATCGGGGGCGTCAGACTTTTCGAAGAGCGAAATCTGAACATGCACATCGCATTCGCGGGCCAATTGTTGGGCAAATACCACGCTCTCGCCAGCGGTAAGATCTTCAGCAGCAGCGTCGGCGTCACCGGCCGGTTGGGCATCCGCCGGATAACGGCTCAGGGTGAGTTCTGGCAAAAAAACAACGCTGGCTCCCGCCGCTGCGCAGCTACTGACGCCATCATGTATTTGTGCCCGGTGGGTTTCGGCACACCCATACCAGCGGGTTTGCACCAGCCCCACGGTGACGAGCCGAGCGTTGCGACCCGGGATGGGGCACAGGCTCGGCAGGGGTTTGCTGCGGATCACATTCATGGCCATTACCCTCACGCTGACCGTTGAAGCCTAGGCGGCACGGCGCTCAGCCTCAAGTACCCGATGGGAGTAGGGGTGTGGCTTGCGAGGCGGGGCCAGCGACCGCGTCCGACCGCTCTGACAAGCCGTCGATCAGACCGAGACTAGGGTGCCACAATCCCCGTGCCCACGGAGGGGAAATTCGCTAATACTCTGATTGCAGCGGCATCGAGCGCAGCCTGATCGCGAATGTTTTCCTCTTTCAGTTTTGACTGCGTCACGCTGCGCCATATAGAGGCGTTCCGTTGTGGATCAATCATGTCGATGATGAAGGTCCCCTGTGTGTATTCGGTGACCCGGACATCGGTTTGATTCATGCAGTTGTAGCAGTTGTACATGGCATAGCGGTTGTATCGACTGTACCCCGCAGACACGCCATAGGACGATGTGTTGTAGGTTTTGACGTCGGTCTTATCGACCATATTCAGATGCCAAGTCAGCAATAAATCGGCTTCTGACGTTTTGCTGACGAAAGTAAAGCCCTTCTGTTGAAGCGCGCTTTTTAATGCGTCATCGATGCGATCGCGTTGAAAGTCCGTGAGGTTGCTTGGGCTGTTTCCCGTCACTTCGCCGCTCAAAGCGTAAAAGCCGATGGTTTTCGTCTGTCCAAAATCGTAATCAGGGGCGTAATCCACAACCGGTTCTGGCGGTTTGGTGGCGCAGGCCACAAGACCCAGCATCGTCAAGCCCATCAATAAAAATCGAACATTTGGCATTTCCGTCTCCAATACACGGTCGCGTCTGTCTCTGAAGCGCACAATGTAGCAGGGTTTAGCCGGCCTGCCAGCCCACATTCGCCAGACGAGCGCACGGGCAAAATTTTTTCGCGTGAAAAGCGACGCGGAGCACATCAGGCCGAGCCGCAGTGAGACAGCACTTGCTGGATCACGTGAACATGGTTTCTGATCAAATCTCCCTGACTTTCCAGCAGTGCGTCCCGTCGGCGTGCCCAGTCACGATATTGCTCTGACTGCACATTCATTAGAGGCGCCTCCAGTGCTGCGATCGAAGCGGACAGCAACTCCTTTCGCTGGCGAAGTTGTACCAGCCAGGGCTGTACCTCACCCACAAAGAACCGTTGCACCACGGCCTCAACTGCCCGGGAGCGGTCGGTTTGCCTGCCAAAGGGACAGAGCGGTTTCTCCCGGTTGGCGCGCGTGAGTAGATTATTGGCTCGCGTCAGCTGCTGGGCTACTTGATCCATCGACAGCAACAATGCGCCGCCATCGCCCGCCCGGAGTTCGCTCAATAACAGTTCAAAATCTCGGTTGCTGGCCAACCAATCCCCCCCCAGCCAGCGCCTTACCATCTGGGTTAGTTGGGTCAATGTTTGGACGATAGTGCTGTCGGTTTCTTGCGGATAGTGGTTGAGCGTTGTTGGCGTAGACCAAAAGGATTCCCATTCGGGGCCCGCCAATACCGCCTCCCGAATGCTCATAGGAAGCCATCGCTGTCGCTGCTCGCTGGCGCGCTCGATGGTAGCGGCCAGCGCAGCGTTGTCTTGTTCGCGCAGAAAACGGGCGCAGGCCGGTGCCCAGTGCATGAACTCGAGATCGAGTATCAGACGTTGGGAGGGGGACGCGGACCGCCCCAGTTGGCTATTTCGTCGGCCGAGATTGATCTGTAGCTTACAGCCCGAAAGGGATAGAAAATCAATGAGATCGATCTGCTCGGCGGCGGGGATTGTACCGTAACTGGCCTTGGGTGGCTCCCAGCGGTTAGTGATTGTCAGCGGCGTTGCCGCAACCTCTGTCGCGCCGGACAGTCGCGCGATATAGGTTTCCAGTGCATCCGCCCCGGAGGGTGCCTGCTCACAACTGCTGAGTAGCAGGCAGCCGGTAAACAGCAGGAGTCGCAGGCTCACCCGGTCAGCGCGATCTTCGCGTCATTGCGCCATCGGGAGAGATTCACCAGCGATTCATCAGGAACAGTCCGAGCTCCCCAAGCCGCAAAATCCAGCGCGGCGAGTAAATCAATATCGGCGAACGACAGTGCGTCACCGGCAAGGAAAGGTCGATCAGCCAGCGCCTCGTTGAGTATCGTGAGACCGGACAGCAGCCGTGTCTTCCCGCGCGTCACGAGCTCCGGCAGCTGAGGAATATCCGCAGGCCCGGGTAGAGCTCGGTTTACGTACTTGGGGTGACCGTTGCGAAAGGCTTCGGCAACAGGATTGAAAATATCGGTGAACAGGCGGTGGTTCCAGTTGAGGATGTGAGCGCGCTCCTCAGCGGTTCTTCCCAGTAACGGGCGCTCCGGGTAGAGGGACTCCAAATAGTGCACGATTGCAATCACTGCACACAGCACAGACCCGTCATCGAGCACTAAAGCGGGTACGGTTGCTTCTGGAACGATCGCGCGGTAGTCCGCGCCCAATTGCTCCTCCGTACCCAGATTAATCTGCGTGGTATCAAGCACTATGCCCTTGTAGTCCATGAACATCTTGAGACGGGCGGGGTTCGGCGCGTTATCGAAGGTGTATAGGTGCATTGCGAGAGGTCCTGGTCGGTGGAGAGGCGAGTATAGCGAGCCGAGACATCGGTGCTGAGTCAGTTTTCGATCTTTTTCGCAACCGCTATACTCCCGCCCTCAATTATAGGAGCTAGCAACATGCGTCTTTTCTTCATAACTCTTTTACTCGCCCCCTTGGCGGCAATGGCGTTGGATCTCACAGAGCGCCAGCGCGCCGATATTGAGGCCCGGATTAAGCCTTTTTCTGAGGTCTGTGTTGCGGGCGAGCCGTGCTCTGGAGGCGGTGACATGGCTGCGAGCAGCGGCCGCTCGGGTGAAGACGTGTACAACGGCGCGTGTATGGCCTGTCATTCCGCGGGCATTGCCGGAGCGCCCAAGGTTGGTGATCAGGTGGCGTGGGCAGCGCGGATTGGCAAGGGTATGGATGCGTTGTACGACAGTGGCATTAACGGTGTCGCGGGCTCCGGCATGATTGCCAAAGGCGGTTGCGCTGATTGCTCCGACGATGAGATTCGGTTGGCTGTTGATTTCATGGTGGAATCCAGCCGCTAGATCGCACTGGCGTCGTCGCCCGGCGGCGCCTCCCTAAAGATTAACGCGGTTTTCAGGTGTGAGATCGCGACCCGTCTTTCTTCACTCATGTCAGCGAGCGTCCGCGCCACTCTCAGTCGGCGATGGGCGCTTCTTGCCGAAAGCTTGAGTTTCGCCACAGCGTCAATTAACCAGCCTTCTGTATCGGTCTCCATTAAGCAGGCCTTGAGCAGGTCATCTCCCGACAGATCTCGGTTCAGGCAACCCTGGCGATCTCTCTGCCGTCGCTGAATCTGCGCTACCCGGGCCCTGACGTGCCCTGAGGAATGATCTTCCCCATTGCTTTTCATCAAGAGGAACTCTGGCGACGGCCTCTGTAACGTGATGTGTAGGTCGATACGATCTGTTAGTGGGCCGGAGATGCCCTGACAATAACGGCGAATTCTGTCGGGCGTGCATCGGCAGCGCCGGTCTGGGTCACCTGCAAACCCGCAGGGGCACGGGTTCATGGCTGCCACCAGCTGAAACTGCGCGGGATATTGGTGTTGGTGCTGGGCTCGATTCACGCGGATATGGCCGGTCTCCAGGGGCTGGCGCAGCTGATTCAAAACAGCATGTGGGAATTCAGTGAGCTCGTCCAGGAAAAGCACACCACCGTGTGCCATAGAGATCTCGCCAGGTAGCGCGCGTGCCGTTCCGCCCATCAGCGATGCCACGCTACTCGAGTGGTGTGGTGCGCGAAATGGCGGAGTATCGGAGGCGGCAAGCCCAACGACATCCTGCATCAGCAGGAGCTCCTGTGCCTTCTTTTCGGGCAAAGGCGGCAACAGTCCCGGAAGCACGGACGCCGCCAGCGTTTTGCCGACGCCGGGTGGGCCGGTCATGAGTAGGTGGTGGCCTCCCGTTGCCGCCACTTCCAGAGCCTTGCAGAGCAGGGGCTGCCCTTTCAGTTGTGACAGGTCAGGGTAAACGACAGCATCGTGGTCTAGCGCTGTCTCTTGCCGAACGTACTTGGGACAGGCGTCTTTGAGCTGAGCGCACAAAGACAGGAGGTCCGGTGCTGCAATCAGACGACCTCCCGTGAGTGCCGCAATTTCGGGTGCTCCATGACGCGCAATGCCGCACTCGCGACCTGCCTCGGTCGCAGCCAGCACGGCACACAGTGAGCCTCGGAAGGGGTGTATGCCGCCATCCAGACCCAATTCTCCGAAGAATTCCCGCCCGGCGACGCTGCTTGGCGGCAGTTGCTGTGAGGCAACAAGCAGTCCCAATGCGATGGGGAGATCATACCGAGGTCCTTCCTTGGGTTGTTCAGTGGGCGCCAAATTGACGGTGATATTGAAGTCGGGCCATTTCAGGTGAGACGACAAAATGGCACTGCGCACGCGGCCGCGGATCTGACGCGTCGCCGACTCAGAAAAGCCAACTACCTGAAATCCGGGTAGGCCGGATCCGAGATGGATCTCGACAATAACCTCAGGCGCTAACAGTCCCGCCTGGCAGCGAGTTTGAACAAAAGCGAGGTGCATAGATCATCCTTGATCTTCCAGTCGGTGGGCTCAGTGTCCGACAGTTCATCCATCTTTGGCTGTAGGGGGGGATTCAAGCGCTTCGCTGAGAGCCGCAATCTGTGCTTCCAACGCCTCGAGTCTCTCGCGAGTTCGTTGTAATACCGCAGTCTGGGCATCGAATTCCTCGCGACTGACCACGTCTAGCCGGGAGAGTGCCGATTGCAACACCGACTTTGCGTTGCGGTCTATTTGCGCGAACAACGGGTCTTCGCCTTGAACCAATCGCTCAAACAGAGAGCTCGGGCGGCGCGTGTTTGAATTGTTTTGGCCCATGTCTTATGCCTGTTGGAGTGGGGTGATGCTCGGTCGAGTCAGGTCGAATCGGGTACGTCGCTAACGCGCCGAGTGTCATGCCAATGTAACGCACTCTCGGGGGCGCCAACAGATCCATACGAGCCAAAACTGGTGCGAACGTTGCACCGCATTGGTGCGATTCTCTCGGGAAATCGACTGCTCCTGACGCCGAAGAGTTGCGCTACAGGCTTTAAGTATCTGTTCTTTCAAAATAAAAAAACAGTTGGCCTGACCTTGGCAATTAAAGATCCCGAGTCAGGCCGCGCGCGGCGCGTGAAGTCTTCACTGCGGTGTCGGGGTCTGGGGCCATCAAGTTAATCGCCGCCCTCGCGGGTGGTTCTTTCGGAGGTTGCCATGAAATTGGTTACTGCAGTCATAAAGCCTTTCAAGTTGGACGATGTGCGTGAAGCACTGTCTACGATCGGTGTTCAGGGGATAACGGTTAGCGAAGTGAAAGGCTTTGGTCGCCAGAAAGGGCATACCGAGCTTTATCGCGGCGCTGAATACGTCGTCGATTTTCTTCCCAAGGTAAAGATCGAAATCGCTATTGCCGACGGCATGGTAGATCAGACCATTGAGGCCATTAGCAAGGCCGCTCAAACCGGCAAAATTGGGGACGGCAAGATATTTGTCTCCAGCCTCGAACACGTCACCCGCATTCGAACCGGCGAGACCGGCGAAGAAGCGCTGTAAACCTGAGACTTGGAGATCACTCTCATGGAAAACGATATTTTTCAGTTGCAGTACGCGCTGGACACCTTTTACTTCCTCGTTTGCGGCGCGTTGGTCATGTGGATGGCCGCGGGATTCGCGATGCTCGAAGCCGGATTGGTGCGCAGCAAGAACACGGTCGAGATTCTGACCAAGAACGTCACGCTTTTTGCTGTGGCATGCATTATGTACATGGTGGTGGGCTACAGCATCATGTACGGCGGTGACATCTTCCTCAGCACGATTACGGGATCCGGCGTGGTTGAGGGCGGCGAAGAAAATGCAACCTATGCGCCTTCCGCCGATTTCTTCTTTCAGGTTGTTTTCGTTGCAACCGCGATGTCCATCGTCTCTGGCGCGGTGGCCGAGCGAATGAAGCTGTTCGCATTTTTGGCCTTTGCTGTTGTCATGACCGGATTTATCTATCCGATGGAGGGAAGCTGGACCTGGGGTGGAAATCCCGTGTTCGGCATGTATACCCTCGGTGATCTCGGGTTCCTCGATTTTGCAGGGAGCGGCATTGTCCACATGGCGGGTGCTGCTGCAGCTCTTGCCGGGGTCATACTGGTCGGTGCGCGCAAGGGCAAGTACGGTCCCAATGGCGAGGTCAACGCCATTCCGGGCGCTAATCTTCCGCTGGCGACGCTCGGTACCTTCATCCTGTGGCTTGGCTGGTTCGGTTTTAACGGCGGATCAGTGTTGGCCACTGCGTCCGTGGATTCTGCCAACGCCGTTGCCGTTGTGTTCATGAACACCAACCTGGCCGCAGCTGGCGGGTGCATTGGCGCGCTGCTGTTGGCAAAGCTGATGTTTGGCAAAGCCGATTTGACCATGGCTTTAAACGGGTGTTTGGCCGGTCTGGTAGCAATCACCGCGGGCCCCGACACGCCAACTGCTCTGCAAGCCACCATCTTTGGCGCGCTGGGTGGTTTACTGGTGGTGTTCTCTATTACGACGCTGGACAAGCTGAAAATCGACGATCCAGTCGGTGCTATCTCCGTACACGGCGTAGTCGGTCTACTGGGACTGCTGTTGGTACCTGTCACCAACGACGGAGCGAGCTTCTCTGGCCAGATTATTGGCGCGCTGACGATCTTTGGTTGGGTTTTTGTCACCTCCCTAGTCGCTTTCTTTGTCATCAAGATGGTGATGGGTCTGCGAGTCTCCGAGGAGGAAGAGTACGAAGGTGCCGACCTCAGCGAGTGTGGAATGGAGGCCTATCCCGAGTTCGCCAAGTAATTACCCTGTCCTCTCATGGCAGTTTGGGCCCTTCACGGGCCCTTTTTTTTGTTCAGATTGTGCGGAGTGTCATCGCACTATTGTTGTCCGGTTCTTTTGCCGCACGGCGGTTGTAAATCTCCCGTGTAGAACGGTCGACGCCGCTTGCTGAGATCTGGATGAGACGGGCAGACAGTGTCTTTCAAGCACTACGGTCAAGTCTTGCGCTATAAAGGCGGGCTGAAGCATTGCGAAAAAGTTTCGGAAGATCATAATACAGGTTCAATTTTCCGGGACGCCCTTATGAAACTCGTCACAGCGATAATCAAACCCTTCAAAATGGACGACGTGCGCGCTGCGCTCTCTGACATAGGCGTTCAGGGCGTCACCGTGACGGAAGTAAAGGGTTTCGGACGGCAGCGAGGCCACACTGAACTTTACCGAGGCGCCGAGTACGTGGTGGATTTTCTCCCCAAGCTCAAGTTGGAAATTGCTGCTGCGGAAGATCAGGTCGAAGCGATAGTGGAGGCAATTATTTCCTCGGCGAGCACGGGAAAGATTGGTGACGGCAAAATTTTTGTGGCGCCGCTAGAGCAGGTTGTCAGGATTCGGACCGGTGAGACCGGCGAGGAAGCCATCTAAACATCAGGTCATTCAAGCGATGCCACCAGCCTGTGAATCGCATCGGGTAGTCTCTTCAGGTCAGTAACTACGTCATGCGCAACGGTGCTGGGTTCTCCCGCCGGGTTGTACCAAATGGCGCGCGCTCCTGCGTTAACCGCCCCTGAAACGTCGTTTTCGTGGCAATCCCCTATGTGAATGACCTCTTGCGGCGTCACCCCAGCGGCGCGAAAAGCCCGAATAAAAAACTCGGGGTCAGGTTTACTAACGCCAAACTGCTCAGCGCGCCAGGCGTAGTCGAATCGGCAACCGATCGGCGTTTGCGTCACGTCGGCATTGCCATTGGTCAGGGCCGCCAGTAAGAAACTGCGTCCTAGTGTTTCAAGTACATCAGGGGCGTCTTCGTAAACGCTTACCTTATGTCGCTCGGTATAAAACGCCGCAAATGCCTGCTCTGCCGCGTCTTCTGCTTCGACTCGATCGACCCCTTTAGCTCGTAGCAAGCGCCCAATAAACGCCTGCCTGAACTGACTGATGTGATGTGCCAGGGCGGGCTGTTCGCTGAGTAGTTGATGCCGGATAACACTTATCTCATCTTTCGATATGAGGCGTAGTGCAAGTGCCGGATAGCGTTTCTCAAGGTAGTGCCACTGGGCCGCTTCAGCCGCCTGCAGGGCGGGTCCGACATCCCATAGGGTGTCGTCGAGATCAAAACTGATGAGGCGAATCGCGGAGCTCACGTTAGCCGCCACAGTTCGGCCCCGTTAAGCGATGACGCTGTCGCGTCACTGGCAAGCGGGAAGCTGTCCGATGACCTCAGCGATGTAGTCCAGAAACAAGGTGCCATCTTCGCGTCGGTAGCGCTCGGGATCTGAGGCGCCCACGGTGAGTGCGCCGATAATTTCCTCCCCCTTGCGGATGCAGGATACGGCGGCCGAGCCTTTAGCAGCGCCACGGCCAAATAGCTCATCCATGTCGGACGCTGAGACCGGTCCTGAAAAAGTCCCTTTGTCTTGAGTCAGTTGACGTACCACCGACTCAGCACCTTCGCCCTGAGGCGCGCTGCCAAACCAAACCAGAGTTCCCATTTCTGCACCGAAGGTACCGCAGGCTTGCTCACTCCAAATGAGCGTGGCGTGACCTCTATCCACCGTGTTCAGTAGCGCCAGAATCGTCTGGCGAGCGGCCTCTAGTAAACGATCGTTTTCCCGACCGATCTCAGATAGCTCCACCAGCTTTTGTCTGGAAGTAATGTTTCGCTCGCGTAAAATTGCCACCTGTCTCTCCACTAGCGACACGGCGCCTTCCCCGCCATGGGGCAGATTCAGGGCGGCCAGTAGCGCCGGTCGATTTTGAAGAAAATCGGGGTTTTCGCGGAGAAAGAGCTCCACATCTTCCGGGTTGATTGCTGGGTTCATAAGCGCATCGCTGTCTTGGGTTTAAAGAGCATTGATAATCCATTGGGTCGGCGGCGTTTTGCTCGGTTGCCGCCAACAACCCGTGTTGTCAGTCAGACGTATCTGTCAGGTATTGATGTGGATGGTACCCTCAAAAACAGTGCTTGTGGGGCCGCCCAACCAGACCCGCTCCTCGCCGCCCTCCCAGCTGACAGAGAGCTTCCCGCCAGGAAGGTGAACTGTCACCGCTGAATCTAACAGGCCCGCTTGTATTCCGTGCACCGCAGCAGCGCAGGCGCCAGAACCACAGGCCTCGGTTTCTCCGACGCCGCGCTCATAAACCCGAAGCTGTATCTCCGAGCGGGACAGCACTTGCATAAAGCCGACGTTGGCTCTTGCGGGAAAGCGTTCATGTGACTCGAGCAGGGGCCCCAAGATCTGCACCGGAGCGCCTTGTGCGTCATCCACGATCAGCACCGCATGGGGATTACCCATTGAGATGGCGCCAATCGAGAGTACTTGCCCTTGTACTTCAATGTTGTACTGCCGGTGAGTCTGTTCCGCCAAGAAGGGGATGGCCTCGGGTGCAAATTGCGGGGGCGCGAGTCCGGCAAAAATGCGTCCGTCTTCATTGAGTGACAGCGCCAGTGACTCTCCATCGGTGAGCAATATCAAATCTCGCTTGCGAGTCAGCCGTTTTTCCCTGAGAAAGCGACCCGCACACCGAGCACCGTTGCCACATTGACCCGCTCGCGAGCCATCGGCATTAAAAATGGTATAGCGAAAATCCGCATCGGGGTCATCAGGCGGGGTTAGCAATAACACCTGATCACAACCGATACCCCGCGTCCTGTCGGCGAGACGCTTGATCATCGATTCTGTGAGGTCAATTGACTGGGAAACGCCGTCCAGCACAACAAAGTCGTTGCCCGCGCCATGCATCTTGGTGAACGACAGCTTCATTGTGATCGCCTTGTCGGTATCGATTCTCTTTGCCACAACGTCTCGAGAGATTCCCGCTGTCCGATCAGATGCACCGAATCGCCGTCAACCAGCACTTCCGCAGCCCTTGGACGGCTGTTGTAGTTTGATGACATCGAGTATCCGTAGGCGCCTGCTCCCATGATCGACAGCAAATCACCCTGAGCCAGTGCTAAAGGGCGAGCTTTACCGAGAAAGTCAGCAGTCTCGCAGACGGGCCCAACCACATCCCACTCCACTATTTCGCCCGAGCGGGGTGTCACCGGACAAATTTCTTGCCAGGCGCCGTAGAGGGCGGGTCGCAGTAAATCATTCATCGCGGCATCGACGATCGCAAAATTGCGGTGAGACGTGGGTTTTAAATGCTCGACTTTTGTCACCAGTACCCCCGCCATGGCCACAATCGATCTGCCCGGCTCTAGCACCAGCTCGACGTCTAACGCCGAGAGGCGATCGAGTACCGCGGCAATGTAGTCAGCAATCGGCGGGGCGGCGGCCTCGTAGCTCACTCCCAGACCACCACCAATGTCCAGATGGGATATGAGTATGTCTTCCTTCCTCAGGTCATCGATCATGGCGATCAGAAAATCCACGGCTTCGAGAAATGGATTGACGTCCATTATTTGACTGCCGATGTGACAGTCCAGGCCGATGGGGTTGAGCGCGTCTGTATTGCGGGCTATGCGATACAGGCGTCGGGCCGTGGTGGCGTCCACCCCAAACTTATTTTCCCGCAAGCCTGTCGAGATGTAGGGATGAGTGCCGGCATCGACATCGGGGTTGATACGGATAGAAACCGGCGCGGTTTTTCTCAATGCACTGGCAACTTCTGCGAGCTGCATGAGTTCAGACTCTGATTCGACATTGAAGCACCGAATCCCTTTCTCCAGCGCCAGCGCAAGCTCGGTGCGGGTTTTCCCGACGCCTGAAAATACGACCTTGCCCGCATCTCCCCCCGCGTGAAGCACCCGTTCTAACTCGCCCGCCGATACCACGTCAAAACCCGCACCCTGTTGGGCCAGTCGATTCAATATAGCCAAATTGGAGTTTGCTTTGACCGCATAGCAGATAAGATGTGACCGGCCCTGCAGCGCACGCTGGTATGCGTTGAATGCAGCGTCAATACTCGCCGCCGAGTAAACATAGGTAGGTGTTCCGTGGGTGGCGGCGATATCCTCCAGCGACACGTCCTCGCAATAGAGAACTTCATGTTGGCGTGTAAAGTGAGACATCAGTTCTCGGGTCGAACGGTTTCTTCGGTGTCAGCAGGACGCAAAGGTCCTTGTTGGCCGCAACCGCAAATGCACAGACACACAAGGACAGCAAAAATGACCTTCACAGTTTGACCTCGGAAAAACTGGCAGTATAACAGTGCGCTGAGGGAGACCCATGGCCGACAAGGCTAATCGGGGTTCTTGGCCATGGTAACTGAAACAAAGCATTGGGAATAAACGCATGGCGGCGAATGACTATTACGAACTCATTGACATCACTTTTGAGTGGGTTGAAACGGCATTGGAGGCCTTTCCGGAGGATATCGATATACGTAGCGCCGAGGGTGTGATCAACGTGACCTTCGAAAACGGCGTGGTGTTCGTTTTCAGCCGGCAACCCCCCACTCAACAGTTATGGTTGGCGACCCCAGGTGGCGGCTTTCATTACGAATGGCGCGATAGCGTCTGGACTGATACCAAGACCGGGGAGCGATTTCAGGCTGTCCTGGCGAGGGAGCTCGCCGAACACACCGGCTTGATACTCGAAGGGGTCTGACGGGTGACTCGTCAGCTGAAGGTCTGCGCACTGGGCGGGTTTGCCGCCTTTTGGAGCGCTTGGGGGTGCGCGGTGGAGGCCCCTCTGGCGGTATCCAACTTGTCGCCATTTTCAATGCTGAGAGCATTGCCCGAGCAGCGTACGGCGCAGACACGTGCCGGTTTGCAGTGGGAGCTTTCTGGCATGGTGGCGAACCATTTTATTCTGCAATCGACCGATGAGGACACGTTACACCTTGACGGTCAGACCGACCGCCTGACGGTGTCTTTGCGTTATGGATTCGCCAGATTCTGGGATATCGAGTTAAAAGCACCGTGGATACACCATTCAGGTGGATTCACGGACAACGCGATTGAGCGATGGCACAAAGCGTTTGGTCTGCCCAACGGTGACCGCGGTCTCTATCCCCAAAATCACTTGCTCTATGAGTTAAAGGAGCAAGGCCAGGTCAGTAGTCTGGAGCGATCAACTCAGGGTTTGGGAGATATCGAAGTGGCGGTTAGCCGTGAGCTAACGGCGTCAGCCGGCATTCACGTGGCGGCAAGCATTGGCGTAAAAAGTGCAACCGGCAAGGCCGAGGATTGGCTGGGCAGTGGCACTTCAGATGTTTTCGCTGTGTTACGGTTCAGTGGTCGGTACCCCGAGGATGGACCATTGTCTTGGCACGGACAGGTAGGCGTCACGCGAGCGGGAGAGACTCCATTGTTGGGGGAGAATCAGCGAAGAACTCTGGGTTTTGCCGGGCTTTCGCTGGCTTGGGCCCTGAACCCTCAATGGTCAGCGTTACTTCAATATGATGCTCATAGCGGCGTTGCGCGCGGCGACCTGGCGTCGCTCGAGCAGGCGGCGGGCATGCTGAGTGTAGCGCTGAGGTGGCGCCCCTCCGAAAGCTGGTCCATTGACGTGGGGTTTAGCGAAGACGTGGTGGTGGAGACTGCCCCCGACATCAACTTTTTACTGAATTTTCGCTTCGTACCTGGCGCTTAACGCGATGCCAGCGCCGCTCTTGCTCCACTGATGGCTTCACGCACCTGAGCGGGCGCGGTCCCCCCAATGTGATTGCGCGCGGCAACAGAGCCCTCCAACGTCAGTACCTCAAAAACGTCCTCCCCGATCTCCTCATGGAAACTTTTTAGCGTTTCCAAAGGCAGCGTTGCGAGGTCACAGTCAGCTTTGATGCAATAAGCAACCGCCTGTCCGACGATCTCATGGGCATCTCTGAAGGGAATGCCTATCCTGACGAGGTAATCTGCAAGGTCGGTCGCCGTCGAAAAGCCCTGCAGCGCCGCCGCGCGCATTTTCGATGGGTTGGCTTCAATCGCAGGAATCATATCGGCGAACGCCTTGAGGCAGTCGTTGAGTGTATCGACGCTGTCAAAGAGCGCTTCTTTGTCTTCCTGATTATCCTTGTTGTAGGCCAGAGGTTGCGACTTCATGAGCGTCAGTAAGGTCATGAGATTGCCGGTGGTGCGACCCGATTTACCCCTTACCAGCTCGGGAACATCCGGATTTTTCTTCTGAGGCATGATCGAGGACCCTGTGCAGAACCGATCGGGTAGCGTGACAAATCCAAACTGGGCGGAGGTCCAGAGTACTAATTCTTCTGACATTCGCGACAGGTGGTTAAGCACCATCGCCGCTGCGGCACAAAATTCAATGGCGAAATCACGGTCGGCAACGCTGTCCAGAGAATTTCTTGTGGGGCCGTCAAAGCCCAAAGCGGACGCGGTTGCCAGTCGATCAATGGGGAAAGTGGTCCCCGCCAGCGCAGCCGCACCCAAGGGGCAAACGTTCAGCCGCGTTCTGCAGTCCAATAGCCTTTGGTAGTCACGCTCCAACATTTCGTACCAGGCCATCAGGTGGTGCCCAAAGGTGACCGGTTGAGCAACCTGCAGATGTGTGAAGCCTGGCATGATGGTCTCTGCGTGGGTTTCCGCCTGCGTCACTAAAGCGGCTTGAAGGCGAGAGACCTCGGCCGCTGCGCGATCAATTTCACCCCGTAAATAGAGGCGAAGATCGGTCGCCACCTGATCGTTTCTGGATCGACCCGTGTGTAATTTCTTACCGGTATCTCCAATAAGCTCTGTCAGTCGCGCTTCTATGTTCATGTGCACATCTTCGCGCGCTACCTGCCATTGGAAAGCCCCATCCTCTATTTCGGTGAGGATGGTTGAGAGCCCTTGCTGAATGGCTGCGTTTTCTTCCGGCGTCAGTACCCCGGTATGTTGCAGCATATCTGCATGCGCGCGGGAGCCTTGAATGTCACAGGCAGCGAGACGTCGGTCAAAGGCTTCCGAGGCGGTAAAACGTTGAACAAAGGTATCGGTGGGCTCCTCAAATCGGCCTCCCCACATTTCTTGCCCCGTTTTTTGTTCTCGATCGCTCATGGCCCCGTGTTCCTCGCATCAGTGCGCAGATTCTAACAGTGGATGCAGGGTGAGGGCGTCGTCAGAGAGCGGTGAAATGTCGCCCCGTGATAGACTCTCGCGATAAACGGGGGAAATAGTGTGTCCGACGCGATTGTGATTGCTACGCGGGAGAGTCCGCTCGCATTGTGGCAAGCAGAGCATGTAAAGGCTCGGCTTGAGGCCGAGCATCCGAACCTGCAAGTCAGCCTCTTGGGTATGACCTCTCGTGGTGATCAGCTGCTGGAACAGCCGCTTTACAAGGTGGGTGGTAAGGGGCTTTTCGTCAAAGAGCTGGAGACCGCCTTACTCGATGGTCGTGCTGATATCGCGGTTCATTCGATGAAGGATGTCCCGATGGTGTTGCCCGATGGCCTGACGCTCGGGGTTATTTGTGAACGCGAAGACCCGCGTGATGCGCTGGTGGGGGTTAACAGCTTCGACAAGTTGGCCCAAGGCGCCCGGTTGGGCACATCCAGCCTGCGCCGCAGTTGCCAGATTGCCCAGCACCGCCCGGATCTCGACATCGGATTTCTGCGAGGTAACGTCAACACGCGACTCGCGAAGCTTGATAAGGGCGAATTTGACGCCATTATCCTCGCCTGTGCAGGGTTGATTCGACTGGGATTCGAAGCGCGGATTGGTAATGCAATTGATCCCGAACTCTCGCTCCCCGCCGCGGGGCAGGGCGCTGTGGGCATCGAATTTCGAGACAACGATGACCGGATAAGAGATTTACTGGCGCCGTTGCATCATGACCTGACGGCGAGGCGCGTTCTCGCAGAGCGCGCCGTGGTTCGGCGACTCGATGGTGGTTGCGATGTTCCGATTGCCGCTTATGCGGAGTGGGAGCAAGACACCCTCTGGTTGCGGGCGCGTGTGGGTTCGACAGAGGGTGCGCAATTGCTCGTGGCAGAAGCCCGCGGCGAAGACCCCGAACAGTTGGGCTTGGGAGTAGCGGAACTGTTGCTCTCTCAGGGAGCAAAGGACTTGATTCAAGCTGTTCGAGGATGACGACGGTCGTCCTGACTCGTGCGGCATCGGATAGCCAGCGATTGGCCGCACTGCTGGGCGAACAAGGTTTCAAGACACTCTGTTTGCCGCTCATGACGCTGGCCCCGTTGACCCCCCAAGAACGCCCCGATTTGCCAGAACCCAGTGATATCTGGATTTTTATTAGCGCCAATGCGGTCACATTTGGGCTTCCCTTGCTTGCTCTGCTACTCCATCGTGAGACGGGGTCCACCGTTGTTGCTGTGGGTGCAAAAACCCGTGAAGTGTTGAGCCAACACGACGTTGCAGCGATTTCGCCTGAGCGACAGGACTCTGAGGGGCTGCTGGCGATGCCCGAGCTCAGCGGTGACTGTGTTGAGCGCGTGACGATTGTTAAGGGTGAGGGGGGGCGAGATACTCTGGCGGCCGAGCTCCGTCGCCGGGGCATCTCGGTGAACGAATTCCCCTGTTATCGCCGGTGCTGGCCGGAGGTCGATCTGTCTGTCCTGAGGGATAAAGCGGACCAATGGGTGTTTCAGGCCAGCAGCGGCGAGACCGTGTCGCGCCTGACAACCTTATTGGCCAAAGAAGACAGCCAGGTCCTGTCCCAATTTCCTGTTGTTGTGCCCTCGGATCGAGTGGCGCAGATTGCCACCCGCCTGGGCTGGCGTACTGTGCTTCGCGCCGATGACGCCAGCGATCAGTCGGTCATTCGAGCCTTACATCATTGGACGGAGTGCGGAACGTCAACATGACAGAATCGGCGAAGGCAGAAGAAAAAAAGTCTGCGGGCCCTGGGACGGATTCAACTCGGAGAGCGGGGGGCTTTTTAGCGTCCACGGTTATCTTCTTGGCGGCTTGTGGCGCTGTGGGCGCTGGCGGTTACTTTTTTGGCTGGCCCTATGTCTCTGAACAGTGGTCTCGTTTCACAGATCTCGAGCAAAAGGTGCAGGAGCTCACAGCGGCAGTCGAGCGGCGCCCCGATGACGTGGCTGCGGCGGGTGCAGTGGCTGAGCAACGCACGCAATCACTGCTGGATGCGGCGCGCAGAGAAAATGAGCAAACGTTAGGTCAGCTACGAGACTGGACCGACGCTGAGCTGGCCAAAGCGCGCAGCCAAACAGCAGAGCGAATGGGGCGGATAGAGCAACAGGTGGATCGTCTGCTGGCGGTGGATCGCAGCGCCTGGCTGGGTCACGAGGCCGCCTTTTTACTGCGTCTTGCGAGTCAGCGACTGTTGGTTGCTAGAGACGTTGACGCAGCGACGGCGCTACTGGCACAAGCAGACGCGCTGCTCCGCCAGACCGATACCCCCGCGTACGAAGCTGTACGTCTGGCAATAGCGCAGGATCATGCCAATCTGGTCGCCATGCCGAAGGTTGATGAAGTCGGACTCTATGGACGATTGGCCGCATTGATCGATCAGGTAGAGCGCCTGCAACTCTCCTATGAGGAGACAGCGGTAATGAAAGAGGAGGCTCAGGCTGAGGAGCTGAGCGGTGCTAACCAAAATTGGTTGGATGGTGCTGAATCAAGTTGGCATCGGGCGATCAGTAAACTGTCGGACTACCTCGTGATTCGCAGAAGCAATGAGGAAATAACGGCGCTAATGACCCCCGAGTGGGCAGCACTCGCGCGGCAAAACTTGCGCATGCTTTTGGAACAGTCCCAGATCGCGATGCTCACCGCCAACGCCAGTCTCTACCAGCAGTCTTTAGGGCGTGCAGCCCAATTCACGCGCGTATTTGTCGGGCAAGATCCTGACAGGGCGCAAGGTATATTGAACGAGATCGAGGCGCTGCAACTCGCTGAGATTGCGCCCACGTTGCCTGACATGGCACGTAGCCGCAGCCTGCTGGACACGGAGCTCAAAAGACTTGAAAGGCAGATGGCGCCCTGACCATGGCACGCTTTAATTTCTACCTCGTCATCGGGCTTTTGCTGGGCGCACTGCTGGCCAGTCTGATGGCGGACGATGCTGGCTATGTTTTACTTCGCTGGCGTGGCTGGCAGCTTGAGACGTCTCTCTGGTTGGCGGTCGGACTGGGGGTTTCATTAGCGGTTGCGCTGGTATGTCTGCGCGGGCTGTTCCGTTCGACCTTTCGCATGCCCATGAGGCTTCGCCATTGGTTTGGTCTGCGCTCCGTCCGCGGGGCTCAGCGCCGAGCCGACAAGGGCATGACGGCTTTTTTCGAGGGCAGATGGGATGTCGCGGAGCGGGCGTTGCGCAAGGTGCCATCCTCAGAAGCCAGAACCGGTTTACTTCCGCTGTATACCGCCATGGCCGCATTGCGAAAAGGGAATCATGAGCAGGCCAAAAATGTGCTCAACCAAGCGTATCACGACGAGGACGCACCAAAGCACTTGGTATCAATCGTTCTGGCCGAATGCCACTTGGCGACGCAGGATTATGAGCAGGCTCAACAACTTCTCGATGGCTTAACCGACGCTGAACAGGCGTTGCCGAGGGCTAAACAAATCCTCGCCCAAGTGGCCCACGCACAACAGGCGTGGGCACAGTTGATTCCCCTAATTGCGGATTTACGGCAGCACCGGCAATTGCCGGCCACGCTGATTGACCGGTGGGAGTGCGACGCCTACAGCGCGCTGATGAAGGATGACGCGCAGTCCGCGCAGGAGTTGCTTTCGCTATGGCGTCGAGTGCCATCCACGCAAAAAGCGGAGGGAAGTGTGGTTTGGGCGGCGTTGGTTCGGAGTCTGGTGGCTCGCGGCGAGTGGGATTTGCTGCACAAGGCATTGATGGATCGTCTGAACGAACACTGCGATACGGTGTCATTGGACGCAGTACATGCGTTGCCAGAGCGGCAAGCTGCCAAATTAGAAAAAGTGCTCCGCCGATGGGTCGACAATGATCGTGACGGCCGCTGTCACGCCGCCCTTGCTGCCATTGCTGCGCGGGAGGGCAAAACCCGTGAGGCGGGTGAGCTCTGGCAGCAGGCCTTTGCGCGGGCAAAGCGACCCCAGATCGGCGCTCAGTGGTCCCGGTGGCTGAGACAGCAAGGTGATGAAGATGGTGCCGCACGCATTGAGCAGGAATCGCTTCGTTTACTCGCCGAGCTGGATTAACTCCGCTCACTGGCGTGGCGCCCGTTCAGGTCAATCATCGTCCGGGCAATGAGATACCCAGAGAGTCCCATAGAGCGTCGATGCGAGATTGCACAGTTGCGTCCATAGCGATGACGCGTCCCCACTCTCGCTGTGTTTCGCCTTCCCATTTGTTTGTCGCATCCATGCCTATTTTAGAGCCCAGTCCCGCTACCGGCGACGCGAAGTCGAGGTAGTCGATCGGGGTGTTTTCAACAATGGTGCAATCCCTAGCGGGATCCATGCGAGTGGTCATAGCCCAGATCACGTCTTCCCAGGATCTCGCGTCGACGTCATCGTCTGTCACGATAATGAATTTCGTGTACATGAATTGGCGGAGAAAAGACCACACACCGAACATAACCCGCTTGGCGTGGCCCGGATACTCCTTGCGCATCGTGACAACGGCCATGCGATACGAACAGCCCTCAGGAGGCAGGTAAAAATCGGTAATTTCGGGGAACTGCTTTTTCAGGAGCGGCACAAA
>Ga0181594_10000589_pt1 | contig 33760 bp, 28 predicted proteins | sample 071ome_18_FD_145603 | JGI IMG/M metagenome (GOLD analysis project Ga0181594, IMG submission 145603) | Coastal salt marsh microbial communities from the Groves Creek Marsh, Skidaway Island, Georgia - 071413BT metaG (spades assembly) | ecosystem: Environmental > Aquatic > Marine > Intertidal zone... | reverse complement strand
AACCACGTCCCGCTCGTCACCGGGCTGCTCTCCAACTGGTGCGACTATCGCCGCAATTACCGGATCGAGGACTCGGGCTACGAGGCCCCGCACGGCGATCCCACCCGCACGAACGATGCCGTGTTCGACGTGATGACCGAGATCACCTACGAAAGCGAAGCGAAATACCAGGCGACAATGGCCGCGCTCGCCGATCCCGAAGTGGGCAAGCGCGTGGCCGAGGACGAGGCCAAATTCATGGACCGGCCTTCCATGCGCGTGCACTTGGTGGAGGAGTGCCAATCCCCGCAGTGATCCGCTGAACGGCCTGAGGAGGCACGCAGATGTTGAAGCTTCTCTACTTCGTCAAACGCAAGCCGCACATGACTCACGAGCAGTTCCGCGACCATTTCGAATGGTCGCACGCGCCGATGGCGCTCAAGTTCTTCGGTCATCTGTTCGTCGAGTATCGCCGCAACTATGTCGCGCAAGCCACCTTCAGCGAGAAGTCAGGGCGGGATCAGGGCACGCAGCCGCCATGGCAGTGGGACCTGATCTCCGAATGGATCCTGCCGAACCGGGAAGCGCTCGGCGAGATTTACCGGCTCTTGTACGCGCCCGGCATCGCCAAACTGTTCCGCGCGGACGAGGAGCGCTTCATCGACCTGACTTCCACAGTCGTTGTCTAATGCGATGTGCGCGGCGGCGATGCCGTGTTCGATCCAAAGGGAACGGTATTCGACACGCCGACCGGCGAGCCCAGCTGGGACTGAACGTCAGCCGTCCGACTGCTTCTCAGCCGGGCAACCGCCGATACGCTTCGACACCATCTGCATACCGATCGTACTGTTGCCCATCGGCGCGCCCGGGTTGACCGTGGCGATCTCGACCGTGACGTCCGAGCCCTGCGAGGTCACGTTGCCGGACATGGTGATTGTGCCCTTGCCTTGTTCCTTGCTTTCGCATTGGAGGAGTGCATCCAGCTTGCCGCCCGAAACGTCAAAACGGTCGTACGTGCATTCACCTTCGTTCTCGATCTCCTGGAACATCTGTTCGAAACCTTCCTTGGCCATTTCCTCGGTAAGGCAGAAGTCGGTCGGTTCGGATTGCCCCATAGCCGCCTGCATCTGCTTGACCATTTCGGGCGGCGCGTCGGGCATCTCCAGCTTGGTGATCTTCATGGTCTGCGAATAGAGGCCCGGCACGGGGCGATCGAGCTTGGCGGCTTCCTGTTGAGCTTCTTCCACCGTTTTCGGGCCGGAATCAGTCTGATTGCAGCCCGCCAGCAGCACAGGTTCAATCCGTCTCACGCATTGCTCCTTCGATATCTTGCGCGTCCGCAGCAAGTGACCACAATGCGAATCACATGACAACCGCTAGGCCGCTTGCGCCGCGCATCTGATGCCATTGCGGAACACATCGGCAACAGCCATATTCGCGCCCATGGCCGAACTCGTTATCCGCCGGGGCCTCGAAGAGCCCGACACTTCCGGGCAATTCGTGCCCCACAAGCCCGAACGCCCGGAAAAGTCGCTGGGCGGCATACCGTTCCGTATCCAGTCGGATTACGAACCGGCGGGCGACCAGCCGCAGGCGATCGAAGAGCTCGTGGAGGCCGCAAAGGACGGCGAACAGACACAGGTGCTGCTCGGTGTCACCGGATCGGGCAAGACTTTCACCATGGCAAAGGTGATCGAGGAGTTGCAGCGCCCCGCCCTGATCCTCGCGCCTAACAAGATCCTCGCCGCCCAGCTCTATGGCGAATTCAAGGACTTCTTCCCCGACAACGCGGTCGAATATTTCGTCTCCTACTATGACTACTACCAGCCCGAGGCCTACGTGCCGCGCTCCGACACCTATATCGAGAAGGAAAGCTCGGTGAACGAGGCGATCGACCGGATGCGCCATTCGGCCACCCGCGCGCTTCTCGAACGCGACGATGTCATCATCGTCGCCTCGGTCTCGTGCCTCTACGGCATCGGCTCGGTCGAGACCTATTCGGCGATGATCTTCGACCTCAAGGCTGGCGAAGTGCAGGACCAGCGCGAGATCATCCGCAAGCTCGTCGCCCTCCAATACAAGCGCAACGATGCCGCTTTCGCGCGCGGCAACTTCCGGGTGCGCGGCGACAACCTGGAGATCTTCCCGAGCCACTACGAGGACATGGCATGGCGCATCTCGTTCTTCGGCGACGAGATCGAGGCGATCCACGAATTCGACCCGCTGACCGGCAAGAAGGGCGCAGAGCTCGACAAGGTGCGGATCTACGCCAATTCGCACTACGTCACGCCCGGCCCGACGATGAAACAGGCGATGGAAGCGATAAAGTTCGAGCTCGTCGAACGGCTGAAGGAACTGGAAGGCGAGGGTCGCCTGCTGGAGGCGCAGCGGCTCGAACAGCGCACCAATTTCGATCTCGAGATGATTGCCGCCACGGGAAGCTGCGCGGGCATCGAGAACTATTCCCGCTTCCTGACCGGCCGCCTGCCCGGCGAACCGCCGCCGACGCTGTTCGAATATCTGCCCGACAATGCCTTGCTGTTCGTCGACGAAAGCCACCAGACGGTGCCGCAGGTCGGCGCCATGGCGCGCGGCGACCACCGCCGCAAGCTGACGCTGGCCGAATACGGATTCCGCCTGCCGAGCTGCATCGACAACCGCCCGCTGCGCTTCAACGAGTGGGACGCGATGCGCCCGCAGACCTTCGCGGTATCGGCCACCCCCGGCCCGTGGGAAATGGAGCAAACCGGCGGCGTCTTCGCCGAACAGGTAATCCGCCCTACTGGCCTGATCGACCCTCCGGTCGAGGTGCGCCCGGTCGAGGATCAGGTGCAGGACTGCATCAACGAATGCCAGGCGACGGCGGCGAAAGGATACCGCACGCTCGTCACCACGCTCACCAAGCGCATGGCCGAAGACCTAACCGAATTCATGCACGAGGCGGGCGTCAAGGTCCGCTACATGCACAGCGATGTCGAGACGCTCGAACGCATCGAGCTGATCCGCGACCTGCGCATGGGCGTCTACGACGTGCTGGTCGGCATCAACCTGCTGCGCGAGGGCCTCGACATTCCCGAATGCGGACTGGTGTGCATCCTCGACGCGGACAAGGAAGGCTTCCTGCGTTCGGAAACCTCGCTGATCCAGACCATCGGCCGAGCCGCGCGCAACGTGGATGGCCGCGTGATCCTCTATGCGGACCGCATCACCGGATCGATGGAACGCGCCATGGCCGAAACCGACCGCAGGCGCGCCAAGCAGGAGGAATTCAACCTCGCGAACGGCATCACCCCACAGACGATCAAGCGCCGCATCGCCGACATCGTCGCGCATACCGCTTCGCAGGACGGGGTGACGGTGGACATCGACGCGGAAGGCGAAAACAACCTCGTCGGCCACAATTTGCGCGCCTACATCGAGGAGCTCGAAAAGAAGATGCGCGCCGCAGCCGCCGATCTCGAGTTCGAGGAAGCCGGGCGCCTGCGTGACGAAATCAGACGGCTGGAAGCGGACGAGCTGGGCCTGCCGGGCGAACCGTCACACGCACCGAAAGTAGGGCGGGCGAACGAAGGCAAGCCGGGGACGCGCAAGCTGCGCTATGGCAAGACGCAAAGGAAATGGGGGCGGTAGGCCGCCGCCGGTGGTCGCGCCAGACGGAGAGGACCATGCCGCAAACGACATATTCGCATATCATGAAAGTCTGCGTCGACGCCGACGTGACCGGCAAATTCTACGCCGATGTGTTCGGTTTCGAGCTCGAGTGGAAGGTCGACGATGGGTTCGGAGAGGTCTTTCATGGAATCACCGAACTGCCCGACGGCGTGCAAAGCCGCATCCGCATGTACCGCAAGGGCGACGTGCGGCTCGAGTTTACCGACTACAGGGACTCGGTCACACTGGGTTCGACCGATCGCCCGCCGCTGAACACGCTGGGCGTCACGCACCTGTCCTTCCGGGTCGAGGATCTGGAAGCGACGCTGGATGCGATCCGGGCCGCCGGAGGCACGGTTCTCGATCATACGCGCGTCAACAATCCCGAAACTGGTGACTACATCATGACGCTCGACCCCGATGGACATCGCATCGAACTCATGCCGATGACGCCGGTGAAACGGGATTAGCGATGCTCATTTCTAACGCGCGCCGGATACGAGGCACTGCCCGCGTCAGATCTTTGGGTAAAGCTAGAATACCCAGTGGCTTCCTTGCTTCATTTCGACATAAAGCGCACCTCTGATTGCGGTATATAACGCAGTTAAATTCCTGCGATATCAGTTAACTAACCGGATTTACCTGCCCGAATTACCCCTGCGCAAGAAATTGCAGACGATAGTGCTCCTGTTCGAGGCGAATTCTTAGGCTTCACAGCCTGGACGCCCGGACCTGGAGACACATCATGAGCAAGTCCATTTTTAGAGCAACCCTGGCTGCAACGGGCCTTCTGGCCACGGCGATCCTGCCGGCAAGTGCGGCTTTCGCAGAATCCGACAATGCGGCTGCGGTCGTCAAAGGCGAGACATGCACCGGCTTCATCCCCACTGCAGACGGCAAGGTCGAATCGCTGATCACGACGAACAAGGGCGCGCACCGCGTGGTGACCAGCAGCGGCGTGGCCATCCTGTCCTGCCAGTTCAGGATCCCACGCAGCGAAGCGCCTTCGAGGGTGCGCACCGCGCGAGGATTCCGGTGCACCGTCGACGGCGAGCCGACAACCGACACAAGGATGCTAGTCAATCCCGGCGGACGCGCGCTGCTGGTCTGCAAGATCAACGGCCAATGAGGGCGCTCCGGCCAGGTCGCATCCGGCACGCGCCGATAGCGGCTGGCTGAGCCGAATAGTGGACTCCTGAATCTATGCGGGGTGGGGCGTTTCGAAACGCGTCTCCAGCGCGTTTTCCTACTTTGCCCTAGCCTGACACACTGCGCCCTCGGCATGCGGCAACCCCGCCCGCATGACCCTATTCGCGAAAGGCGTGCAGTGTCACTCTCTCCCCCGGCAGCCCGGCAATTCCGCGACATGCGGCAGGCGGACAGCGCAGCGGACAGGTGTCACTTGTGTCACCCTAGGCACGCGCGCTTGCGGGCCGTACCTCTGTTGCTTTCAGACCGGAGCGTCCTGAGCCAACTCGGTGGTTCTGCGCATGTCGGTGTAGCTCGTGACCATCTCTTCGGGCTCATGGACGGCATCGGTCACGGGTCCGAAGCCGATGTCTAGGATCGACGAATCGTAGCCGCTGTTGACCACATGGTTCGCATGGATCAGCAGGTCCATGTCGAGCCCCGCCAGGTAACCGTCAATCAGCCGCTGGTAATTGCTGATCGTGCCTTCGATGTCCTTGGCCAGCCGCATCTCGTCGAAATTGTGGAGGCCAAGCTGCTGGATCGGCAGGTTCGAATAGTCCTGCCGCGGGATCTCGGGGAACTGGTCCGAATCGTAGGGCAGGATCGTCGGTTCGCTCGGTGTGTCGTAGACCTCGCCTTCGGGCCGCAGCACGAGCGACCATATCTCGAACAGGCAGGTCTCCGGCGTGAGTGGCCGGATGCGGTAAGACGACATCGCCGAGATCATCGGCAGCAGGAAGAAGTGCGGGAAGATGTAGTCCACCGCCTTGAACTTCTCTTCGGCGAACACCCTGGGGACGTTGAAGATCGGCGCGCCACGCTCGCGCGCATCCTGCTCGACCTGCTCGTAGGCCTTTGCGATGAATGTCGCCGCAGCCTCGGCAGGATCGTCGGGCACGTCCAGGTCGCGCAGTTTCTCGAGCGATTCGGCTTCGGTCTTGTGAAGCATCCCATCCATTCCCGAGCCGGTGCGCTTGTAGAAATCGATGAACTTGCCGACCGTCTCACGCGCGTCGAGATCGAGGTTCGGCGCCCAGCCATCTCCGTCAGGGCCGTAGATCGCGCCCGCGCCCGGCCCCAGATCATGAAGCTGCGGATGGGTCTGCATGACGTGATAGCCCTCCTGGAAGGCCTCCATGGCGAGCTTCCAGTTGGTCGGCAGGACGGTGGCACACCACCAGTCCATCTTCAGCTTGTCGGCATTGCGCGCGTCCAGCCGCTGGGCGATGGGGCCGAGCGTCTCGCGCAAGGGCCGCGCGTTCTCGTCGAAATTGATGAAGGCGCAGCCCGCCCAGAAATCGATGCGGACGGGCTCAAGATCGATCTCTGCCTGGTCGAGCACTTCCTCGCTGAACACCTTGCGGCCAAACACGAAAGAGCAATCGCCTTCCGCATTCCAGCGCCACCCGTGGAACGGGCAGACGAAGCCGCTCGCGCCGCAATTGCCGGGGCCGTTGGCGAGCCGCACGCCGCGATGGCGGCACGCGTTCTTGAAAGCCTTCACGCCCTGCTTGCCGCGCACCACAATGACCGATTTGTCGAGGATCGTGTACTCGACATAGTCACCGACCTCGGGGATTTCCTCCAGCCGGCAGGCCATTTGCCAAACGCGCGGCCACAGGTGCTCCTTCTCGGCCTCGAAGAAAGCCTCGTCGTAATAGCGTTTCGCAGGTATCCGCTCGGGATCGGTGATCCGGAATGGAACCTTGTCGAGCGCCGCTTCGATAGTGTCAGTCATTGGTCTCTACGGCCGGCTGGTTCAGCAGCAAGGAATGCGCACGGAACCCCATTGGCAGGAAATCTATCAGCAAGCGGCAATGCGATTCATGATCCAGGTCAAATCGCGAATCCCTGGTTTTTACCCCCGGAACGTCTCCCTTGGAGGCGGAACCACGTCGGCAAAGGCGTCCATCGACTTCCAGCCGGGATCTGGCGCGTCCTCACCCGCGCGCGGTGCATAAGCGGAAGGCTCTCCCTCCTCGAGGTCGGGAATGTAGCGCGGACAGTTGGGGAATATGGCCTTCGCCGTCACCCGCACGATCATCTGCGCGCCGACAGTCTGCCCCAGCAGCGCATCGTCCCGCACAATCGATGCAGTGCCGTTGACGCGCAGGCGGCGCGGCGCGCCGTCCATCGCGATGAACAGCAGGGCGACATGGGGATTGACGGCGATGTTGCCCAGGCTGCGAAACATGCCGTTTCCGTCATAGTCCGGAAAGGCCAGCTCCGATGCTCCGGTCACACGCACGAATCCGGGCATGCCGCCCTTGAACGAGCAATCAGGCCTGCCCTCGCCATCGGCTGTAGCGAGGAAGAAAAATCCCGAACTTTCGATGAAGCCCCGGTCATCGTCGGTGAATTTGTCGCGCGTGAGGTTCAGCAATCGGTCGGCAAGCGCGCGGCTACCGAACTCATCTTGTAGGGCGCGATTACCCGCATGATAGAAATCCTGACCGTCCATTGTCGAAATCCTCGATTGCCGTGTCCACTTGCAACTTCTTCATCGTCGGCTCGTTGTCAAAGTGCACAGACTTTGAAAGGAGCAAATCACAATGGCCGACAATCACGTTGCCAAGGTCACCGAAGTCGTCGGAACATCCGCCATATCGATGGAGGATGCAATCGAGACGGCCCTCGCCCGTACCGCCAAGACGGTGCGCAACCTGCAATGGTTTCACGTCACCGAACTGCGCGGTGCGCTGACCGACGAAGGCAAGATCGACCGCTACCAGGTTGTCATGCGCGTCGGATTCGGCCTCGACGACGATTAGGCGCTCACCTTTTCCTTCTCGTACCCGAACACGAAACCGCGATAATTGTCCTCGGCGATCTCGTTGCAGCGGTCGCGGTAGAAGCCGAGCCCGCCCTGGTAGACGAGCACCGAGCGCGGCTTTCCGGGCACGTTGGTGCCCATGTACCAGTTGTTCTCGTCATTGATGCGCAGCTGGTCCTTGACCGTATCCATGGCGTGGGCGTTCCACTCGGCCTCGGCCTCGGGCGTGGTATCGATGGTCGTCGCGCCAGTCTCGCGCATGTGTTCGATCGCCCGGCATGACCAGTCGACATGCTGGTCGATCGAATAGATCACGTTGGCGAGCACGCCGGGGCTGGCCGGGCCGGTGATCGTGAACAGGTTGGGGAAGCCCGCGACCATGATGCCGAGATAGGTATGCGGGCCGTCCGCCCAGGTGTCGGCGAGCTTCACCCCGTCCTTGCCGGTGATGTTCATCGCGATCAGTGGGCCGGTGACGGCGTCATAGCCAGTCGCGACCACCAACATGTCGAGCGGATAGGAGTTGTTTTTCGTCTGCACGCCATCGGCGGTGATGCGCTCGATCGGATCCTTGCGCAGGTCGACCAGTGTCACGTTGTCCTGGTTGAAGATCTCGTAATAGCCAGTGTCGATAATGATGCGCCGTGTGCCGACGTAAGTGCCCTGTGGCGGACACAGAGACTCTGCCGTCTCCGGATCCTTGACCTTGGCGCGGATCTTGTCGCGCACGAAGTCGGAGACTTCCTGCGCCACTTCGGCGTTGGTCGAGACATCGGCATAGACGCCAACAAGGGCGGCAGTGCCATTGCCCCAGGCCTTCTCGTAATTGGCGAAGCGCACCTCCTTGGGGTCGTCGAAGGCGTGGTCGCCGAACGGCGTATCGATGGTCGAAGAGGTCGCAGCATAACTCGATCGCTGCCATTCGCGATGTTCTGGATAGCGCGCGCGCAGCTCGGCGTGATCCTCCTCGGTGAGCGGCGGAGTCAGGCACGGCAGCGAGAACTGCGCAGTGCGCTGCATGACGTAGAGGTGGTCTGCTTGTTTCGCGATGGCGGTCGACGCCTGGACCCCGGTCGATCCGGTGCCGAGCACGGCGATCCGCTTGCCTTTCAGCTCGACCTTTTCGCGCGGCCAGCGTCCGGTGTGATAGAGTTCGCCCTTGAAATCACCGATGCCCGGAATGTCGGGCAGGTTCGGCTCGGACAGGGCACCGGCCGCGCTGATCAGGAACTGGGCCTCGAACGCGTCGCCCTTGTCGGTCCCGACCTTCCAGACATTGCGCGCCTCGTCCCAGGTCGCGCTGGTCACGGTCGTCTCGAACTTGATATCGCGGCGGAAATCGTGCCGGTCGGCCAGATGCGACGCATAGGTGAGGATTTCGGGCTGGGTCGAATATTTCTCGGTCCAGTACCATTCCTGATCGAGCTCAGGATCCCACGGCACCGAGTAGTCCAGCGAGGGCACATCGCAGCGCGCACCGGGGTATCGGTTCCAGTACCAGGTGCCGCCGACGTCGGTGCCCTTTTCGATAACCACTGCCGACATGTTCATCTGGCGCAGCCGGAACAGCGTGTGCATGCCGGCAAAGCCCGCGCCGACAACGATGGCATCGAATGTTTGGGTCATGATAATTGCCTATTTCACTTTCGATCAGTGTTGCAGGTCGCGCTCGAGCGTTCGCGATGCAATCCAGAATGCGCCTGCCGCGACAAAGCCAAACGCGCTCATGAAGATCAGCGCCCAGCGCAAGCCATCGGCGACTCCCATGCTCACCGCCAGCGTATCGCTCAGCAGGCCGACTGCAAGAGGCCCCAGTCCAAGCGAAACCAGATTGGCGATGAACAGCTGGATCGCAGAAGCCGGCGCGCGCATGCTCGGCGGCGCGACCGAGAGCATCGAGCTTATTCCCGGCCCGTAATGCAGATTGGACAGCATCGAGTTGAACGCCATCGCGATAAGCGCCAGCGCAAGGCTTTGTGTGGTCATCGCAAAGATGAAGGGTGGAATAAAGGCGAGCGAAGCGATGATGCAGATGTACATATTGTTGCGCACGTCGCGTTTGCCGTATCGATCCGAAAGCTGGCCGCCCAGCCACATGCCCAGCGCCCCGAAACCACCGCTCATCAGACCGATGGTCAGACCGAGGAAGCCCATCGATTCAAGGCCGATCGAGGCAGCGAAACTGGCAACTTCGTCCGGATGGTTGCGCAGGAAGAACGATGCCATAAACAGCGCATAGCCGACCGAGATGAAGGCCTTGATGGTGATGCCTGCGGTCGCCCAGTAGTAGCTCGGTCGGCTTGCCAACGCGATGATGGACTCGCGTATCGTCACGCCTTTGCTCGCAACCTTTTCCTTTGCCGCCTTCAAACGCTCGGCAGTGCGCGGGTCTTTCAGCGTGAAAAATGCCAGCGCGGCAAACAGCAGACCCGGAACACCAGCCAGGAAGAATGCGGCGCGCCAGCCGTACACGTCGGCAACCATACCGCCGAAGGCCATGCCGAACAGGCCACCCAGCGGAGCGCCCATGCCATAGAGGCCAAGCGCCGAACCTCGCTTCTCCTTTTCCGCATAGTCGATGATCAGCGAATGCGCCGGCGGCGTACACCCTGCCTCGCCGATACCGACACCCACCCTTGCTAGCACCAGCTGCACAAAGTTTTGCGCCAGCCCGCAAGCTGCTGTGCAGGCACTCCATATGGCAATAGCGATGGCTATGATGAGCGAGCGGTCCTTGCGTTCGGCCAGCACCGCGACCGGCAATCCCAGGATGGTGTAGAGCACCGCGAAAGCCAGCCCCCCCATAAGGCCCAGTTGCCAATCGGCCAGGCCAAGATCATGTTTAATTGGCTCGGCAAGAATGTTGACGACCTGCCGATCGACGAAGTTGACGATGTAGATAGCGAGCAGCAGCCCCATCACATATCTGCGATAACCCGGCGATCCGGGTGGGGCGTCGAATTCTGCGGCGGCGCTCGCCATGCGGGCAATTCCTCTCATTCTTTGTGGAAGGTGCCTAGCTTGCTCCTCCGGTCCCGGCAATTGTATTCGGCCCGGGGTCATGACTTCACGAATTCCGGCGACGCATTGCGGAAACGCTTATTGCGCTGCCTGTTTGCCAGTGGCACCAATCGACAGACACAACGAAATGCACGGGCGAGGACATGAATTCGACGCAAGACGGCAAGGCAATTGACGCGATCATCGTCGGCGCGGGTTTCGCCGGAATGTATGCGATTTACCGGCTTCGGAGCATGGGCCTCGACGTCCGGGCCTTCGAGGCGGCAAGCGATGTCGGCGGGACCTGGTGGTGGAATTGCTATCCCGGTTCGCGTTGCGACGTCGAGAGCCTGGACTATTGCTATGCCTTCGATGAGGCGCTGCTCGACGAGTGGAAATGGAGCGAACGGTTCGCCACCCAGCCCGAAGTGCTTCGCTATGCGAACCATGTTGCGGACCGCTATGGCCTGCGCGATCACATCAGCTTCAATGCCAGGGTCAACGGCTGCAAATGGGACGAGGATGCGCGCCTCTGGACCGTATCGACGGAAAGCGGCAACAGTGTCCGCGCGCGGTTCCTGATCGCGGCGACCGGCTGCCTTTCCAAGCCGCACCGCCCCGACCTGCCAGGTATCGACGATTTTGCTGGCGAAGTGCTGTTCACCAATGCTTGGCCTCATCAACCGGTCGACCTTGCCGGCAAGCGCGTCGGAGTGATCGGCACCGGCTCATCCGGCATCCAGTCGATCCCGGTGATCGCACAGGACGCCGCGCATCTCACCGTGTTCCAGCGCACTGCCAATTTCACCCTGCCCGCCGTCAATCGCCCGATTTTCCCGGAATACGAAGCCAAAATCCGCGCCGATTACCTCGGCCATCGGAGGGAAATCCTGCAAAACAAGGCCGCGACGGTAAAGCAGACCATCGCCGAATCCGCCTTCGACCTGACCGAAGCGGAGCGCGAGGCCGCCTACGAAGACAAGTGGCAGCGTGGCGGCGCAGGCGGCATTCCAGTGCTGTTCGCCGACTCGCTTACCAATCCCGCATCGAATGAGGCTGCCGCCGAATTCGTGCGCCGCAAGATCAGGGAGATCGTCGACGACCCCGAAACTGCCGAATCGCTGACGCCGCGCGACCACCCGATTGCGACGAAGCGCATCTGCCTCGACACCGACTACTATGCGACCTTCAACCGGGACAATGTCACGCTTGTCGATCTCAAGAAGACGCCCATCGAGCGCGTTACCGCGGCCGGGATTGAGACCAAGGCAGGCGAACATCCGCTCGACGTTCTGGTCTTTGCGACCGGCTTCGACGCCATGTCCGGTCCGCTGCGCGCCATGCACGTGCGCGGCGTGGATGGGCTCGCAATCGAAGACGTATGGGCTGATGGTCCGCGCACCTGGCTGGGACTGATGGTGGCGGGCTTCCCCAACCTGTTCACGATCACTGGGCCGGGAAGCCCATCCGTCATCGTCAACATGATCGCCGCGATCGAGCAGCACGTCGACTGGATCGCCAGGCTGATCGGCGACATGCGCGAGACAGGCAAGACGCGGGTCGAGGCCAGCGAGGCGTCACAGGACGAGTGGGTCGACGAGGTGCGCCGCGTCGCCGAGACGACGCTCTATCCGCTGGCCAACTCATGGTACAACGGCGACAATATCGACGGGAAACCCCGCATGTTCATGGCCTGGCTCGGAGGCTATCCCTCCTATGCCGAGCGGTGCGAAGAGATCGCCTCGGCCGGCTATTCCGGTCTTGAAATGGCGGCGTGATAATGGCGGGAGGTCCACCAATGCAATTCCACCTGTTTCTGCCACAGATGCGGCTTTCGCTCGACCGCATGGTGGAAATTGCACGTGCAGCCGAGTGGGCCGGATTTACCGGCATGGTCGGCATGGATCACCTTGTGCCACCGCTCGCGGAAGACCAGCCGATGTGGGAAGCGATGGTGGCGAATACCTGGCTCGCCGCGCACACCGCTCGGATCAGGCTCGGCTCGCTGGTGCTGTGCGATGCGATGCGCAATCCGGTGGTGCTGGCACGCGAGGCCGTCACGCTCGATCACGCCTCGGGCGGCCGTTTCGAACTCGGCATCGGCTGGGGCTCGTACCAGCAGGAATTCGACACCTTCGGCCTTTCGCCCGAACGAGGACGCGACCGCGTCGTTCGGCTGCGCGAGACCCTGACGATCCTCAGGGGCCTGTGGAGCGGCAAGCCATTCTCCTTCGAGGGACAGTACTTCCGCATCGACAACGCATCGTTCGCGCCAACGCCGCTGACGCAAATCCCGATCCTGATCGGTGGCGGCGGGCCGAAGACAATGGAACTGGTGCGCGAATTCGCCGACTGGTGGAATCTCGATGTCCGCTATCTCGACAGCTATGAGGGCGAGGCTTTCGAGGAACTCAAGAGCAAGGCGGGATCGGCAGGAGTATCAGTGCAGGAAATGGTCGCTTTCGTGCCGGAAGGCGGCGACAAGCAGGCCATTGCAGAGGTTGCGCAGCGCCGTTTCGGTCATTCGAGCCCGGTGGTTGGCACAGGCGCAGAACTGGCGGATCATTTCACCAAGCGCGCCGCCCAGGGCATCGAGCGCACCTATGTCTGGTTCACCGATTTCGGCAATCCGGATACGCTTGCCGCTTTCGGCGAAGAGGTGATTACTCCGATGGCTAGAGCCTAGCTAGTCGCCGCTTTGCGGTAACGGGTCACCAGGACCATCGCCGCCGCCAGCAACACCAGCACGAGGTAGGTCCAGAGGCCGACGTCGTAACCACCTGTACGGTCATAGACTTCGCCTATGAAGCGCACCGAAAGCGCGCCCAGCAACGACATGACCGGCACGAACAGGCCGCGCACCGTGCCGAAACCGGCAAGACCGAAGCGGTCGGCAACCAAGGCGATGTAGATCGGCGCGATCACCGCCAGCGAGAAGCCGATGATCGCCGCCGTGGCCAGTAGCGCCGCATAGTTCTTCGCGACCAGAAGCAGGAAGCAGGAAAGCGACATCGAGAGGATGACCAGCGAGAGCAGAACGGTGCGGTCGGCCCTGTCGCCCCATGCCGCCAGCGCCAGCATCGAAATCAGACCGGTAATTCCGGTGACAGAGATCAGCATTGCGCCCTGCATGGTCGTCAGGCCCGCTTCGATGCCGATCGGCACCAGCGATACCATGAGGCCCTGGCTGATCCCCGAAGCGAGGCCGATCCCGATCGCCAACATCCAGAACAGCGGCATGCGCAGGAAGGTCATTATGCCCGGTGGCGGTTCATACTGCACTGGCTCATCCGCTTCCGGCCGGGGCACCGGATCGGCTGGCGGCACCTGCCCTTTCACTTCGATATCGCCGGGCCCTGGCCGGTCACGCATGAAAAAGGCGAGAAGGCAGACGATCAGCGCCCCGCCAAGGCCAGTTATGAGCACCGAGGAACGCCATCCCTGGCTTTCGATGAGCAGGCCGATGACCGGCGCGCCGACCACTCCGCCCAGCGAAAAGCCAAGCGCGGCAAGCGCCATCGCCCGGCCGCGATAGACGGTGAACCAGCGCGCCAGCAACACGGATCCGGATATGGTGCCGCCGCCCAGCACGCCCGCAGCCACCGGCATGGCAATCAATGCAAGGTTGAGCATCAGAGATTGCGACTGGCTGATGACGACCATGCTCGCACCCATCATGAGCGCGGTTACCATCATCAGATTGCGCGCCGAGTATTTGTCGATCAGCTGCCCGACAATCGGGGCCATCGCCGCATTGCCGAGATTGAGCGCGATCAGCCCGGTGTTGATGTCGGCGCGCGACAGGTCGAACTCTTGCGAGACCGGCAGGATGTAGAGCCCGAAAGATGCAAACGTGGAGCCAAGGAGCAAGGCGTAGATGACAATCGCGGCGGCAACGACATACCAGCCGAAATAGATATCGCGCAACGTCATCCCCTCTCGATTCGGGCTTCTGCCTTGCGGCTCAGCCCGACCGAATGCAAGCCGGTTCAGTCCATGGTAATCTCCAGATCGCGCTCCTCGCCGTTGCTGGCGCGCCATTCTCTCAGGAACGCGAGGAACTCGTCGCAGGGTCCGCCATAGACCGAATTGCGCGGCATCCACGCCTTGGGCTGGCCGTTCTCATCAGTCGCCGCCAGTTCGTTGTTGTAGTAGCTCGGCGTGCACTTGGCGTTGTATTCGATGAAGGGGCCGAGCGATCCTTCGATAGTAGCCGCCCAGTCCTCGGCGGCCCGCTGCGTGGGTTGCAAGGTGGTCGCACCCTTGTCGATGGCCCAGCGCAGGATGTGGGCAATGTTGATCGCGTCCTCATGCGCGCAGGTGACGTAGTTGGGCATGGCCCCGCCCTGCAGTGTCGAGATCGTGAACAGATTGGGGAACTTGCGGCCGACAAGGCCGTGGATCGTTTCCAGCCCATTCGCGATATGCTCACCAAAGGTAAGCCCGCCCGGTCCGACGGGGTCGAAACCCATGCGCCGTGTGTAGTCGGTGGTAACCTCGAACCCGGTCGAGAAGATCAGCAGGTCCAGCTCGTATTCCCTGCCTTCGACCACGACCCCGTTTTCGCTGATCCGGTCAACGCCCGCACCCTTGGTATCGACAAGGGTGACGTTCGGGCGATTGAAGGTGGGCAAATATTCGTCGTGGAAACAGGGCCGCTTGCACATGTGACCAAACCACGGCTTGAGCGCTTCGGCGGTGGCCTTGTCCTTGACGATTTCCTCGATGCCCGCCCGCACTTCATCCATACGTTCGAAATCGGCCAGTTCGGCCGCAAGTGCGAGGTCGTCGGGGCTATCCGCGCGCTCAGCCCCATTACGCCGGTGGATATGGGTCCAGCCGTCGTCGATCAGGTCGGGCTCTGGCATACGGCCCGAAATATTGGCGGTGAAGTTTTCCTCGCGCTCGAAGGCCCAGCCGGGTTTCAGCGAGGCCGCCCATTCGGGATCCGTGTCGCGGTTGTTGCGCGGCCCGACTGCGCTGGGCGTGCGCTGGAATACGTACAGATGCTTCGCCGCCTCGGCGAGGTGCGGGACGGCCTGGATCGCGGTTGCCCCGGTGCCGACGATGCCGACCTTCTTGTCGCCCAGCTTGTCCATGAAGCTGTCCGGGCTGCCGCCGGTGTAATCATAGTCCCAGCGGCTGGTATGGAAGGCATGTCCCTTGAAAGTTTCTATGCCGGGGACGCCCGGCAACTTGGCCTTGTGAAGAATGCCGCCCGCCATGACGAGGTAGCGGGCTGCCAGCCGGTCGCCCCTGTCGGTGGTGACGATCCAGCGCTTGGCCCGCTCGTCCCACTCGGCACCAGTTACCTGGGTCTGAAACAGCGTGCGCTCGTAAAGTCCGAAATGCCGACCAAGCATCTGGCAATAGGCGAAGATTTCCGGCGCCTTGGCATACTTTGCGCTGGGCACATATCCGGTGTCGTCGAGGAGCGGCAGGTAGCAGTAGGATTCAACGTCGCACATGCAGCCGGGATAGCGATTCCAGTACCATGTTCCGCCGAAATCGCCCGCCCGCTCGACGATAACGAAATCGTCGATGCCCTGCTTCACAAGATGCGCGCCCTGGCACAATCCGCCGAATCCGCCGCCGAGAATCACGACCTCGTGCTCTGTCGCAATGGGCTCGCGCACAATCTTTTCGGTGATGTAGGGGTCCTCGTCGAGATCGGCGAAGCGGCCTTTGAGTTCCTGATACTGCGAAGCGCCGTCGGGCCGGATACGCTTGCTGCGCTCTTCCTCGTACTTGGCGCGCAACTGATCGACCGGCATCGACAGCTTGAACTTGCTTTCCAGCGACATCCTCACCCTTTCCTGACCCTGTCGGCCTTTCCGGCAAGGTGGCGCAATCGCTGCGTGCATGCAATCGAGGCGATTGGCGCGAGCCGGGAAATCCGTAAATATGTAAGATGGGAAGCCGTCGAAAGGGCGAAACCGAAGAGCAAATTTGCGCCGGATCAAGGCAAAGCAGGCTTGCCTCTTGCAGTTTGTGAGCCATTATGGATCGGCATACCGGCGCACGATCGGTAACAAGCGGAGACCTGGAATGAGCAGCGCCTTCAACGAGACCATTCTTCAGACCTGGGCGATTCACCTGTCGCTCCTCGCTTTCGTGGCGATCGCGCTGGCCTCGCGGCTAGGGGCAGCGGCCGTGCGGCTGGTGCCGGGCTTCCGGGAAGCCGAAGTGCTCAACAAGGAGACGGCAAAAGCCAAGCTCGCCAAGCCAGCCTACCTCGAAAACATGATGTGGAACCGCAAATGGCATTTCGTCTTCACGGGCGTCATTTTCGGTATCATCCTGCCGTTCTGCCTGACGCTCGAACCCGATGTGTGGTGGATGTATCCGGTGCAGATCGTCACCATCCTGATGGTCTACGACTTCTTCTACTACTGGACGCACCGCATGCTGTTCCACGATACGCCGGGTCGGGTCGGACCGCTCAAGTGGATGCATGCCACGCACCACCGCCAGCTCAATCCCTGCCGCATGGATTCGGGCTACCTCAACCCGCTCGAGAGCGCGATCGGGCTGGGTCTCTATGTCCTCACCATCGCCTTGCTGACGCTTGTGTTCGGGCGTTTCCATGTCGGCATGATCGTCGTCACCTGGATCGCATTCCAGCAGATCAACCTGCACAATCACGACCTGTGGGACCGCGACCGGTTTGCTGGAGGTTACATCGCCACCATGGCCGAGATGCATCACCACCATCACTCCCGGTTCACCGGCGGCAATTTCGCGACAATCACCCTACTTTACGACTGGATGTTCGGCACCCTCGATTATGGCAAGGGGCCCGGCGTGAAGGTCAGCCAAGAGGAGCGACTGGCTAAGCAATCACAAGCGGAATTGCCGACAGAAGCTTGATTGGCTCTTAACCCGCGATCCGCGTTGTGATATAACGTCGCTCACAGTCAATAGGAGCGACGGAGAGATAGATGGCAACCCTTACGGAAGCGGTGGAGAAGCCCGCCCACGTGCCTGATGAGGCGGTGTTCGACTTCGACTTCCATCACGATCCGGCGCTGCTGGCCGATCCGCACGCGCGCATGATCGAACTGCTCGAAATTGCTCCCAAGGTGTTCTGGACACCGCGCAACCGTGGCACCTGGATCGCCATCGGCTTCGACGAGGTGTTCAGCGCCCTGCGCCGGACCGATGAGTTCTCCAGTTCGATCCTCCCGCCCGAACAGATCGAAGAGCTGCTCAAGCTCATGCCGGAAGACATGCCGAGAATCCCGCGGTTGAAGCCGATCACTATCGACCCGCCCGAGCACACTACGATCCGCACCCCGCTTGCCAAGGCGTTCTCGCCCAAGGCGGCGATGAACCAGCTCGACGAGATAAAAACCCTTACCAATGAGCTAATCGACGCCATTATCGACAAGGGGCACTGCGAGTTTATCTCCTCGATCGCCGAACCGCTCCCGGTGACCGTGTTCCTGCAGATGTTCGGTCTGCCGGTCGATCGCCTCGCCGAATTCCGCGATCTGGTTCACGAAGTGCTCAATCCGCCACCCGATGTCGACCTCGGCCCCATGATTCTGCGCAAGGTGGCAGACGCACTGACCGATGACATCGCTGCGCGGCGTGATAATCCGCAGGGCGATATTCTCAGCCAGCTCTGGGCGCTCGATGTCGATGGCGAGCCGATGACGATGGACGTGATGGAGGACTATGCCGTCCTGCTGTTCATCGCCGGCCTCGATACGGTGATCAACGCGATGGGCTTTGCCGTGCGGCATCTTGCGGAACACCCGGACTTGCAAGCGAGCCTGCGCGACGATCCTTCGCAAATTCCCGACGCGGTCGAGGAGATGCTGCGCCGCTACTCCTTCGTGGTGCCGCTGCGCCGTGTCACGCGCGATACAGAACTGGGCGGCGCCCAGCTCAAGGCTGGCGACAGCCTGATGCTGCACCTTGCCAGCGCCGATCTTGACCAGCGCAAGTTCGACCGGCCCGACCAATTCGACATTACGCGCGACCTCAAGGCGCATGTCGCCTTCGGCGGTGGCCCGCATCGCTGTGTCGGCATGCACCTGGCGCGGATCGAGCTGCACACGCTTTATCGCCAATTGCTGGCACGCCTGCCGATGTGGCGGCTCGATCCCGATCACCCACCGACTTACCACAGCGGCAACGTGATCGCGGTCGATTCGCTGCACATCCGCTGGGATTGAAAATCCTCGCTGGCAATATTTCCCGATACAGGCGCTTTTCCATAGGCTAGCCTCCCCACAAATAAGACCGGGGAGGCAGGCCTGAATACCCAAGTAACGACCGCGCGCGGCGAGTGGAAACAGCACTGGCCGGTCGTGACCGCGACCGCTGCGGGAATGGCGCTGGCCGCCATGCTGAGCTCGGTCTTCGGGGTCATGCTCGAACCGATAGAGGCCGAACTCGGCTGGAGCCGCGCGCAAATCTCGAGCGGCCCGTTTGTGGTCTCGATCATGGGGCTGTTCCTCGCCGCCCCGGCCGGTCATCTCATCGACCGCTGGGGTTCGCGCCTGACCGGGCTGATCGTGATTGCCTGCACATTCGTCGCGATTCTCGGCATGGCGGCGGCAGGAAAACAGCTGTGGCACTGGTGGGCGGCATGGTCGATTTTCGGCATTGCCGGGGCCTTCACCTCCACCGTGTGGATGGCGCCGGTATCCACCCTGTTCGACAGGGGTCGCGGCATGGCGATCGCCGCCACCATCGCCGGTGCGAGCATCAGCGCCATCGCGGCGCCGCCGATCGCCGAATGGTTCGTCCAGCATTACGGCTGGCGCACGGCTTTCGTGGCGATGGCGGCAATCTGGTGCGGGCTAACGCTGCCGTTGGTGCTGTCCTTCGTCCCCGGTCCGCCGAAGGGACAACCGGCAATCTCCGCCGACGCGGTCGATACGCCGGTGGATCTGCCTGCTTCTGGTTCGACCGGCGGATATGGTCCGCGCGAAGGACTGACCTCCCGGACTTTCTGGTTGCTCTTCGCAGCATCGATGATCAGCGGCGTTGCCGGCCTGGCACTGCTTCTGAACCTTGTCCCAGTGCTTACCTACACCGGAATTTCGCGTCCCGACGCAATCATGATGGCAAGCGCAATGGGCATTTCCGGGCTTGTCGGGCGACTGGTCGCCGGCTGGCTGATGGACAATTACGACATTCGCTGGCTGGCAGTTTTCGGCAGCCTGTTTTCGATCGTCTTTCCGCTTACCTTGCTGGTCGCGCCAGGCGTGGTCTGGATCACCCTGGCCGCGCTGATCTTTCACGCGCTTGTCGGCGGGCTGCGGGCGAGCGCTGTCATTTACATGACGAGCGCCTATCTCGGCGGGCGCAGCTTCGGCCTGTTCTACGGCGCAATCACCACCACCACGACGGTAGCACAGGGGCTCGGTCCGCTGATCGCCAACTACATCTACGATCAGACCCAGTCGTATCAGCCGGCGATATGGGCGATGCTGCCGGGCTACCTGATAACGGCGCTATGCTTCTTCGCACTGGGGCCGAAACCGGATTTTTCCCACCCGGCTAAGGAGGCCTAATCAGCCCAGCAGAAGCGGATCGTACTTGTCCCACTCCTTGCCCGGTCCGCGCGTGAAGCCAAGGTCCGCCGCAACATCGTCGAGCTGCATTTCAAGGTAGGGATCGTAGTCGACCATGAATAGCGGCATCTTGACCGCCTGTCCGGCTGCGAAGCCCAGCGTCATCGCCTCGATCGTGATCGGCACGCCCTGCGGATAATTGTAGAGCTTGTTCACGAGGAAGGTCGAGCAGGTCATATCCGCCGCCTTGCCGATGGCGAGCGCGAACTCCGGCGAGAAATAGTTATGAATCGATGCCACGGTCATCGAATTGACGCCATGCTCGCCCGCCATGTTGGCGCCAAAGCCGGAGACGATGTGACTCATGTCATGGGCATTGACCATCATCTTGTGAACATATTCGAGATCGTTGGCGGGCGGATCGGTGCGCATGAAGAACATCTCCAGCCCCGACTCCTCGATGAATTCGTGCACCGCGTGGCCGAGGGTGCCCGGCGCGCAGCTCGCAAGGTGATCGCGATCGAAATGCAGCTGCTTGCGCGCGTCAAGCCAGGCGGCGAATTCCGGATTGTTCTCCCGCTCGATCTGGATCAGGCGCGTGTTCGCGGCCCAGTCCTGCACGTCGGCAATGCCCTTGACCATGTCGGGAATATCATAGGTGGTCGCGATGTCGTCTCCGAAGCGGCGCAGCGACATGTTGACGAAGGCATGCTTGAACAGCGGGCTGTTGAGATAGACCGAAGTCGTGTTCGCCACGCTTCCGGCGGCGGGCATCTGGTCGCCGCGCATGTAGGCAACTTCCTGCGGCAGCATACCGTGCGCGCGGACATAGACCCGCTTGGCTTCGTCGCTCATCAACTGGACCTGTTCGGTCATCGCAATTCCTCTCACCGCGAATATTAGGCCTGCACAGTATCTTTTTATCAGGCGATACGCAACGCCCAGGGCCTATGGCGATACAGCCCTAAAGCTTGCCGAACTTCGCCTCGTATGCGCCGCTATCCCCCTCGGCGAGAAGCCGCGCCTGCTCGACCCAGTTATCGCGCCTGATCCGCCCGGCAAATGTGCCGAGCTCGGCGTCGATCCGGTCTATCTCCGCATCGTCCCACGCCGCGATCTGGGCAAAGCTCGACACGCCCAGCCCTTGCAAAAGCGCAGCGATCTTGGGGCCGAGACCCTTGATCCGGGTAAGGTCGTCGCCAGTCGCTGGCGCGGATGCAGGAGCCGGTGCCGTCGTCAGTTCGACCTCGTCCTGAGCCGCAACGGCAACCACCTCGCCAATTCCCGCCATCGTCCCGGCAGCGGCAGGCGGGGTCAGATCGGCGGCGGGCGGCGCATCGATCAGCGCCTGATTGCGCTGCGCCGGAGCAGCGCCTTCGTCGAGCACGTCCGGCCTGTGTTCGCGCCTTCCCGCGTCGCTCGATCCGCGGGCGAAGATCCACCACGCGACCAGCAAGCCGATCAGCAAAGCAAGGGCAAAGACGATCCAATTCGCCTCGATCATTTGCAGCATGTCATTCTCCAGAATTCCCAAGTCCCCAGATCGCCCAGCCAAGGCCAAACCCCAGAAAATAGGTCAACAGGGCCAGCACCATCATTTCGAGCCACAGCGGCATATTCCCTGCCTTCCCCTCAGCCCGGCCCCGGCGTGTCGATCGGCGTCGGCGCAAGCGGAGCCTTCTCAATCACCGAAAATTCGATACGACGATTGGCCGGATCTTCTGCGGCCAACCCTTCGAGCGGCTTTTCCGAGCCAAAACCGCTCGCGCGCAAGCCATCGGCGGGAATGCCCCTGCCAACCAGTGCCCAGCGAATGGCTTCGGCACGCGCGCGGGACAGGGCGAGGTTCGCCGTCGCATCGCCGTTGCTGTCGGTATGGCCGGTGATCGCGATAATCCCGCCAAGGCAGGGCCGCAGCGCCCCTGCAACCTCGTCGAGCACTTCCTCGCTGGCCGCATCGATCGAGGCGCTGGCCTCGGCAAAGCGGATCGAGCGGGCCTTCAGGATCGCCTCGACGTCGTCCTGGCAATGCAGGCTCGCATCGGGCGGCGGACCTGCGCCTTCGGTGTCCGCACGGCGCGATGCCCCGCCGCGCCAGGAAGCGCCTCCCACGCCCGGCGCCGCAGCGATCGAGGCAGCGATCCGGGCGCGTGTGCGTGGGGGCAAATCCTCGCCACCGCTCAACATGGCATGGCGCGTGAGCCACCCGCCAGGCAATACAAAGGAAATCGAGATGCCTTCGCCACCGGCATTATCGCGAACCTGTTCGGCAGTCGCCTGCAGGCTGGCGACCAGCCCGCGCCCGCTGCGCGCACTGCCAGCCATTGCAAGGGCAAGGACGGCAGCGGCTCCGGCAAGGAAGGTGGCGAGGGATAACGGCTTCACGAGCCGAGGCGATAGCCTGCCCGGCCCGTGCGCTCAACCTGTCTGCGTCAGCCGCCCTTCATTGAATCGGCGACGCCGACCAGTCGCAGGAATTCCTGCCTCCAGTAGTCGCCATGCCCCTTGGCGAGCGCCGCGACGTCGGCATAGGTAAAGTCCTTGAGCAGCTCGTCGCCGCGCATCGTCTGGCCGAATGCCGCAACTGCCGCAGCGAAGGCGAAATCGCCGGTTGGCCTCGCGCTCGTCGCAAGGGCGCGGGCGGGAACCACGCGCTGGATAAGCCGCGAAGTGCTGCCGTTCGGCAGTTTGTAGCGCAGCTTGACGTGGGCAAGCTCGCCCGAGCGGCTGCTTGCCGCCGCGGGCAGCGGATCCTGATAGCGGCGCGGCGCGATCCAACCCTTGGCGCCACGTGGCACAATCTCGTAGATCGCGGTCACCTGATGGCCCGCACCGATATCGCCGGCATCGACCTTGTCGTTGTCGAAATCCTCCTCGCGCAGCGCCCGGTTCTCGTATCCGAGCAGGCGGTACTGGGAGACTGCAGCCGGATTGAACTCGACCTGGATCTTCACGTCCTTGGCGATCGTGAACAGCGTCGATTCCATCTGGTCGCCGAGTACCTTGCGCGCTTCGAGAGCCGAATCGATGTAGGCGTAGTTGCCGTTCCCGTGATCGGCGATCTGCTCCATCATCGCTTCGTTGTAATTGCCGGTTCCGAAGCCCAGCGTGGTCAGCGTGATGCCATGGTCGCGCTCGTGCTCGATCATTTCGATCAGCGACTTGGTGTCCGAGACGCCGACGTTGAAGTCGCCGTCGGTAGCGATGAGGATGCGGTTGACCCCGCCTTCGATGAAATTGTCGCGCGCGATGTTGTAGGCGAGCTTGAGGCCCGCCGCACCGGCGGTCGACCCGCCGGCCTGCAACCGCTCCAGCGCGGCCCTGATCTTGCGCTCGTCGTTCGTCGGCTCGAGCACCATGCCGGCCGCCCCCGCATAGACAACGATCGATACGCGGTCCTGCTTGCCCAGTTCGCCTGCCAGCCCGGATAGCGCCGTCTTGACCAGCGGCAGCTTGTCAGGGCTGCGCATCGAGCCCGATACATCCATCAGGAATACGAGGTTGGCGGGTGGGCGGCCTTTCTTCGCAAGATCATAGCCGCGCAGGCCGATGCGCATCAGCCGCGTATCCGGGTTCCACGGGCTGACGGCGACATCCGTGGTGATCGAAAACGGCGCCTCGCGGCTGTCGGGCATCGGATAATTGTAGCGGAAATAGTTGATCATCTCCTCGGTGCGCACCGCATCGCGCGGCGGCATCCGGCCCTGCATCAGGAATCGGCGTGCATTGGCATAGGCGCCGGTATCGACATCGACCGAGAAGGTGGAGACCGGCTCGCTGGCAGTCAGCTTGACGGGCGAGACTTCCTTGCCGTCGTAACGCTCGCGGCCCGGATCCTGCGCAACCATGACCGGGGGAATATGATGAGGATAGCGCGACATTTCTGCTTCTGGCGCCGGCGAAGGCCTGACCAGTCCGCCGGACGCTATCGCATCGCTGCGCACTTTGGCAGTTGCGGGCGGTGGCGGCGGAGCGGGCGGCACATAGCCTGCCTGATCATTCGCGGCCCCGTCGGTCCGCTGTCCTGTCACGACGACGCGCTGTTCTTCGCTGGCGCCGGGCGCGGGCTGGCTGGCATCGCTCAGTTCGGTCTGCGCCGCGCAACCCGCGATCAGCGCGGCAAGGCAGCAGGCAGTGGCTATCCGGATCGGTCTCATCAAATTCCCTCCATCATCACGCCCCGATGCAAGGAGGCCAAAGCGGCACTTAACGACGACTGAACGCCCTATACATGCGACGAACGGTTAATCTGAGGGTAAGCTTGCCGTGCCCTTCTGGAACAGTTTGCGGTCCTCTGGACCGAAGCCCCGGTGCCAGATCACCCAGCCATAGACGCCGAGTATAGCTGGAATGCCGAACAGCAATTCCGCCCATTCCGGCAGATAGCGGGTCACCAGCCAGCCGACGATGACTGCCGGCGCCGCTGCCCAGACAAGTGCCCAGCGCCAGTTGTTCACGCTTTCGCCGAGCAGTCGTGCAAGCATCCGCGACTTGACCAGCGAGGCGAATGCCAGAGCCAGAGCCAGAGCCAGCGCAGCGGCGGCGGCCCGGAAAAGTTCGCCAAGGCCCAACTGTTCGACCAGCATGATCCCGCCCACGGTCAGCAATGCCTGAAGCGTGATCGTCGCAATCGAGATAATCACGTTGCGCACCCGCGCCATATAAATCAGCGCAGCTTCACTGACCACGGCGGTGGCGGCGACGACTTCGGCAGCAAGCAGCAAGGCCAGCGCACCGGTTCCGCCAACAAATTCCGGGCCTATCAGTCCCATCACGCCTTCGCCGGGAATGCCCAGCGCCAGCGCGATCCCGGCCTGCGCCGCCACGATCCAGAAGCCGACCTGGCAGACCTGCCGGGCGATGGCGGGCAGGTCCTTCTCCTTGAGGCGGCGGGTTATGACCGGCCCGAGGATCGGCTCGAAGCTGGTCTTGAGCTTTTGCGGCAAGCTCGCGACTTGTTGCGCGACATAATAGACGCCGACCGCCGCTGGCGAGACAAACAGGCCCAGGATCAGGATGTCGATGCGCCGCGTCCCCCATTCGATCGCATCGGCACCCGCGATCGGCAGGCTGCGCAGTGTCAGCCTTCCCAGCGCGCTCGGGTGAGGGCGCCAGCCTTTCGGCAGGCCGTAGGCGCGCAAGAACGGCACCAGTGCAGTAAGCGCGGCAGCGAAGATCGAGACGATATAGGCCACGGAAAGTCCGCTGGCAGGAGCGATCCAGATCATCGCCCCTGCCATGATCGACAGGGTCCAGGGCTCGACCACGGCGCGAGCGCGCACCGTCGCACCAATGTTGAAGCGATAGGCAAGCGCGGCAAGCCAGATTTCGGTCAACGCCAGCGGCGGGATCGCGATAACCATCAGCCGGTCGATCTCGCTGAACTCGCCGCCGGGAAACAGCGGCGCGGGCACGAACCAGAAGAACAGCGCCAGCGCGCTGGACGTCAGCAACGCGACGAGCACGCCGGCGGCCACGACATTGGCGGGATGGTCGTCCGATTCGGCCAGCCGCTGCGCAAGGCCGCGCTTTTCGCCCAGCGTACACAACATCGCGCTCAACTCGATAACAACGAGTGCTGAAGCGAAGCGGCCCAGTGCATCGGGACCATAGGCAGCGGCACGTCCGGCTATGAACAGGAAGGGGATGCGTGCAGCCAGTCGCAGGAAAAAGCCGAAAAAGTTTGTCCGCCCACCACGGGCGATCTGGGCGATATCATCGCCTGCCTGAGCCTCGCTCAAGCGCCGGGCTCCTGCTCGGCCCGTAGCGGACGCGATAGCAGGTCCTCGACAACCTGCGCGGCAGGCGCATCGCCAGCCAGCAGGCGATTCACCGCCACGACGATCGGCATGTCGATGTTTTCGGCCTGCGCGATTCCGGCCAGGACCGGCGCCGTCGCAGCTCCTTCGGCAACGCTGTTCTTGCCTGCCAGTGCCTCCGCCGCGCTCACCCCCTCACCCAGCGCCTTGCCCAGCGAAAAGTTGCGGCTGGACGTAGAGGAGCAGGTCAGCACCAGATCGCCGAGTCCGCACAGCCCGGCCAGAGTCTCGCTGCGCGCACCCTTCGCCCTGCCGAAGCGCAGCATCTCGGCATAGCCGCGCGCGATCAGCGCCGCGCGCGCGTTCTGGCCCAGCCCAAGGCCTTCGATCACGCCGCAAGCGATCGCGAGTACGTTCTTGACCGCGCCGCCAACCTCGGCGCCAATGAGATCATCCGAATAGTAAGGCCGCAACGTCGGCCGCGCGATTGCGGGCGACAGTCGCTCCCACTGCGCTTCTCCGCTTGAACAGGCCAGCGTCACGGCAGTCGGCAGTCCGGCGGCGACCTCGTGCGCGAAGGTCGGGCCAGAGAGAACGGCGAGGTTTGCGCCCGGCGCGGCATCAGCAGCGACGTCAGTCATCAGCCGACCTGTCTTCGCTTCGATCCCTTTGGCGCAGAGCACCAGATCGCGGTCGCCTTGCGGGAGGTCGGCAAGGACCGAGGCAAGAAACTGCGCGGGGACGACCACGAGCAGCACCGGCAGCGCCGCAAGGTCTGCAAGATCGCCGGTTGCTCTTACCGTATCGATCAAGCGCGCCGAAGGCAGGAACATGCTGTTGGTGCGGCTGGCGTTGATCTCTTCGACCAGCTCGGGTTCGCGCGCCCAGAGCAACACCTCGCTGCCGTCACTCGCCAGGGCCTGGGCCAGCGCCGTGCCCCATGCACCCGCGCCGATCACGCCGACGCCAGTCATGCCTTGACCCCCGCGCCGCGCGCCGGAGCCGCATCGGGATCGAGCGGCCAGCGTGGGCGGGCAACGAAGTCGAGCGGATCGGACTGGCCCAAGGTAAGTCTCTCGATCCCCGCCCAGGCAATCATCGCGGCATTGTCGGTGCACAGCGCCAATGGCGGTGCGACAAAGCACAGATCGTGCTCGCTTGCCAATTCTTCGAGCGCAGCCCGGATCGCCTTGTTGGCGGCAACCCCGCCCGCGACCACCAGAGCATTGACGGGCCTGACTGTGCCAATGGCGTGGCGAGTCCGGTCAATCAGGCAATCAATCGCCGCCTGCTGGAACGAGGCGGCAATGTCGGCGTCCGTGTGTTCGCCCGATTCCTTCGCACGCAGCACCGCACTCTTGAGTCCCGCGAAAGAAAAGTGCGGTTCCTTGGCACCCATCAACGGGCGCGGCAGTGGCACCGCCTGTGGATCGCCCTCGCCTGCCAGCCGCTCCACTGCCGGGCCGCCGGGATAGCCGAGCCCCAGTAATTTAGCCGACTTGTCGAAGGCCTCACCCAAGGCATCGTCGATGGTCGTGGCGAGACGGCGATATTTCCCCGCCCCTTCGACCAGAAGCAATTGACAATGGCCGCCGGATACCAGCAGTAGCAGGTAGGGAAAGTCGAGATCGGGATCGGCGAGGCGCGGCGACAGCGCGTGCCCTTCAAGGTGGTTGATCGCCAGCAAGGGCTTGTCCGATGCCATGGCCAGCGCCTTGGCAGTGACGAGGCCGACCATGACCCCGCCGATCAGCCCCGGCCCGGCTGTCGCGGCAATCGCGTCGACTTCGGTAAGGCTTATGCCTGCCTCGGCCAAGGTCGCGTCGATCAGGGGAGTAAGGCGCTCGGCATGGGCACGCGCGGCAATCTCCGGCACGACCCCGCCGTAGGGCCGGTGCGCGTCATCCTGTGAAGCAATGCGCTGCGCCAGCACCGTGCGGTCGGCACGCACCAGCGCGGCCGCCGTTTCGTCGCAGGACGATTCAATTCCGAGAACAATCTCCATCCCTGCTTTCACTTATAGACATTGCCGACTAGCACAAGCAGGCCATGACCCGTTCCACGATCCGCCTCGGCACCCGCAGCTCACCGCTCGCCATGGCACAAGCCCATGAGGCACGCGACATGCTGTGCGCGGCAGGTGGGCTGAGCGAGTCCGCCATTGAGATCGTCCAGCTCCGCGCCAGTGGCGACAAAGTCCAGGATCGCCCGCTTGCCGAGATCGGCGGCAAGGCGTTGTGGACCAAAGAACTTGATGCGGCGCTGCTGGCTGGCAAGATCGATTTCGCGGTCCATTCGGCCAAGGATGTCGAAACCATCCGCCCATCCGAAATCGCGATCGCCGCAATGCTTGCGCGCGAGGATGTGCGCGATGTGCTGGTGGGAGCGAAATCGATCGCTGCGCTGCGCTCAGGCGCGGTGGTCGGCACCAGCGCGCCTCGCCGCGCGGCGCAGCTTCTCAACATGCGGCCCGACTGCCGCGTCGTGCCGATCCGAGGCAATGTCGCGACCCGCCTCGCCAAGCTGGGGGCGGGCGAAGTCGACGCGACTTTCCTGGCCAAGGCCGGGCTCAACCGGCTGGGTGAGAGCGGCGTGGGCCACCCCCTCGATCCCGAAGACTGGCTGCCGGCACCGGGGCAAGCCGCCATCGCCATCGAATGCCGCACCGACGATACCGAGATGCGCGACCTGCTTTCACGGATCGACCATGCTCCGACTCACCACGCCGTTCTGGCCGAGCGCGCGCTGCTCGCCGCGCTGGGTGGATCGTGCCACTCCCCGATTGCCGTCCACACAAGCTACAGTGGAGACTCGATGACGATGCGCGCCGCCCTATTCAGCCCGGACGGTGCGGAACGTGTCGAATCCAGCGCAGGATTGGCGCCGGGGGACTGCGATACGCCGCGCCAACTTGCTAACGCGCTGTTAACCATGGCACCGCCCGCAATCGCCGACCATTTCTCTAAACCTCAAGTGGACTTGAGGTAATGCATTTGATCGTAATTCGTCCTCAGCCGGGCTGCCAGGCGACGGTTTCGGCCGCGCTGGCCCGTAGCATCCAGGCATATGGTTGTCCGCTTTTCACCATTCGGCCCGTGGCATGGGACCTACCAGACAGCGAGAACTTCGACGCGGTGCTGATCGGCAGCGCCAATGCGATTCGACAAGGCGGCGACGGGCTTGCGGCGCTGGCGGGCAGGCCCGCCTATGCCGTCGGCGAGGCAACTGCGCAGGCCTGCCGCGACGCAGGCCTTGAGGTAATCGCCACTGGCACGGGCGGCCTGCAGGCCGTGCTGGCGAAGCTCGATCCGACACACCGGCGATTGCTGCGGCTGGCAGGCGAGGCACGCGTCGCTCTCGACCCACCCACCGGCATCACGATCATCGAGCGCATCGTCTATGTCAGCGAGCCCCGGCCCATGCCCGGCGAGCTTTGCGAACTGATACGCGCACCGTCGGTAATCGCGCTACATTCCGCGGAAGCAGCGCGCCACTTTCGCCGGGAATGCGAAAGGAACAGGGTCGATATTTCCCGGCTTACGCTCGCTACAATAGGTCCGCGCGTGGCCGAAGCTGCGGGTGCAGGCTGGCAGCAGGTGCAATGCGCCGCAAATCCCAGCGAACCTGCGCTGCTGGCCTTGGCGCACGAGATGTGCAAGGAATCAGACTGATTACTATGCCCGACAAGCCCCAAACGGAGAACGACAAAGGGTCAATGGAAGAACGGACCGAAACTCCTGGCATACCAGCGCCAGCGACCTTGACCACGCAGCCCCGGCGCTCCGCGCGGGGGCAGGTGCTGGTTGCCCTGCTGGCTTTCCTGCTTGGCGCGGCACTGGTCGGCTGGCTGGCGTGGCAAGGCAAATTTAACGGCCTGTACGCCGACCATGAGAGCGCCGCCCTCGCCGATACGGTGCCGCCCAAACAGACGCGCGACGAAGATTCGGCAACAGACGATGAGAGCGGCGAGATGCGCGCGGTAGGCAATATCGAGGCCCGCCTGGCCATGCTGGAAAACCGACTTTCGCGACTCGACGTGCAGGCCAATGCGGCCTCGGGCAATGCTGCGCGCGCAGAAAGTCTGCTGATCGCGTTCGCCGCACGGCGCATGATCGATCGGGGCGAACCGCTGCGGTATCTCGCCGATCAGATCCAGCTGCGCTTCGCCAATGCCCAACCGCGAGCCGTGCGCACGATCATCACATTCGCACGGGACCCGGTCACCGTTGACCAGCTTGCCGCCCGGCTTGAGGCATTGTCCCCACAACTGACCGGAACGGCTCCCGACACAAGCTATCTCGACAGGATCATGGACGACCTTTCGAACCTGTTCACGATCCGCCGTGAACCCAGCGAGGTGATCGGCCCCGAGGCCGGCATCGAGCGGGCGCGGGTCATGCTGCGCGCAGGTCGGATCGAAGAGGCAGTGGCGCAGGTGCAACGCCTGCCCGGCGCCCAGTCGGCTGAAAAGTGGATCGCCGACGCCAAGCGATACGCCGAAGTGCAAGAGGCGCTCGACCTGCTCGAGACCGCAGCGATGCTGGAACCGACCCGCCTGCAAGACGCGGAAGGCAACAAAGTTGAGCAGGCCAGTCCGCTGGCCACACCCACCGAAACACCGGACATGGGCAAGCCGAATTAGGCCCCTAAGACTTGAGCAGTTCCGGCAGTTTGCCCGACATCCCTCGCGCCTCGTCCATGAAAAAGCACTTCAATGCGGGCAGACGCTGCACCGCGCCCATGCCAAGCCGCCGCATGGCGCTTGGCAATCTGCCGGGAAAACCGAACAGACGCGTGAGGCCATCGGTCACCGACATCACCATGAGGGCATCGAGGCTGCGCCACTTCTCGTAACGGGCAAGCAGTTGAGCATCTCCCGGCTCCAGCCCCAACCGCATGCCTTCGGTGAGCACCTCGACCAGCGCGCCGACATCCCTCAAGCCCAGGTTAAGCCCCTGCCCAGCAATCGGATGCATGCCATGAGCCGCGTCGCCAACCAGCGCCAGCCGGTGATCGGCCAGCTTGCGCGAATGATGAAATTTCAGCGGGAACCCCATGCGCGGGGCGGCCAGCTCAATCTCGCCGAAAATTCCGTGCATCTTCGCATGGACTTCGCTTGCGAATACCCCGTCGGGCAGCTTGAGCACGCCAGCTGCGTCTTTCTCCGCCACGGTCCAGACCAACGCGGACCGATGGCGGCCATCGGGCAGGTCGAGCAGCGGCAGAAGGGCGAAAGGCCCGTCGGGATAGAATATTTCCCAGGCCACACCCTCATGTGGTTTCACATGCGTCAGCGCGGTGACAATCGCGCGGTGGCTATAGTCCCATTTTGCCAGCGAAAAACCCGCTTCGTCGCGGGTCGGCGACATCCGCCCCTCAGCCGCGACCATAAGGCTGGCCCGCAGGACTTTGCCATCGCCGAGCGTGACCGAAACACCATGCGGCCCACGCTCGCGCGCCACGACCTCGGCCTTCGTGTGCCACGCAATCGCATCGTTGCCCTGGGCCGCCGCGAACAGGGCCAGCCGTAAATCGCGATTGGCGAACATCCGGCCCAGCGAGCCTTCCTCCGGCTTGGGTCGAAAATCAATCCGCCCCGGCTTCATCCCGTCGGTGACGGCAATCGCCTCGATCGGGCAACCCAGGGCCTCGAGCCTGTCGGCAATGCCGATGTTCCCGAACAGGTTCCAGCTCGCCGTCGAAATGGCGGAGGCGCGCCCGTCCGCGCCGTCGGCAGTCAACTCGGCGGGATCGCCGCGCTCGACAACATGGCTGGTCAGGCCGGCCCGCGCGGCGGCGAGCGCCAGAGTCATGCCGACCAGTCCGCCGCCTAGAATCAGCAAGTCGCGCTTTTCAGCCAATGAATCAGGGCGTGTCGTTTCGCTCATCCCGCTCTATATCGGCGCGCATGATCGCCTTGTCGAGCATCCTCAAGACCGCGCGTCACGCATTTGCGGTGCTGGTCCTGCTGCTGGCGGCAGGCACGGCGCAGGCGCAGCCGACAAATATCGTGGCCTCGCTTGCCTATGAGCATTCTGCTGTCCCGGGCGAGACGGTCACGCTCGCGATTCACATGCGTCCGGGACCAGGCTGGCACGGATATTGGCTCGATCCCGGCGATGCTGGGCTGGGCATGAGCCTCGACTGGACTTTGCCTCCCGGCTGGTCGGCGGGCGAGCCGCAATACCCGGTGCCTGAGACACTGCTGATCGCTGGGCTCATGAACCACGTCTACAAAGGCGACTATGCAGTGCTGGTGCCGCTCAAGGCGCCTGCCGATGCGAAGCCGGGCAGCGCGGCACGGATCGTCCTCGACGCCAGATGGCTCGCCTGCACCGACGAAATTTGCGTCCCGGAGAAAGGGCGTCTCTCTTTGGCTCTCCCGGTCGGCAGGGCGGAAGACCGCAATGAACGTTTCGAGACATGGCGCACACGCCTGCCCGCTCCGCTCGATGCGCCTGCTAGGTTCGCGCTGACGGAAGGCACATTACGCCTTGCCGTACCGCTGCCCGCCGCTGTCAAACTCGACGATCCGCACCTGTTCATCGCGAACGGTCGCGTGGTCGATTACGCCGCGCCGCAGCGTTTCAGTCGCACGAGCGACGAGCTGGTGATCGAGACTGGTCGACCAAATGTGGCGGCAGCCGCGCCCGAGGCCTTCGAGGGCGTCCTGCGTCTGGGCAGAGATGGTGTCGGGTTGGCGTTCACCGCTACGCCGGGCGCGGTCCCGCCTGCGGGCACGCCAATCGACCGACAGACGACAATGGCATTGCCGCTCCTTCTCGCTGGCGCGCTGCTTGGCGGACTGCTCCTGAACCTGATGCCTTGTGTGTTCCCGATCCTCAGCCTCAAGGCAATGAGCCTGGTGCGGGCGGGCGAGAGCGAGGCACAGGCCCGGCGCGAGGGGCTGGCCTATGCGACGGGCGTCATTCTCGCTTGCCTTGCCCTCGGCGCATTGCTTCTCGGATTGCGGGCGGCAGGTGAGCAGGTGGGCTGGGCGTTCCAGTTGCAGGAACCGGCAGTGGTCGCAGTTTTGCTGCTGATGGCAGCGGCGATAACCGCCAATTTCCTTGCCCTGTTCGAGGTGAACCTGCCAGTCCTCTCGGGTGGTCACGAGGCGCGCGGGGCCTTCGCTACCGGCCTGCTGGCAGCCTTCGTGGCGACACCTTGCACGGGGCCATTCATGGCGGCGGCGATGGGCGCGGCACTGGTGCTGCCGGTGCTGCCCGCCATGACCCTGTTCGCCGCGCTGGGACTAGGCCTAGCCTTACCGTTTCTGGCGCTGGGCTTCGTGCCCGCGCTGCGCCGTCTGCTGCCGAAGCCGGGCCCGTGGATGACGACTTTCCGGCTCTGGATGGCCTTGCCCATGGGACTGACCGCATTGGCGTTGATCTGGCTGGCGTGGCGGATCGGCGGAACCGGCTTCGCCATGGTTGCCTGCCTTGTCGCCCTCGCCTGCGTGGCTGGGCTTTGGCAGGTTGGGCGCGCGCAGCGCTCGGGCCGCCCTGCTGTCGCCGTAGCGCTCGCCGCTATTCTCGTGCCTCTCCTGACCGCGACCCAGCTTGGCGCGCTTGCCGAAGCGCCCAAATCGCAGCAGGAATCGGGACTGCCGGCAGCCCAACCCTTCTCAGAGCAGCGGCTCGCCGAGGCCCGGGCCGCAGGCAAACCGGTGTTCGTATGGATGACCGCCGATTGGTGCATCACTTGCAAGGTTAACGAGAGCACCGCGATCGAACGAGAAACGACTGCCAATGCCTTCCGCAAGGCAGGAGTCGTCGTGCTGCGCGGCGACTGGACCCGGCGAGATTCTGAAATCACCGGCTACCTTACCGCCAATGGCGCGGCGGGCGTGCCCTTCTACCAGTGGTATCCGGCAC
>Ga0181594_10000584_pt1 | contig 33829 bp, 23 predicted proteins | sample 071ome_18_FD_145603 | JGI IMG/M metagenome (GOLD analysis project Ga0181594, IMG submission 145603) | Coastal salt marsh microbial communities from the Groves Creek Marsh, Skidaway Island, Georgia - 071413BT metaG (spades assembly) | ecosystem: Environmental > Aquatic > Marine > Intertidal zone... | reverse complement strand
AACTGGCCAAAGGCCGACGCATTGACGACATCATCGATAGCATGCACATGGTGGCTGAAGGGGTAAAGAGTGCCCCCACCGTTATCGAGCTGGCGCGTGAAAACGACATCAGCTTGCCGATCAGTGAAGATGTGTATCGGGTCATCATCGGAGAATCCAACGCCCGTGGCGTCTACCGGGGCTTGCTGCGGGTTGCGGCGGGAGCGGAGTCGGAGCCGGGTTAAATCGATAGCGGTAGCGACTATCGACTGTGACTAATGCCATGGCGAGAACCCGCCATTTTGTCTACTCTCTCGCGTGCATACCGCACTTCAGAAGGACCTGATAGATGATGCCGTCATCCGTGGTTACGAATACTTTTAAGCAACTCGCGCTTGGCGCTGTCTGCGCCTGCCTGATCAGTTGTGCGACCAGCCCGACCGGGAGAAGCCAGTTTATTCTCATCTCTCCCGACGCCGCCATCATTGAGTCGGAGACGGCTTACCTCGATACGGTTCGTCAGCTCGACGAAGAGGACAAGCTGGTGAGCGACCCGCTCACGGTGGCGCGAGTCGCCCGAATCACCGGTCAATTGGTGTCAAAAGCGGTCAGAGATTATCCGGATAGTGCCGATTGGAAGTGGAGTGTGGCGATCGTCGACGATACCGATACCGTCAACGCTTGGTGCATGGCGGGCGGGCGAATGGCGGTCTATACCGGTCTGTTTGATCAACTCGAGCTAACCGATGATGAGTTCGCGCAAATCATGGGGCACGAAATTTCCCACGCCCTCGCAAACCATACGGCAGAACGAATGTCGCGGGCGATGGCGACATCGCTGGGCGTCGCCATGATTGGCGCGACATCGGATAACAGCGGTGTAGCAGTTGCGGGCGCGGCAGCGGTTGCGACGGTTGCCCTCACGCTGCCCAATAGCCGGGAAGCAGAAAATGAAGCCGATATCATGGGGATGATATTGGCGACCAAGGCGGGTTTTGATCCCGAAGCGGCGGTGACGCTGTGGCAAAAAATGGGCGATCTCAACGATGATCGCCCGGCGGAGTTCTTAAGCACCCATCCTGCTCCAGAGAACCGGCAGGCGGCACTCAATGCCATGATTCCCAGCATGCTCAAGATCAACCCGGACCGTAAGAAACCACCCATCCACCCGGTCGAGATAGTGCGAGAAAGCTGAAGCTAATGTCTCTGGATGTGCAAAAAGTGTAGATGGTCCTCATATTGGTTGAGGATATCGACAATGATTTGTTCCTCGCTCCAACCCATGACATCGTAATCCTGCCCCCCCTCCGCGAGGTGGACCTCAGCACGATAAAAAGCGGTCTTGGCCTCGTTCGTGGCTGATACGCCCAGAGAAACATCCGGCAGAGGATGACTGCGGGCTTGCACCTCGTAGACGAAATCGACCTCGTCACCGTGTGCAACCTCGATCCTTACCGACCCACTACCCTCCTCGGCGACGACGCGTGCCACTACTTCTCGATCGGCCAAAGCCGCAGCGAAAGAGGCCATCGCCGGGCGAACCGTGTCCCGCTGAAAGCGTGCCACCGCATCTTCATCGGGGTAATCAAGTAACAAATTCAGCCGATCGCGCCAACCCTCTGCCGCCAGTGACGGCGGCGTGTGAATAGAGTGAGCCTGCCGTTTTGCACCATCGACCACCAAAGCACGACCGAAACCCCACATCGCACCGAGCATGGCCACGGCGAATGGCAGCGCGCTGGCAATGGTGGCCGTTTGTAGGGCCTGCAAGCCACCTCCCAACAATAAGAGAGAAGCCGCCAGTGCGATAACAAAGGTCCAGATGGTGCGCTGTAATGCGGGGGTGTTATCGACCCCGTTGGCGCTCAGCATGTTAAGCACCATGGCGCCACTGTCAGCCGAAGTGACAAAGAAAATCACAATCATGATCAGGGAAATGACGCTGAGCAGCTCGGTGGCGGGTAAAAACTCCAGGAACCGAAACAGCCCCACGGCGGGGTTTTCCTGCACCGCCGTACCCAACTCAACAATACCCTGATTGGTAATGACATCCAGTGCGCTACCGCCCAATACACCCATCCACAGACAAATAAATAAAGTAGGCACAACCGTCACACCCACCAGAAACTCCCGAATCGTTCTCCCCTTAGAGATGCGCGCTACAAATACACCCACAAAAGGTGCCCAGCTGATCCACCAGCCCCAGTAAAAGATGGTCCAACCACCAAACCACTCGGTGGGCTCATAGACGTACATGTCGAGTGTGCGGGGAATCAGTCCCGCCACATAGGCCCCAAAATTTTGCAGCGTTCCCGCCAGCAGCAGCGCAGTGGGGCCTGTGAGTAAGATCAGCAACAGCAACATGACCGCAAGCACCACGTTGATCTCAGACAGGCGCTTGATACCTGAGTCCAACCCCAGAATGACCGAAGCGGTGGCCAGCGCCATCGTCGCAAAAATGAGTCCGACCTGAACCCACACGTCAATTGGCAAGCCAAACAGGTAGTTAAAGCCCGTATTGATCTGCAGCACGCCCAAACCCAAGCTCACCGAGATACCACAGGTGGTGCAGATCACTGCGAATACGTCTACCGCCGCACCAACGGGTCCGTGAATGCGCTCACCGATAAGCGGGTAAAAGGCCGACCTGAGCGTGAGTGGCAGATCGTGCCGATAGGCAAAATAGGCCAGGATCATAGCCACGACGGCATAGATCGCCCAGGCCGTAAAGCCCCAGTGGAAATAACTGATCTGAATGGCTTCGGTGGCCGCCGCAGGCGTGCCGCCAGGGCCCGTCGGGGGAGACAAGAAATGCATGACCGGCTCGGCGATACCGTAAAACATGAGCCCAATGCCAATACCCGCCGCAAAAAGCATCGCGAACCAGGAACCATAGCTGTATTCGGGCTCAGAGTGATCCGGACCGAGCTTGATATCGCCATACCGCGAAATCGCTAGGCAAATCACCACCACAGAGACCAAACCGGCAATGAACACATAGAACCAGCTCGCGGTATCGACAATAACCGCTTGCAGCCCGGCGAAGGGGTCACTGCCCTTTTCTGGAACCAACAGCAGCAAAAATATGGCGCCGAATAGCAGAATTAAAGCGGGGTAAAATACTGTTTTATCAATGATATAGCGTTGCTCAGCAGACTCAGGCATCGGACTCTCTTTGCAGCATTCGAAGTCAGTGTAACCGAAGAAGAGACGTGTTTATCCCGCCGTGTTTATCCAGCCGTGTTTATCCAGCATTGTCGGGCCGTATCCGAGCCCCATGGCGTTAAGCCAATAAACCGGTGCGCTACTGAGGTGAAAGTGCGGCCCCGGCAAAGCAACTTACTTGTCTCCGACAAGTGTCCAATTTGCACGACGCGGCCAGAATCGGTAGGGTGTTGGGATATAACGATAAAGCTTTCGCTTTTTCTGCCATTACACAAACAAGGGAGTCACTATGTCTCATCCCCATCGGTTTCAACGCACCCCCCTTGCCGCAGCGCTGGGTGTGGCACTACTGCCCATCGTATCCACGCCGGTGCATGCAGCGCTGGAAGAAGTAGTGGTAACCGCAACCAAACAGTCTGCGAGCATGCAGGACGTGCCGGTTGCGGTTTCCGCACTGACGGAAGAGACCCTCAATCAGCGGGGTATCTCCAATTTTAATGACTACCTCATTGAGTTGCCAAATGTATCAGCCGGTGGCGCAGGCCCCGGGCAGAGCACCATGTATATCCGAGGTGTCGCGTCGACCACTCCCGCCCTGACTATTTCGGGCGTAGCAGGCTTGAGCCCCAACGTGGCGCTTTATCTCGACGAACAACCGATGGCGCAGCCCGGTCGTAACCTCGATATTTACATCGCAGACATTAACCGCGTAGAGGTGCTGGCAGGGCCCCAGGGCACGCTGTTCGGTGCTAGCTCGCAGGCGGGAGTGGTACGACTCATTACAAACAAGCCTGATACCTCCGGCTTCTACGGACGCGTCCAGGCGGGCGCCTCGACAATGAAAGATGGCGAGGCGAATTACAATGTCAGCGCCATGCTGAATATTCCCGTCAGCGACAACTTCGCCATTCGTGGCGTCGTATTCAGCGACGAGAAAGGCGGCTATATCGATAACGTAGCGGGCACGCGAACTGCTTTAGAGAGTGCTCGATTCAGAACAGCAGACACTATTCGATCAAATGGAACGCCAGTCGGATTCCGAGCCGGGTTCCAGTCGGGCGTCACCGACTTCAGCAACGTGACCTTCCTCGAAGCCAACAATGCGGCCTTGGTAGAAGATGACTTCAACGACACGTCCTACTCAGGTGGCCGCGTGAGTGCGATGTGGGACATCAACAGCAACTGGCGTCTTACTGTGGGCGCTATGGCTCAAAAAATTGAGAGTGACGGCACCTTTTATGTGGACCCTAACCTGGGTGGCGACTACGAAATCCAGCGGTTCGAAAAAGAGTTTATTGAAGATGAGTACACCAACTTTCACTGGACCGTAGAAGGTCGTATCGGCGCTTTGGAAGTGCTCTATACCGGTGCGTTCACGGAGCGCGAAACCGATCAGCGCACCGATTACTCAGACTATCTGTTTATCGGTCAGTACATTCCCTACTACATCTGTGACTACTATGTGTCTTACACCGGCTATTCTCCTGCCGGTGCAGGTATACCTTCGGGTACCTGCCAAGCGCCGAACCTCTACACCACGAATAAAGTGGACAGCGAGTTCACCAGTCATGAAATCCGCTTCAGCACCGATCAAGACAAGCGGATGAGAATCACCGCGGGCGGCTTCTTCAGTGAGATGGAGCTCACCGAGATGGTGGACTTCTCATACCCAGGCAATAAATTTGTCGACTCATGGGGTGGCGGTTACAACGGCACCGGCTTCGGCTTCCCGGAAAACTACAACTATCCCTACGATGGTCAGGGTGGTTACAAAGTAGGGGCGGGCCCCTACCCAAGAGACACCGTATTCCGCAACGATATCCTGCGGACCGATGACAGAATGGGTATTTTTGGTGAAGTTACCTTTGATCTAACGGACAGCTTGTCGATCACCGGCGGTCTGCGCTGGTTCGACTACGAGGTAGACCTCGCTGGTAGCGCCAACTCATCCTTCTATAACATGTCTGGTACTGACTACAACAAGTTCGGCACCAACATTAATGACCTGTATGACGGCGACCAGTCAATCCGCTGGACTTACTCTGGCTTCTTCCCGTACGAAGCGAGCCCCGTCTATACGCCTAATAACCTGCCCTCACAGGACGATCCCAACTACCAGCGCATCGTTAACAGCATCTACGCGCCGGATAAAGCGGAAGACGACGGGGTGATCGGTAAGGTAACGCTGTCATACCGACCCAATGATGACCACCTGTGGTACGTAACCTGGTCAGAGGGTTTCCGCACAGGTCTCTTGAACCGCCCGGGCGGTGCTTATCAGGCTGAGAATGATTACACCGTGCCGTTTGACGTGAAATCCGATGAGCTTATCAATATTGAGCTGGGTTGGAAGCTCGATATGCTAGACGGCAACCTGCGCTTCAACGGTTCAGTGTTCCGCCTGGATATTTCAGATCTGCAGACCACGATTTTTGATACCAGTATCGTCAACCTATTCTTCTCGGATAATGCCGCCGATGCCGAAGTCACCGGCATGGAAGGTGACATCACCTGGGCAGCCAGTAACAATTTGACCATGGGTCTTGCTTTCTCCTTCCTGGATACGGAAATTACCGACGTGCTCAACCCATCGAAGGATGTGCAAGAGGGCTTCGAGCTCGCCTACGCGCCTGAGTTTCAGGGGAACTTCTGGGCGCGCTACGAGTGGACTATGGGTAATGGCTGGACAGCTCATGTCATGCCCAGCATTGCTCACTCGGCAAGCTCCTACAGCGACATTATTGCGATCAACCGTATGGATGTGCCGAGCTGGACTGTGGCCAACATTACAGCTGGAGTCCGGGCCGATAAGTGGATGGTCGAAGGGTTCGTCAGCAACCTGACGGACGAAGAAGTTGTGACCGGCGCTAACTACGTTAACGACCGAGAGCGGCTGGCGCTCGCGCCGCCCACCACCATGGGGGTTCGTGTCTCGTTTGATTTCTGATCGATATTGAACCGACAGCGCTCTTGAAAAAGTGCCCCCGTCGGGGCACTTTTTTTGTCTGACGATACCAATCTTACCGAGTTCACTATGCCATCTTCTGCAGCCGATTTTTCTGATGCGCTGAATCACATTCAGCAACTCATTCAGCGCGGCGCGATACAAGATGCGTTAACCGCCATGGCATCTCTGCCCGAGGCAGCGAAGACATCGCGCATGGGCCTGTATATGAGCGGGGTCTGCCTGCGCCACGCGCAGGACTTCGCGCAAGCCGAGAAGGTGCTGTTGCAACTCATAGCACAACACCCCAACTACGGGCGCGCATTTCAGGAGCTGGGGCACCTGTACAGAGACGCACGGATGCGCCCGGAAGCGCTGGGCGCTTACGGTACTGCTTGTCATTTGAATCCGGGGCTAAAGGCAAGCTGGGCAGCACAAGCCCATTTCCTAAGCGATGGCTCGCAGCCCGAGAGGCTGGCGCAAATCCAGCAGCGCCTGCAGTGGCTTGAGTCACTTCCGCCCAATCTTGCTGCCAGCTGGGATTTACTGCACGAGGGCAAGCTGCACAAGGCTGAACAGCTGTGCCGTCAGTTTATGCAGCAGAACCCCCAGCACATCGATGGAATGCGCATTCTCGCAGAGATCGCTGCTCGCCACGGCGTGCTAGAGGATGCTGAGTTTCTGCTCGAGAGTGCAGTGGCTTTTGATTCTAGCCATCGACAGGCGCGGATGGACTACGTGCAGATACTCAGCAAGCGCCAAAGGTTTCAGCGCGCTGTGGATGAGGCGAAAGCACTTCTGGAACAAGCACCGGAGAATCCCCAGCTGCAATCTCTCTACGCCATTCAGTGCATGCAGCTAGGTGACTATCAGACTGCACTGGAACTCTTTGAGCAAATCCTTAGTCGCGTGCCTCACGATCCAGTCACCCATGTGTCCAAGGGGCATGCGCTTAAGACCTGCGGTCAGGCGAACGAGGCGATCTCGGCTTACCGCGCGGCGCTGGCTGCGCAGCCGTTTTACTGCGACGCATGGTATTCGCTGGCCAATCTCAAGGTGTATCAATTCAGTGATGAAGAAATTGCCACCATGGAAGGGCTTGATCAAAACCCGCATTTGAGCGGGCAAGACCGAGTCTATCTTCATTTCGCACTGGGCAAAGCGTTTGAGGATCGTAAAGACTACGAACGTTCCTTTCTTCACTACACCAAAGGTAACGCCACCAAAAAAGCACAACTGCAGTACCACGCTGAAGGCACTTCAAAAGAGTGTGATGAACAAATCGCTGCTTGCGACCGCGAGCTCTTCGCCCACGAAACCGGATGTGCGGCACCGGACCCGATTTTCATTCTGGGACTGCCGCGGGCGGGGTCCACATTACTCGAGCAAATCCTCTCTTCGCATAGCATGGTAGACGGCACGCTGGAGTTGCCGAATGTGCTCTCTATCAGCGGGAAATTGCGCCGTCTCGGGCAGAGAGCCGACAACCGGAAGTATCCATTTAACCTTGCGGATTTGTCAGCCGAGCAGTTCGAAACGCTGGGAGAGGAATACATCCGGGACACCCAGATACACCGCATGGGTGCACCGTTCTTCATCGATAAGATGCCGAACAACTTCAGGCATATTGGCCTCATCAAACTGATGCTGCCGAACGCGAAAATTATTGATGCCCGGCGTGATCCCCTGTCCTGCTGCTTCTCGGGATTCAAGCAATTATTCGCCGAAGGACAAATGTTCAGCTATGACCTTGAAGACATAGCGCAGTATTACTTAGATTACGTGCGATTGATGGATCACTGGGACGCCGTGCTTCCCGGTTTTGTTCTGCGCGTGCAACATGAGGACGTGGTGGCAGATCTGGAGACGCAGGTGCGACGCATGCTTGATTTCTGCGGTCTCCCCTTCGAGGAGGCCTGCCTCGAGTTCCATAAAACAGAGCGCAATGTGCGAACGCCGTCATCGGAACAGGTTAGACAGCCGATTTTCTCGACCGCGTTGGAGCAATGGAAACATTACGAGCCCTGGTTAGGCCCGCTCAAAGCCAAGCTAGGTGCTGACTGGGTGGCTCAGAATTAGATGACTGCAGCCAGTTATTGGCGCTTAACCCAATTCAAGATAGAAGAGAAGTCACTCGGCCCATTGCCATCGCCCTGATGCGCGACATAAGCAGCCATGGCCTGCTTACCCAGCTGATTGGCAACGCCAGCACTCTCGGCAACTTCACAAGCGAGACCTAAATCCTTCACCATCAAGTCGACCATAAAACCCGGCTTGTAGTCATTGCTTGAGGGTACGCCCGCCATCACATCAGGCCACGGGTTATACACTTGCAGTGACCAGTTATTGCCTGAACTGGCCTTCATGATCTCCGATAACACGGCTGGATCGAGGCCATGAGCTTCACCCATCGCCAGTGCCTCACAGGTACCAATCATGTGTATCGCCAGCAGCATATTATTGGCCGCCTTGGCGACCTGACCTGCGCCGGCGGGGCCCGCGTGAAAGATCTTCTCGGCGCTGCCCATGCCCTCAAGAATGGGTCGCGCGCGCGCGAAAGCACCTGCGCTACCACCACACATAAAGGCCAGGGTGCCCGCGGCAGCGGCCGCAACACCACCCGACACTGGGGTATCCATAAAGTCGATGCCCAACCCCGCTGCCGCTTCACCGACTTCGCGCGCAGTCGCGGCGTCAATCGTGCTGGCATCGAGGATCAGGGTTTCTGTGGAGATATTGGCCAGTAAGCCCGCTTCCCCTAGAAAGGTGGCTGCCACGTGCTTGCCCGCAGGCAACATGCTGATAATCACCTCGGCGTTAGCCGCGGCTTCTGCAGCCGATGCCGCAACGCTGGCGCCTTCAGCTTGTAGGGCGGCGCAAGCGGCCTCGACGAGATCAAAAACCGTGAGCGAATGCCCCGCGGCAATCAGGTTTTTGGCCATGGGCCCGCCCATATTACCGAGGCCCAAAAAAGCAATTGTCGCCATGATTTACTCCGGCAATCCGAGCGCCGGCATTGCATGCGGCGCGGTAAAGAAGGTATCGACCACCTCGGCCGGCACCGATGCAAGGTCAGGGTAAGCCCAGGCCGGGGAGCGATCTTTATCCACCAGCAACGCTCGAACCCCTTCGGCAAACTCCGGGTGACGCATAATGTTGCAGCCCAACACCAGCTCCGATTCAAAAACAGTTTTTAAACTGGCATCACGGGTTTGGTTTAACTGACGGAATATCCATGTCGCCGCCAGCGGCGAACCGTGGGCAAAACCGTCTCGGGCTTTTTGTAGCCAGGCATCCTCACCCTGCCACGCCATAACGCGATCAAAAATGGCTGACAAATCGTCGCCCGCCATCCACGCATTGATCACGTCCATATGTGGCTCCAATTGCGGCGAGGGCGCCTCAACCTCAGCTTCGAGACCAACCAACAGCGCATCTACCTTGGCCGCATCCGCTTCAGCATCTGAGGACCACGCCAAGCCCGCCAGGGCCTCCAGCACCGCGTCTTTTTGGGCATGGGCAAGAAAGTGTGTACCCAGCCCGCAATAGAGCGCGTCGGTGGCGTTGATGTGCGAGGACGTTAACGCCAGAAAGCGCCCGATCTGCCCGGGCATCCGATTCAAAAACCAGCTACCGCCCACATCCGGAAACAGCGCTATCGTTACCTCGGGCATACCTATGCGGGTACGCTCGCTGACCACCCGATAGCGGCACCCGGCCAGGATGCCGAGCCCGCCGCCCATCACAACTCCGTGCCCCCAACAGATCAGCGGCTTGGCGTAGGTGTGTAGCAGGTAGTTCATCCGATACTCGCGGGCGAAGAAATGCTCGGCGTAGTCGCAAGGGCCCCCGGGGGTTTCGATGCAGGAGTTGCGCAGGGCCTGCACATCGCCCCCGGCGCAGAAGGCTTTTTCACCGGCGCCATCGATCAGCACCGCGACCACACGCTCGTCATCAGCCCACGTTTCAAGACAATCGGTGATGACTTCGACCATATCCCGAGTCAGGGAATTGAGGGTTTTCTCGACGTTCAGGGTTAAACGACCGATGACCCGATCACCCGCCGGGTATTCGGCAACCAGCACGCTGTCGCTCATCGATTCTTCCAAGCCGGCTCGCGCTTCTCGAGGAAGGCGTTGGTCCCCTCTTGCTGGTCCTCAGTGGAGAACAACGCCACGAATGCGTCACGCTCGGCAACCAGCCCATCGGCAATCGCGATGTTCCTGGCCGAATGAATCAGACGCTTGCAGGCGGCGACGGATGACGGCGACTGATTGCCCACCTTGGCGGCCAGCGCCGTAGCCGTTGCCAGCGACTCGCCCTTGGGCACCACCTCTTCAACGAGGCCCAGCGCCAGCGCTTGCTGCGCACCGATACGCTCACCACACAGGATTATCCGCTTGGCCCAACCCTCGCCGACCAATTGCGTCAGACGCTGGGTGCCACCCGCGCAGGGCAACAAACCTACCCGTGCCTCAGGCAGCGCCAGCGCCGCTTGCTCTTCTGCGATACGGATGTCGCAGGCCAGCGCCACCTCTAAGCCGCCACCCATCGCAAAGCCATTGATGGCGGCAATGGATACACCCCGAAAATCAGCCAGTGTCTCGAAAGCCTCGCCAAAGGCCTCACCGACGGCCCGGGCAACGTCGGCATCGCCCGAGGCAAACTGGTTCAGATCCGCGCCCGCTGAGAAGAATTTTTCCCCCGCGCCCGTCAACACCAGCGCGTAGACGGTCGGCTCAGCGTTGAGCGCTTCAATAACCTGCTTCAGCGCCGGCAGGCTCTCGCGATCCCAGGTATTCGCAGCCGGATTGTCGATAACGACCGTGGCGATATTGCCCGCGATCGAGACTTTGATTTTTTCAGATGGACTGATGCTCATTGAATTACCTCCAGTGCGCCATCCATCAGCAGCTTGCGGCCGACGATGACACGCATGATTTCGTTGGTTCCTTCGAGAATTTGATGCACCCGAGTATCGCGCACGTAGCGCTCCATCGGGTACTCCTTGATATAGCCATAACCCCCCAACAACTGCAGGGCATCGTTACAGACCGCGAACCCCACATCGGTGGCGAAGCGCTTGGCCATGGCGCAATAGGTCGTGGCTTGGGGATCTTTTCGGTCGAGCTTACTGGCCGCCAGTCGAATCATTTGTCGCGCGGCAACCAGCTCGGTCAGCATGTCTGCTAACCGGAACTGCGTATTTTGGAACTCCGCGATTGCGGTATCAAATTGCTTACGATCTTTTACATAGGCGGTGGCATCAGCGATGGCGCGCTGGGCCGTACCCACCGAGCAGGTCGCAATATTAATACGGCCACCATCCAGCCCTTCCATCGCGATGGCAAAACCCTGGCCTTCTTCGCCCAGCCGATTGGCCACCGGCACCCGCACATTGTCGAACGTGATCATTCGCGTTGGCTGGGCATTCCAGCCCATCTTGTGCTCTTTCTTGCCATAAGTGATGCCCTCGGCATCGGCAGGAATCATCAGCGCCGTCACGCCCTTGGGGCCGGTATCGCCGGTGCGGGTCATCACCACGAGGACGTCGGTCTCGCCGGCGCCCGAGATAAAGACCTTGCTGCCGTTCACAAGGTAATCATCGCCGTCGCGCTGTGCGCTGGTTCGCAGGCTGGCCGCGTCGGAACCCGCTCCCGGTTCGGTGAGGCAATAAGAAGCGAGTTTTTCCCCCATCACCAGCTCAGGACACCAGGCATCGATTACCGATTGCTGGCAGTACTTACCAATCATCGCGGTCGCCATGTTATGGATGGTCAAAAATGCCGCAGTCGTCGTGCAGCCTTTGGCCAGCTCCTCAACAATCAGGCTGGCATCGAGCCGACCCATGCCCAGACCGCCCGCCGCTTCGGGTGTATACATACCCATAAAGCCCAGTTCACCCGCCGCGCGAAGCGCGTCTTTGGCAAAGATAGACTCGGCATCCCACAGCGCGGCGTGAGGAGCCAATTCGTTATCTGAAAACGCTCTCGCGCTGGCAATGTAGGCCTGCTGCTCGTCGTTCAGTTCAAAATCCACTCTGAGTTCTCCAACACTGTTTTGCGCCCGCACCACCTCGGCCGAGGCCGCATCGGTGCCTCCATGGCTCGCCGGCGATCAAACGCCCTGCGGGCCACAACCGAATGACATCAGTGGTCACGTCACCGCAAAGCGGGCGCTGATATCCAGTTAATTCGGGTAGGCAAGTATAAACGGAATCCAGACAAAGCTCAGCGCCATCTCGAGTCGCTGGACCGCTCCCAATAATGGCAATGCGGCGTTCTCGGCGCTCAACCCACTGGTAAGATCCCGCCCTGAGGTTTACCCTAGCGACCCTAAAAATGACTCCATGGAGAAGCAAGGGCATGTCACAGGATAGTAGCGACGCCAAGGCGTATATCGCGGAGCTGGTTGCGCGCTCCAGAGCGGCGCAGAAGCAAATAGAGCACTACTCGCAGGAGCAGGTCGATGCGCTGATCAGGGCCATGGTCTGGTCTGTAGCGCGCCCCGGGGTCGCCGAGGAGATTGCGCAATTCACGGTTGATGAGACCCAACTGGGTAACTACGACGGTAAGTTCCTCAAAATACAGCGTAAAACTCGCGCAACCCTGCTCGATATTATCCACGACAAGTCCGTTGGCGTGATCGAGGAATATCCGGAGCGAAATATTCGCGTGCTGGCGAAGCCGCTCGGCGTTATTGGTGCGCTGGCACCCTCGACCAACCCCGAAGCGACCCCCGTCATTAAAGGTATTCACGCCGTTAAAGGCCGCAATTCTATTATCGTCGCGCCACACCCACGGGCAAAGCTGACCAACAAGAAGATCTGTGACCTCATGCGTGCGGCATTGAAGAAAATGGGCGCTCCGGAAGACCTCGTCATCGGCATCGAGACACCCAGCCTCGAGAGCACGAACGAGCTGATGCGGCAATGTGACCTGGTACTGGCAACCGGTGGCGGTGCCATGGTGAATGCCGCCTACTCGAGTGGCACTCCCGCCTTGGGCGTCGGCGTCGGCAATGCGGTGATTACGGTCGACGACACCGCCGATCTCGACGCGGCTGCGGAAAAAATTCGCCTGTCGAAGACGCTCGATCTGGCTGCCTCATGCTCCTCTGACAACGCCGTCGTATTGCTCGATGAGATCTACGAGCCCATGCTCGAAAAACTCAAGGCACAGGGCGGCTACCTGTGTAACGACGAAGAAAAGACCGCCCTGCGCAACGCGCTCTGGGATGACGAACTGCACATCAACACGGCCATGGTCGCTCAACCGCCGGAGAAAATCGCACAAATGGCGGGGATTTCGATTCCCGAGGGCGTGGCATTCTTTATCGTACCGGAGGACGGCTGGGGGCCAACGCATCCGTTCTCGGGCGAGAAGCTATCGGTGATCATGGCGCTGTACCGCGCCCGTGATATCGATCATGCGATCGAGCTAACGCAGAATATTCAGGCCTATCAGGGCCAGGGTCACTCCTGTGGCATCTACTCAAGTAGTGACGCCAACATCATGAAGCTTGCAGAGAACACTTATACCTCCCGCGTTATGGTGAACCAGCCGCAGGCGGCATCTAATAGCGGTAACGTCTGGAATGGGATGCGGCAGACCTTTTCCCTGGGTTGTGGCTCTTGGGGTGGTAACGGCACCAACAACAACATCTCCTGGCGTGATCTCATCAACGAGACCTGGGTGTCCATGCCGTTGGCGCAGAACAAAGTGATCCCGTCGGACGAGGAGCTGTTCGGGGATGTCATCACGCAGCTGGGCTAAGCCCGTATCTCGATTCGGGTGGCTCTTTTGAGCGACCCGGACCTACCCGATTTAATGGACCCTGCGGTGCAGCAGTGTCCCTATGAGTTCTATCGATCGCTGAGAACTACAGCTCCGCTTTATCAAATGCCCTCTACCGGGTTTCATCTCGTGACCAGCTACCCATTGGCTCGGGAGGTGATTCGGGCGCCAGATCAATACCTCAGTAGCGTCAGCCCCATGGCCCTGGCGGATGACGGCATCCCGCAAGAGATCGTCGATATTTACGAGTCGGGCGGCTGGCTGCCGCTGGCTTCCTGCTCTACCTCGGATCCACCGCAGCACACGCGCGTGCGGGGCTTTCTCGAGAAGCTCTTCACGGCGGAGCGCGTGAGAGCCGCCACACCCATGATCGACGAGATCGCGGTAACGCTGCTGGAGGACCTCGCGGACAAAACTGAAATCGAATTTGTCCGCGATTTTGCCCATCCGTTACCCATGATGGTCATCGCCGATTTGCTCGGTGTGCCTCGCTCAGATATTGCCCAGTTCAAGGTATGGTCCGACGCGATTGTTGAACCTTTCAGCATGATGGCCTCTCCAGAGCGCCGCGTAGAGTGCGCGCGGCTGGTCGTAGAAATGCAGGGGTACTTTGCGGAGATGGTTGCCGAGCGTCGTCGACGTCCGCGAGACGACCTCATCTCCGAAGCCATCGCCTACCGTGACAGCGAGGGCAATGCCTTCTCGATGCAGGAGTTGATGACCATCATCACCATTGATCTGCTCGCCTCGGGTAACGAGACCACCACCGCCGCAATCGGCTCAGGCATGAAATTGCTCATCGAGGACCCGGCAGCAGTTGCAGAGATCGTCTCAGACCCGTCGCTTATTCCCGTGCTCTGTGAAGAAATTCTGCGTCTGGAATCCCCCGCGCAGGGGATGTTCAGGCGTTGCGCTCATGCGAGTAACCTTGCGGGCGTAGAGCTCGCCGAAGGCGAGTTGATTAACATCCGCTTTGGCGCAGCGAATCGTGATGAAGCTCAGTTCTCTGATCCCGATCATATTGACCTCCACAGAGCCAAGCCCGGTAGCCATCTGGCATTTGGTATGGGCCGGCACGTTTGCGTCGGCGCCGCCTTGGCACGACAAGAAATTACCAGTGCTTTTAACGCGCTTCTGCAGCGCTATGATCGCTTCTGGCTACTGCCTGACCATCCCGCACCCGAGTATCAACCCAGTTTGTTCGGCCGTAACTTGTTAGCGCTGCACATGGGCTGGGCTCCGCGCATGCAGTAGCTCCCTAAGACTCCGGAAACTGCCCGGGGAAGTGTTCGCCCAGCATGCGCTCGGGCCATAAAAAATTGAGGCGCATGTGGGCAATGCGCCAGCCCTCAGCGGTTCGCACATACCGATCTTCATACATCCCCAGCCACAGTAGCGGGTTTTCATCAGAGCCCCGAGTAAGATCAAAATCAATCAGCTGGCGACGGCCCAGGGCTGTGTCCCGGTCAACCCACTCAATCCAATGCTGTGTATTTGCATGCATCGCGACAAATGGATGCCCACCCATATCTCTATTCACGCTCTCATAATTGGTGAGCACTGTCTCAATACCCTCCCAAGATCCATAAGGTCCGAATTCACACACGACATCCGCGGTGAATACCTGTCGCAGGTGCTCCAAATAATGGTGATCCAGAAAATGTGAGTAGTGGCACGTCAGCGAGCGAATCGCATCTTCATCGAGTAATCGCCGTAACTGGCGTTGCTCCTCTTCGGTAAAAGCCATTTGCATAAGGCCAAATCCTCTGTTGCGAGACAAAACCTTCGAAAACCCGGCGCCCACTGCTGACGGCGCCATAGCCAGCCGATCTATCTCGGCCTAGAATCCAAGCATAACGCTAAATAAAGACGCACTTAGGAGAACGTCATGAGTCGAATCAGCTTTGTGCCCGTGTCGGAGTGGACCGACGAGTTAAAGAACTTTACCGCAGCCGATAGCGCCACTGAACTGGAGCGGGGTATCACAAGGATGCTCGCGCATGCCCCCGGAGCCGCGATGGGGCCGATCAGCTTTGGCGCAGCGCTCGTAAAAAACCGGACGCTACCAGAACGGCTCATCGAACTGCTCAGGCTGCGCGTTGCTTTTCACAATCAATGCCGCAGCTGCATGGCCATCCGGTATCGTGCCGCGCACAATGATGTCAGCGAAGATGACGTGTGCAGTCTAGAGCGCCCCGCAGAAGCCACGTCTCTGGATGCGCGCGAGCGCCTGGCGGTAGAGCTGGGTGACCGCTTTGCGTGTGACCACCTCTCCATTGATGAAACCTTTTTTGACGAGCTCAAGGCCCTGTTTTCCGAAGCGGAAATCATGGAACTGCTGATGCACTGCGCTTTGTATGTCGGCGTGGGCCGGTTGGCCGCGGTGTTAGATATGACTGAGGACCTGCCAGAGGGGTTTTCTTTGCCCTTCGGTCGCGACAACAGCGTCACGCCCACTTCGGGCCAACCCGTCGTAGTGAGGTAATCCGTGTCGATACTGTCATTTTTACATGCGCTGGAAGCCGGTAAGGCGACCCCTGATCACTCACGACATATTCCCCTGCTCCAAGTCCTCGCCCTGCTCACCCTGACGTTTGCTTTGGTTATGCAAGCGGATGCAGAGCCACACGCCGGGTGGTCGCTGCCGGGAGGTGAGATGGGAGGAGGCCACTTTAGCGCGGCGTCCCAGATCACCCGAGCCAATGTCGCCAATCTGGAAGTCGCCTGGACGCACCGATCCGGCGACTTTCGTGAAGGGGAGAGTTTTATCGATGGCTTGACTGGGGAGGAACCCCTTCAGTCGTCATGGCAGGCCACGCCCATCTTGATAGAGGATCATTTGGTGTTCTGCACTCCCTTCAATCGCATCATCTCGGTCAATGCAGAGACCGGCGAGGAGCGCTGGTCCTATACGCCAGATATTGATCTCGATGCCTTTCCTATGCCGCGATGCCGCGGCGTGACGCAATGGATCAATCCCGCGGTGGCAGCGGGCGCCACCTGCCACATCGTGGTGATCGCGCCCCTAATGGACGCCAGAGTCATCGGTCTGGATGCACCCTCGGGTGAACGCTGCAGCTTTGGACAGCAGAGCGAACTCGATCTCAGCGAGGGTTTAGGGCCCTTTGAGACTGGCTTTTACATGCTTAATACGCCACCGGCGATTGTGGGCAACACACTCATAACGGGAGGCTCGATCGCGGATAACGTGACGACCGCCATGCCGAGTGGCGTTGTTCGCGCGTACGACCTCAGTGAAGGGGGCGTTTTATGGGCCTGGGAACCGCTGGTAGGGCCTGATGGCACACCCCCGTCGAAAGAGGAGAGCGCCAATGGCGATCCGGCAATGTTCAGACAAGGCACCACCAATGCCTGGTCCTTCTTTTCTGTCGATCCTGAACTGGGTTTAGTCTTTGTGCCTACGGGGAATACCTCCGCAGATTATTATGGCGGGCACCGAGAGGGCCTGGACTACTACTCGAGTTCGGTTGTAGCGTTGCGTGTGGCAGATGGCGAGGTGGCCTGGCATTTTCAAACGGTGCGCCACGACATTTGGGATTTCGACGTGCCTTCCCAGCCGACGCTGTTTGATATTGAACGCGATGGCAAACTTGTCCGGGGCCTCGCCCAAACCACCAAACAGGGCTATGTCTACCTGCTCGATCGCGCGACCGGTGACCCCCTGTTCCCCATCATAGAAACGCCGGTACCTCAGGGGGCGGTTGCAGGTGATTTCACGGCACCTACCCAACCCATTCCCAGCAAACCTCGCTCATTATTCGATCTACCGGGAGAGCAGGAATCGGTATGGGGGCTGACGCCATGGGATAAGGGTGCCTGCGCGGACGTACTCGCCTCATTGCGATATGAAGGCCCCTTCACCCCGCCGGATGTGCAGGGTTCTCTGCATATGCCCAGCGCATTCGGTGGCCATAACTGGGGCGGGCCCGCGATCGACAGGGCGCGGGGCAAACTGATCGTCAACACCTTGCATGTCGGCACCGTCGTGCAAATGATTCCTCGAGATCAGTGTGATTCTGGAGGAGGCCAGGGCATTCACAGCGCCTCTGAGCAAGCGACCGAATCTGCGCAAACGGTGGCCGATATTGAGCCCGTCGCCCTCGGACCTTTTTTGGCAGAACCCTCGGCAGGAACGCCTTTCTGTGATCGCCGGTGGCTGGGCTTCGTCTCGCCCCTTGGTGCACCGTGTACTCCACCACCCTGGGGAACCCTGGCTGCCATCGACTTGGCGTCGGGCGAGGTCGATTGGCAGGTACCCCTGGGTACCACCCGTGATATGGCGCCCTGGCCCTTTTGGTACATCAAAGGATCGCCCAATTTGGGCGGACCAGTGGTGACGGCCAGCGGCCTCACCTTTATTGGCGCGACGACCGACCACTTTCTGCGCGCCTTTGATACCAACACTGGGGAAGAACTCTGGAAGGGGCGACTACCGACCTCGGGCCATGGTCTACCCATCACCTATCAGCTCAGGGATGACAGCAAGCAATTCGTCGTCATCGCCGCCGGGGGCCACGCGTCTCTGGGAACGCCACCGGGAGATTACCTGGTTGCCTTTACCTTGCCTGAGTAACACTGCCAGCGCGATTTTGGAGACATCATCATGAATGCACCGATAGCTATCACGCCCGCCGGCGATATTCTCGCCAATATCCACCAGATGGAATGGATCGACGTGGGCGGGGGCTCGCACTTCAAGGTGTTACGCATCTGCGAGAAAACCGGCCAATGGGTACTCTATGTTCGTATGGAGCCAGGCGCGCGTTTTCAGCCCCATCGGCATGAGGGCTGGGGCCAATTTTTTATTACAAAAGGCGAGCTGATTTATGATGTGGGTTCTGCACCGGCCGGTACCTACGGTTTTGAGCCCATCTTTGCAGTGCACCATGAGGCCGGTTGCGAAGTCGAAACCGAAATGTTGTTTATGGGCGAAGGCGCGGTCACCTACTTCACACCCGAGGGGAATATCGACTACGTCATGAACGCGCAAACACTGAAAGCCGTTGCCGAGGGGGACGCTGCGCTGGACGTAAGCCCAAGCAATTAGTCCATCAAACAACCGCTTCCAGCTGAGCCTGCACCGTTGTCAAAAAAGCAGCGGCCTGCGCGCCGTTTACTACGCGATGGTCGCTGCCAAGCGTCAATGTCATCACCGAGGACGGCACCACTTCATTGGCCTCGTTAAAAACCGGTACGCGGCGCACCGCACCCACGGCCAGCACCATGATTTGCGGTGGCGTCACCATCGCCGTAAATGCGGTTATCCCAAACATGCCGAGATTACTGACGGTAATGGCAGCGGAGCGCTGGTCAGCGGCAGCTAATCGGCCAGATCGGGCGCGCTCAATCAGCTCACGGGAATGCTGAGCCAGTTCATCGAGACTCGCGTCGCACGACGTCTGTATCACCGGGGCCAAAATCCGATTGCCCTCAGCCGCAACTGCCACGCCAACCGGCTCACCTTCAATGGCCGTCAGCCTCTCGCCATCAAAGGTCTGATTCAGCGCTGGATGGGACTGTAACGATCGCTGCACAGCGGCAATGATCAGATCATTCAGCGACGCGCCCGTCGACAAAGACGCCAACGCCGACTCGACGTTGACATCCAGCGTCACATGATAGAGCGGCAGGCTGGATTGGGCCTGAGACAGCTTACGCGCGACTGCGGCTTGTTGTGGCGCCAACGGTTGCCCGGCAGCGGCACCGCTTGCGACCGCTTTGCCGTGTAACACAGCACGGTCCACATCCTCTTTGGTGATACGACCGTGGTCTCCCGTTGCCAAAACATCCGCCGGACTGAGGCCAGCTTTTTCCAGCTTCCGCCTGAGCGCTGGCGTGATGCGCGCCTCAACTTGAGGATCAGGGCGCGTTGCCGCGGCAGCGTCAGTGGTTTCCGTCGATATGTCAGCAGTCCGATCGTGGCTGGCCACAAAAGCCTCGATCACCGACTCGTCGACGGGCGCTTTGGCGATCACACCGATCAAGCAACCCACCGCGAGCTCTTCTCCCTCGCTGGCCAAAATACGGACCAGTGTTCCCGAGGTCCGCGCCTCAAAGCTGTTAACTATTTTATCGGTCTCGATATCGACAATTTCTTCGCCCGCTGAGACCGAGTCGCCCACCGCTTTATGCCAGGCCACAATCGTACCGTGGGTCATCTCAATGCCCCACTTGGGTATCGTCACGGCATCCAGCGCACCCTCAGTCATGGGTCGTTTCCAGCGCCAGATCAGCTCCCGCCGGCACAGCGAAAACCATCAGGGCATTACCGGGCATACGGCCGCCAAATTGATACCCCGAGTTAACCAACACATGGCCCTTATAAAGCACCGGACCGTCGGCTTCGATCGACCCACCCTGAGCCATCTGACCCGAAACTGACTGGAAGCGACCAAAGGTATCGAACTGCCATAGAATCTCCCCGGAACGCCCGTCATAGACGTTGAGGTTGCCGTCAAAACTTCCCGCGAACACCAAATCTTCTGTACTGGTAGCAGGCGCCGACATGCCACGATCGCATTCCGGTGCGGGCTTGCCCTCGCAATCACCAGGGCTGGGGGTATACCACTGGCGCGCCCCTGAGGCCGGGTCCAGCGCATGCACGCCGGGGAACACCTCCCCCTTGAAGCGACCGGTAAAGGTAGTATCGGCAATCGGAACGAACAGGGATTGCTGGTTAGCTGACATTCCCCAATGAACGCCCCCTGAAAAGCCGCCTCGACCCACTTTGTTATGCCAGATGACGGCACCGCCATTGTCCGGATCCAACGCATAGACGTCGCCGCTCTTCTGACCCACCAACAAGTAATCGCGGTCGGCGTCGGACCACAAAATGGTGGACGCACCAATATCCAGATCGGGGCCATCCTCCTCGGGACAATTTGCCGCCTCGCCAATAAAACAGGCCATGTTCCAGGCATCACCACCTAGCAACTGCTTGGCCCACTGCCGCTCACCCGTGGCAAGAGAAAATGCCAGTACGGCGTCGCTGGTGTCGGCGGCGGGAGAGGTATAAGCCTCTCCCGTACCCACATACAGCACACCACGGGCGGCATCGATGGTGGGGCTATTCCACACTGGCGCGCCTGCGGGCCCTTTGCGGGGTGCACCATGGGGATTGGTTTGTCCGGTTTCCGCTGCGGGCGTGTCGATGACATGGGATCGCCAAATGAGATTCCCTGATACAGCATCGAGTGCAACGACGCCGCCCTGAAAAGTGCAACAGGCATAACCCGGGTCCGCGGCGGTCGCCCATTCAGAAGAAGACAGCGGCACGAAGAGTTTGCCCTCGTGCACCTTCAATGACCCCGTAATGGTGGCGTCAGGATGATCGCCAATCGGCGAGCGCCATACCAGTGAACCGGTGAGTGCATCCACCGCGTGTACGGTGGCACTGAAATCCCCCATAAAGACCACCGGGTTTTCACGGCCCGGCAGTGTTCCTATCGATAAGCTACTGCGCACCTCGGCGCCCGCGCTGTAAGTCCAGTGAGCACAGCCGGTTTCAAGGTCGAGGGCATACACCTCTCCCGACTGCGACCCCACAAAAACCACATCATCATGCACCAGTGGCTGTGAGCGGGCCCGCAATGCCCCGGGGAAAGCAAACACCCACTTCAACGACAAGGCGCCGACATTGTCAGTGGTCAGCCCTGTTGACGCGGCAGCTACGCTGCGCCGGTTACGGAGATCACCCCCCCATCCCTGCATGGCAGCCGGATCCTCATCCGCGACTGCCGCCAGCGGCGACTGGCAACTCACAACAGGTGCCGCAGGTTCAGCCGGAGCCCCAGCCAAGAAGCTGGCTAATACCTGACGTTCCGCCGGCGTGAGTCCGGACGCCTGCGCGCGCATCACACCCTCATTCATTGCCGATAAAACCGCCTCGGCGCCCAGCATAGAGAAGGTAATCATATGCGGCGCGCGGGGAACCTTGCCCTCATGGCAGGCGGCACAGTTAGCCTGATAAAGCGCCAAACCATCCGCGGTTGGCGCCTCAACGGCGGCACTGGCCTGCAACGCGCACCATCCCCACAGAGCGAGGGCGACGCGAACAGAAAAAATACGCAAGCACTGCATTAAGACTCTCCTATCAATACGCCAGCGTTTCATCGACAGCGGCGATAATCTTGTCGACGCTGGGCACATACTCCAGCTCCAAGCAGGGTGTTGCCGGCACCGGGGTATGCGGCGAGGTGACCCGCCTCACCGGGGCATCTAGGGTATCGAACCCACGCTCGACAGCCAGCCCAGCAATCTCCGATGCCATACTGCAATAGGGATTCGCCTCATCCACCACCACCAGCCGGCCGGTCTTGGCGAGACTTTCGAGTACCGTCCCCTCGTCTAGTGGCGAGAGGGTACGTAGGTCTATAACCTCCGCGCTGATGCCACGCTGCGCAAGCACGCCTGCCGCCTCTTCGGCCAATACCGCGGTGCGAGACATGCCCACAATGGTAATGTCAGAGCCGCTGACCGCAGTTCTGGCCTGACCAAAAGGCAACAGGTACTCACCCTCTGGCACTTCACATTCATCCATATAAAGCGCTTTATGCTCACAGAAAATCACGGGGTCATCATCGCGAATCGCGGTGGTAAGCAATCCCTTGGCGTCGGCCGCGTTGGCGGGCGTCACCACTTTGATACCGGGAATCGCCGCCAGCAACGGATAGAGAATTTGAGAGTGTTGTGGCCCAGTGCCCGTGCCCGCACCGATCATGGTGCGAATCACGACCGGCGTGCGCGCCTGCCCGCCAAACATGTAGCGAAACTTCGCAATCTGGTTGAGGATCTGATCCAAACACACGCCAAGAAAATCGACAAACATCAGCTCCGCTACCGGACGCAATCCGGTCAAGGCAGCGCCTCCCGCCGCACCGACAATCGCCGACTCGGTAATCGGGGTATCGATAACGCGATGTAAACCAAACTTTGCGGGCAAACCGTCAGTGATGCCATAGACACCCCCTTGGCCACTGGCGACATCTTCCCCCATAACGATGACGCGTTCGTCGCGGGCCATCTCTTGATGCAGAGTCTGGTTGATGGCTTCTCGAATGGACATCTTCATCAGCGCAGCCTCCCCTCATAGTGAATGTACACATCCGTATAGAGCTTGTCCGGCGTCGGGTCGGCCGCGGCGTACGTCACCTCAAAACCGCGATCGATCTCGGCAAAAATCGCCGCGTCGATCTCGGCGATCTTATCGGCAGTGAGGGCCGCCGCGCGCGGGTCTGCCAGAAATCGCGGTATCGGATCGCTCGCAGCGCGCTCTTCTGCCAACTCGTCCTGATTCCGGTATGCCTGGGCGTCACCCTCAAAATGCCCGTAGTAGCGATTGCAAAGCGCTTCAATCGCAGTGGGGCCACCGCCCTCTCGACCGCGCGTAATGGCGCGCTGACAGGCGTCGTACATGGCAAAGAAATCACTGCCATCAACGACCTCGGATGGCATGCCGTAAGCACCCGCGCGCTCGGCAATCCGGCCATCGGGCTTGGGGCTTTTGGTGAATTCGGCGTAACGGTTGTTCTCGTACATAAAGATCATCGGTAACTGCAGCACCACGGCAAGATTCAAGGACTCCGCAACCGTCCCCTGATCTGCAGCACCGTCACCAATGAACGCCAGAGAAACCGAACCATTACCCAGGGTTTTGGCGGTCAGTGCAGCGCCCGCAGCAATCGGTGGACCACCACCCACTATCGCGTTGGCGCCCAACATGCCCTTGGACATATCAGCAATATGCATGGAGCCGCCCTTGCCGTTGCAGAGACCGTCTTCTTTACACGCAAGCTCCAGCAGCATCGCCTCAATCTCACAGCCCTTGGCAATGCAATGACCATGACCACGGTGTGTGCTGGCGATGTAATCATTCGGTGTCATATCCAAACAGGCCGCGACCGCAATCGCCTCCTGGTTGCGATAGATATGGATAAACCCTGGCAACTTGCCCTGCTGGTATTCAGAGCGCATGCGCTCCTCGAATTCTCGGATGGTTTTCATCAACCGATAGGCATCGGCTAATTTTTCAGGTGATATGTCCATGACACCCCCCGCGGTGATTCAAAGACTAGGCAAAGAAAGGGCCCCGGAGGGGCCCTAGTGATACTGCCATGGATTGATCAGAAGCTGTATCCGATTTGGATGCCGTACTCGCGTGGTGGCCCGAAGCGTGTGAAGTTCCACAGCGTCGCCACCGGGTTGGCCGATACGCGATAGCGCTCATCGGTCAGGTTTTTACCGTAGATCGAGATCTCGAAGCCCTGATTGCCAGTGTACGTAATGTAACCATTCACCAGGGTCCGCTCTTCAAGCTGCGTATTACCCTTCTGCTTGATCACGGGATTCGCTGCTGTGCCGCCCTGGAAGTTAGCCGGGAACGAGCTGGTTTGCGCATCGTCCTGATAGTGCATATTCACGTTGTAAGTGATCATGGCGCCACTCGAGAGATCCTGGAAGTAGCTCACGCCAATGCCATAGTTGAGCTCGGGTGAGAAAGGCACTTCCAGACTGCTCAGGTCAGGGTTGATCTGACCGGTCGCGTCAGTGATACCAAGATCTGCCGGGTTGATGCCCGGACGATAGTCATCGTACTCGTGGTCGAGCCATCCGAAGTTACCGTCAATACGGATGTTGTCCGTCACGGCCCATTGCATCTCAACTTCGATACCCTGCGCGGTGGACTCACCCACGTTCACAGCCTGAGTTTCCTGGAACGTGTTGCCGGCAGCGTCCTTAATAGTCACAACCGTATCACGCTGCAGACTTTCGTATGTGGTATTGAAGTAAGCGGCGTTCAAACGGAGCGAACCATCGAGCAGGTCGGCCTTTAAGCCGATTTCGAGATTCTCATTCTCCTCAGCATCGTAATCCGAACATGACGTTGGCGAGCCGCAGGTCTCTGAGAAGCCACCCGCGACGAAGCCCGTCGCAAAGCTGACGTATCCCATCATGTCGTCGGAGAACTTGTAGTCTGCAACGAGACGGAAAGTCGTCTTGTTCCAGGTTTCAGAGTTCTTCTGCACGTTACCAAAGGCTGATTCAGGCAGCGGGTTAGTAAACGGACCCTGCCACTGATCCAACGTGATGAAGTTACTGACGGGGTTACCGCCACCGCCACCCAAGTTCAAACGCACGAAATCTTTCTCATCCTCTGTGTAGCGAATACCGCCGGTCAACGTCAGCCGGTCAGTCACCTCGAATGAGGCGTCTCCATAGACCGCCCAGGTGCTTCGATCCTGAGACGTATACTGGATCTCATAGGTATCGCGGTAGAACTCTGCCGCCGCCAAGGGCAGGAAGAAGCCGAGGTTACCAAAAACCACGAACTCCAGATCGTCGTTGTACATCGCTGCACCACTCACAAAGTTGAACGGGCCGTCGTACTGACTGGCAATACGCAGTTCTAACTGATTGGTCTCGCGCGTGGTGTTTCGGCTCGCGTCGTAAAGTGAAGTGTAGGCCTCACCGGTATAGGTACTGGCAAGAACCTCGTCCTGATCACGCATACCCGTAATCGCCTTCACCACGTAGTTACCGAGGTCGAACTCCATATTCAAATACACACCATCGGCATCAATCTGGTGTCCACTGGCCATATCAATGGCGGCGGTCTGGGTGTAGCTCTGACCAGTAATAAACGGATCGCTTACACCCTGATCCTGCCAGCCCGGGAACCCGATAATTGGCCAAATGTAGCCCTCGCCTGAGGGAGTATCATTGGCCGTCGCAGGCGTCTCAGAGTCATCATCGACGTGCTCAAAAATCAAGTCTGCTGCCATCCGGTCGTTGGGCTCCCAGCGGAACTTTAGCTTGCCGGCCAGTACGTCTTTACCGCCGATGTTCCGGCCATCACCCGTTGTGGGAAACTTCGAACGAATATCGTCTGTGGAGGGCGAAGCAGGGTTGCCGGTTATTTCGCTGCACCCAAAACACACCAGGTCGCCGCCCATCGGCTTAGTGTTGCTCCAGAAGCCGTCGGAATAGTCGCGAATCACAGACAGGCGCGCTGCAAGGGTGTCACCCAGAGGCACGTTCAAGGCAAACTTGAATTTTTCGATGTCGCTGTCGTTGCTGGTGTACTGCCCATAGTTCACCTCGAACATCCCAGAGAGCTCACCGCCTACCTCTGGCTTGATCGTGGTAAATGAGATCGCACCACCGGTCGTGTTCTTGCCGAACAGGGTGCCCTGGGGGCCACGAAATATCTCCACCTGTTCAATATCGAAGATCTCAACAAACTGCGACTGCACGTGATTGAACGCGTAGTCATCGACCGTCAGGCCCACCGAAGGGTCTTTAGTCACCAAAATTGAGATGAAACCGGTACCGCGCATTCCACCGGCGATCGCGTTAAAGCCGTTCTGTGGCGTCAGCGTCACGTTAGGGGAGAGCTGCGCCAGCTCGGTAACGTCATTCTGGAAAGTCTTTGCCAACTGCGCCGCCGTGATAGTACTCACCGCGATAGGGAGGTCCTGCTGCTGCACATCGCGCTTGGTGCCGGTTACCACCACCTCTTCGAGCGCAGTGGCTGATGCCTTCTCGTCTTGCGCCAAGGTGGGCAAGGCCTGAGAAGCTAGAGCGACGGCAAGCGCCATCGCCAATTTTCGGGTGGGGAAACGCCCGGTCAATATTTTGCTGGTCATGGCATGGTCCTGTTTGTTTTTTTGGGTGGATGGCTACGGCAAAGCGATTCACGGCGACTGTATTCGCCGACAACCAGTAGCTTGCTGAACGCCAACAAGTTTTAGAATACTGATAAAGTAATGTCCGTACAAGAGCGCTGTCTGCGCGCCGGAGAAAGTAATGTATCAAGAGAAAATTAGGCGCCTTAGAGCACGGCTTCAGGAGGCCGACGCATCGGGTGCTCTGCTGACCACGGCTGATAACATTTATTACGCCTCTGGATTTGCCTCGGTAATGGATGGTTGGCATCTGATTGAACCCATCGCCGCGGTTTTTGTTCCCACCGATGCAAACTATCCCGTTGTGCTGATCATGCCCGAGGCGAGCATCATCTCGCTGATCGTCTCTGAGCGCGGAGGGCACCCGGTTCACTTTGAACGCATCGCCACTTTCGACATGTTGAATTTTTGCGAGACCGCGCGCGCAGAGGATGCTCACCTCGCGCTTCCCGAGGACCTCTTGATCGAGCTCGACGCCCTAATGCAACGGGTAGAAGGCAACTGCGAACCCGACATTATTCAAACTATCGCCGAGACACTGACCCGACATGTTGGCGTTAAAGACCGCGTGTTATTCGATGATTTACGTGTGGCGATGAGAGTCGAGGGTATCTCAGGCCAGAACTGGGGGGATGCACTGGAGGTAGTACTGGCCAGCCGCGCCATAAAAACGGCCGAGGAACTGTCTCTGCTGCGTGAGAGCGGTCGGGTGGCCGACGACATCATGACTTACACCCTGTCGCAACTGGGTGTCGGTAAGTCCTGGGGCGAGATCGAAAAGCAGGTGGCGCAATATATGATTTCGCGGGATGTGGACCCACTGCCTGGCAGCCCGATGTTGTTTGGCGGCGCTTATGATCTGGTATTCCGCCCCGATCTGTTTCGAACCGCAGTCAGTCGACCCTTTGTGGGCGGCGAGATTGCCATTCTCGAAACGCAGGGACGGTATAAGAACTTTTGGATAGACATTAATCGAACCGCACACATCGGCCCAGCGTCTCAGGCATATCGTGATCAATATCAAGCGGTGCGCGAAGTGTTTGAGACCATCGTTGCGCGCTTACGTGCCGGTGCCAACACTTCGGAGATCTGTGAATTTCGAGACATACCGGCCGCGAAGAAACTGGATCCACCCGATAAACTACTGGTGGTCGCACACTCTGTGGGGCTGGTACCGCTTGAGAGTCCCGTCAGATATCCGGGTACAGGTTTACACGGTGCCAAAGAGGGCTTCACTGTGGAGCCTGGTATGGTGATCAGTATTGATTGCCTCTATTTCGGCAGCGGGCTGGGGCCGTCCCACATGGAGAATGTGTTCATTGTCACCGACACAGGTTCCGAGCCGCTCTATCACTTTCCACTAGAGTTAACAGAAACCGGGGCACACTGACCACATGACTAGCATCAGCTGGCCAATCTGAGGTGATACCCAAATCGAGGGAACCATACGTGCGCCTCTGAACCATCCAAGGGCGTCGTGGCAATGACCACCTGATGCTGATCGACCGCAATTAATCTGCCCGTCGCCATGCCGCGGTCAGCCGACCCGGCACTCACTTCAACCCTTGCCCCCAACCAGTCCCTCAACGGTTCTGCCATCGGCGTGTCCGGCAACGGTTGAAAATGCCCAGCTCGCAACGCATCCCAGGCCGTCTCGAACGCTACATCTGTGCGTCGCCCTTGGCCAAGGCGCTCCATGCGCCCGTGCCAGTCCATAATCTCCCCGTAGCGCTCTACCAAGGGCACCAGATCTGGCAGCGCGCTGTAGATCATCCAGATCATGCCCCAAACATGCACATCCCCGCTGTCGGGTGTCTCACCCCCGAGAAAGGGAGCGCCGCGACCCAGTTGCGCTGCCGCTTCGCCCAGAAACGCATTGACCTGGCTGCGACGGTCGGGATCTGCGATTTGCAGAGAATCAAAATCGACATCGGGAAACACCCGCTTTCTGTCTGCCAAAAAATCGGGCTCCCACTGGTTTTTGTAGGTGGCAAATGCCGAGTGCAACAGTGGGATAAACAGTCGCTCACACCATGCATATAAGGCGGCCGCCTCAAGTGGCCCCCGGGGATTGAGTGGTGCCGCCGGCGCGCTGCTGTCCAGTGCCCGCGCGATCATCCAATTATCAATAAATACGTCCGCTCCCACTTGCAGTACCGGCGTCCCGCGATAGCCCCCGGTCAGCGCCTCGACATCCGGCTTAGGTGCGATCAGCGGCATCTCCACGCTTAACCAGTCGAGCCCCTTTAATCCCATCATTTTTTGCGCTTTTTGGGAGAAAGGCGAAATATCGTATTGATGCAGAATCAGCGTATTTTCGGTCATGGCAAAAACTCGTGGCTCACGTTCAAACAAAAGTGAACCTGTTCGCCAGGACCGTCAAGCCATACAAGATGCGGGTGCGCATGTCACTCCCGCCCGATATGCATGACCGTTGGGATGCAGTAAATCGTTTGAGCCGCGCTGCGCTATACAGCTAAGCTTGCCCCATGAATACCCTGCCCCAGTTCGCTCATGTGATCGCCGATGCCACCGCCGCTTTAGGTGAGCCGCATTTTGCCGAAACGCTGAGTATTGGCGTTAAAGAGTGGATCCAGGCCGACGATATTTCGCTGATTCGCTATCTCGACACCGGCGTCCCCAGGATCGAGTACACGCTGCCCCCCAAACGCCAGGGAAAGACAACACTCGAGCGTTATATCAGCGGGCCTTTTTTATTGGATCCCTTTTACCGCGCCTTGGAAATCGACAGAAGATATGGCGTCTTTCAGCTGGCCAAACTGGCGCCCAGCGGGTTCAAAGAGTCCGAGTATTTCCGCACCTGGTATCACGAATGTGGATTTCAGGATGAGTGTGGCTTGCTCATCAAACTGAATCACGGCTCCGTTAACTTGGCGCTGGGAATGACCGAAGGTAGCCGTCACTTTTCCAAGCGCCAGGTTGACAGACTGGAAGCGATCTTCCCCGCGATTGAAGCATTAATTCGCAAGCACTGGGGTGCCGACACCACTTCCACCCAAGAGCCCTCTGATTTTCGGCAGCGATTACAGCAAGCGCTGGGTGCCTTTGGTGCATCCCTGCTGACGCGCCGTGAACGTGAGGTGATCGAATTAGTGCTGTTGGGTCACAGCACTCGACTGGTGGCCGAGAAACTCGGTATCTCCACCGAGACCGTCAAGCTGCACCGCAAACACGCCTATGCCAAGCTCGATATCTCCTCTCAGGCGGAGTTGTTCTATCTCTTTGTCGACGCCATAGCCGGGCACTCGGGTGAAGCCCACGAAGACCCCCTAACGTACTACCACGACACCGCCCGACGGAGCGCGTCGTGAACCCGCCTGATCAAGAGACCGCTCAGCGCCTTCAGGCAGGATTTGAAGCGCTGAATCGTGGGCAATTGGATATTGCAGCGAAAGCCTGTCAGCAAGTATTGGCTGAACACCCCGATCTCGCCGCGGCCCACTTTCTGGTGGGTCTGGTCGCCGTGGAGGGCGACGAACGCCGAGTCGCCCATGAGGCCTTCAAGTCGGTAATCAAACTCGATCGCAATCATGCCGCGGCGTGGGCACAGCTGGCCAGACTGAATGCGAGCGAAGGCCGCATTGCTTTGGCAGAAGACGCCCTCAAAGAAGTCAGAAGGATCAAACCCTCAGACCCCGCGGTGCTTGATCTCACCGGCACGGTGCTGAATCAATTGGGAGAATATGAGACGGCGAAAGCTTTCTTCGCCGCCGTTAATCGTGCGGCACCGGGGCAAACCCCCTATATGATGAATCTCGCCAACGCGCTGGTATTCAACGGCGATATCGACGACGCCGTGGACGTTTTCCGCGAAGTCATCCGACTGGATCCGCGGAGCGCACAGCCCCACTGGGGATTGGCCAATGCGGTTAAGGCGACTGACAGACAGCACATCGCCCAGATGCGGACGCTGGTGACAAAATATGCCGAGAATGATCGCGCGCAGAGTTTCCTCTACTACGCAATTGGCAAGGAGTGCGAGGATCTCGAGGATTGGGCCGGGGCGTTTGAGGCCTTCTCGGCCGGCGCTGCGTCGCGGCGCAGGACGGTAGAATTTGATGAGGCAGAGGAGGATGCGCTGTTTGATTTAATCCGGGCGCGCTTCACGGCTGATTGGCTGGCAGGGTGCGCACCCGGAGACCCAGACCCCTCCCCTATATTTGTGCTCGGACAGCCGCGGACCGGCACAACACTCATCGAACGCGTCATCACCAGCCACTCGCAGGTTCACTCGGCAGGAGAGCTCCAGCAGTTCGGCCTCGCAACGCGCAGGGTGTCTCAATATGTTGACCGGAAGCGATTCTCCACTGGTCTGTTCGAGGCAGCAGCACAGGCTGACCCCGCTAAAATCGGCGAACTCTATTTGCAAACCACGGCCCGGATGCGGGGTACCACCCCACATTTTGTGGATAAATTGCCGGTGAATTACCTGCACCTGCCGCTGATTCTCGCCGCCTTACCCAACGCCAAAATTGTGCATTTGGTGCGCGGCGCAATGGACGCCTGCTTTTCGAGCTTCAAGCAACTGTTTGCCGACGCCTACCTGCATTCGTATGAGCAACGGGAAATGGCGCGGCACCATATCCGCTATCGCGGACTCATGGCGCACTTCCGAGAGGCGTTCCCCGGGCGCTTTATCGAGATTCATTATGAGGATGCAGCCCGCGACCTTGAGCCCCATGCACGCTCACTGATTTCGCAGTTGGGATTGGCATGGGAGGACCGCTGCCTGAATTTTCATCAGAGCGACGGTGGCGTCGCTACCGCCAGTGCGGTCCAGGTAAGGCAACCCGCCCACACCCGATCTATCGGTCGCTGGCGTCGTTACGCCGAGCAGCTCGCTCCGATGCATGAAACGCTGACAGCTGCTGGAATCCCCGCAGAATGAGCCGCCGCAGAAGTCGGAAAAAATCACCAAGATAACCCCCAAGGGTAGTCTGTACAGATCGTCAAGATCGCGCGACACTTTCGCCGAAAATCTGCATGGCACGCTTGGTCGTTCCTGAGTGGATGCACCGAAAATAACGCACCACTCACGATCGCCATGGCAGCGACCGGACTCATTTGGAGGAATACCGTGAACTTTTCCCGACCGACGAACACGTTTCGCAAACATGTCCTGCCACTGGCGGTATCGGCGGCTGTGACCACCACCGGTGTCGCCACCGCCCAAACCCTCGAAGAGGTCGTAGTGACCGCGACAAAAAGACAGGAAAGCGTGATGGATGTGCCGCTGGCGATCACCGCACTGTCGGGCAACTTTATCGCAGATACCAATCTTGATGATGTAAAAGACCTGATTTCCTACACGCCAGGGGTCAGCGGTAACTCACAGGATTCCTATATCGATGCCGTGAGTGTGCGGGGCGTTCGGACCCAGGACTTTGGCGTAGGCGGAGACCCTTCCTCGGCCTTTTTTAAGAATGATCTTTACGAGGGTCGCAACGGCGCCGTTGTCACCAGCCTTTATGATGTTGAACGTGCTGAAATTCTGCGCGGACCGCAGGGCTTCCTGTTCGGCCGCAACTCGATCGGCGGGGCCTTCAGCGTACACACCAACAAAGCGCAAATTGGCAGCAGAGACGGCCATCTCGACATCGACTTTGGTGAGCGTGACCGCGCCTCCTTCGAAGGGGCCATCAACCTCCCCGTGGGCGACAACTTTGCCATGAGACTGGCCGGCTACTACTCCACCGAGGATGGCTTTGCCAAGAACGTTTTCTCTGGCAAAGACGAAATCGAACACGAAAAGTGGGCGTTACGCTGGTCAACCGCGTTTGAGACAGACCGACTCAATGTACAGACCATTGTCGAGTATGAAGAGCGTCGCCAGAGCGGCTCCATGTATCGCGCTATCGATACCGGCGATATCTGGGAAACCTTCGACACCTATATTGTTGACGATACCCGCCTTGGCGGTAACAACGAGGAGCTGGACTCAGACATCAGTCAGGGTGAAGGCGACGACGCAGACATTCTGACGCTGGGCCTCTTCATCAACTACGACCTCGGCTTTGCGACCTTGACCTCCAACACCGGATACAAAGACCACGATTACTACTATAAAGAGGACTACGACGGGACACCGCTGCCCATCAATAACTTCCAATTTCAGCAGACCGGCGAGTATTTCCAGCAAGAGTTGCGCCTGACCTCAAACGGCGACGGTCCCCTGAGCTGGTATACCGGTGTGTCGTACTACGACGAAGACCTGGACGCTGAGTTCACCAATATTGGCGCGGAAAACCTGATGTGCCAGTACTACCTGAACTACATCCCGGAGTATTACGGCTACGAGTTTTACAGTGGCTGTAGTGATTACTACTACGATTTTTATCCCAGTGCAGACGGCATGCTCACCGAGTCGGGCAAAATCAAAGGCAAATACACCGGGTGGGCGGCGTATGCGAATGTCGGTTTTGACCTTACCGAGCGAGTTAACGTAGAGCTGGGCCTGCGTTATACCGAGGATGAGAAGGACTTCAGCACCTGGGTGCTCGAGCCCGATAGCTACCTCGGCTCCTACTTTATTTACGGCTTTGCAACAGACGGCTACATCTCGGATACCAAGAAGTGGGACGACACCACCTTCCGCGGACTGATCACCTACGCGCCCACCGAAAATTCGATGATTTTTGCGAGCTACACTCAGGGCTTCAAGTCGGGTGGATTTGGTAGCTTCTGGGTCGAGGACAGCGCGGGCTCGGTGCCCGCCTACGAGACGATCTCGCAAGGGGACGGCTACCTGCCCGGCACATTCGAGCCCGAGACCGCCGACTCCTACGAGATCGGCTTTAAAGCCGAATATCTCGACGGCGCCGGAAACTTTGACGTCACCTTTTTTATGTATGACTACGAAGACATGCAGGTGATCAATTACGTCAACGTCGACTACGATGAAGACGGGATCGCCGACGCCTTCTCAGGCAGGGTACTGAACGTCGGACAGACCGATGGCCAAGGCGTAGAAATTTCAACCACGGTTGCCCTCAATGAGCACTGGACTCTCTATTTGGCGGGAGGGTATCTGGATACGGAGGCCACCGGGCTCCAGGATATTTGTGGCCTCGAGGACCCCAATGGCTGTGAGGGTAGCGCGCTGTTCTGGGCACCTGAAATCACCGCTGCGGGCAAGCTCGATATGCGCTATCCCATGGGCAATGGCGCGCTAACGGGCAGCTTTGAATTCTTCTACGAGGATGAGCGTGGCGGTAGCTGGG